>Ga0308175_100002703_pt1 | contig 12158 bp, 4 predicted proteins | sample PhyCR1_3_FD_203893 | JGI IMG/M metagenome (GOLD analysis project Ga0308175, IMG submission 203893) | Soil microbial communities from UC Gill Tract Community Farm, Albany, California, United States - DLSLS.C.R1 | ecosystem: Environmental > Terrestrial > Soil > Agricultural land | place: USA... | reverse complement strand
GCATGTGCGGCGTGTGTGGCGGCGATTAATGCGCCTCGCCGGCGGGGGGGCTGGGGCTCCTGGGTCATGTTCGTCTTCACCGTATCCCGTTTCACCTGCGGACCGTGGCGGCGCGGGCCAGCGGGCCCGAGCGCCTTGTGAACGCGGCACGGGCTGAGCCGCCCGTGCCGCGGTTCTGAAACCGATTAACTATTTCGCGTTGGCCTGGGCTTCGGCGGGCTTGGCGGCGGGCTTGGCGGCGACCTTGTTGTCCTTGCCGTCGCAGCAGCTGCCGTCCTTGCACTCGCCGCCGGCGGAGGCGAGCTTGACTTCCTTGACCGGGCCGATGGGGCCGGCGTCGGCGCCTTCGGCCTTGAACGTGAAGTTGGCCGTCGCCTTTCCGCCTTCGACCTTGACCTTCTGCTCCTGGGTGCCGAGCTTCTCCTGCCACGCGGTCAGCGTGTACTCCCCGTCGGCCAGTCCGGCGGTCGGGATGGTAAAGCTCCCGTCGTCGCCGGTCACGGCGAAGAACGGATGATCAAACACGGCAACGTACCCGCTCATCCAGGGGTGCACGTCGCACTTGATGTGGATGTACTCGGGGACCTTCGGCTGCTGCGTGGCCGGGCTGCCGGGGTCCTTGTTCGGCTGGGCCATGTTGAAGCCGGGGTTGGTCTCGGCCAGCGAGTGGATGTTGTGCAGGAAGGGGTCGGAGTTCTTGACCATCAACTTCTGCCCGACCTGCATCGCGATCACGTGCGGGTCGTACATGCACCCCTGCTGGTCGACGAACGCCTCGCCCTTGCGGGGCTGGCCGCCGAGGTTCTGGCCTTCGTCGGGCTTGATCGAGACGACGACGAACTTCAGGTCGCCCTTGTCGTCGGCGACGATGGTCTGCTCCTGGACGGGGTCTGCGTGGAGCTTGTTGCAGTCGGGGACGGCGGCCATGTCGATGGTCTTCTGCTCCGGGGCCTTGCCGTCGAGCTTGACCGAGCCGGTGATGTCGGCCCGGGCGACGGCGAAGGTGGTAACGCCGGCCGAAACCGCCAGCGCCGAAAGCCAAACGCGAGACTTCATGGTGTTCTCTCCTCTGTATGATTCTGCCGAAAGGTTTGAGATAGTAAGGACCGGCGTAGGGGGGTTCAAGCCCTCCTTTTCGGTCATTCCTTGAAGGTGAAATTCACGGTCGTGGGTTTACCCTCTTCGACCTTTACGTTCTTCTGCTCCTGGGTGCCGTACTTCTCGTGCCACGCAGTAATGGTGTACTCGCCGGGGGGCAGGTCGTGAAGGGTGAAAGAGCCGTCGTCTCCGGTGACGGCGAAGAAGGGGTGGTCGAAGACGGCGATGTACCCGCTCATCCACGGGTGCACGTCGCACTTGATGTGGATGTATTCGGCGGTCTTGGGCTGCTGGGGCGCGGGGCTGCCGGGGTCCACGTTGGGCTGGGCGAAATTGAAGCCGGGGTTTGACTCGGCCAGCGAATGGACGTTGTGCATGAACGGGTCGTCATTTCGGATGACCAGCTTCTGTCCGACCTCCATCGCCAGCACGTGCGGCTGGTACATGCAGCCGTGCTGGTCCACGACGGCGTCGCCGGCGACGCGCGGGAATGCCTGCCCAGGCGGGAGCCCTTCGGTGACGGAAATGACAACGTTCTTGAGCGTCTTATTGTCATTGACGACGACGGTTTCCTCCGGGACGGGGTCGGCGTGGAGCTTGTCGCAGTCCTGCACGGACTTCATGTTGATGACCGGCATCTCGGGCGGCGTACCTTCGAAGACGACCTTGCCGGTGATCGACGGCTTGCCGGCTCCGGCCGGTTTGGCGGGGGCGGAGGCCTTTGGCGGGGGGGTGGCCATGGCGGTTTGGATCGGCTTGGGAGCGGCCGGCGCCGCGGTGGCCGGCTTGGTGCCGGGTTGGACCGGCGGCTCGCCGCGGCCGGGCGTGGGCTTACCGGGCTCGCGCGTGATCCCGCTCGGCGGGGAATTGCCGGTGGGGGCGCCGGTGCCGGCGGGCGTCGGGTTGGCGTTCGATGCGACCGCGGGTTTCGGCGCGGCGGGGGCGGGCGCGGCGGGAGTCGCCCCGGCGGTCTGGGGCGCGGCCGGTTGGACGGCGGTGTAGTTTCGCACGCCGGCGGCGAAGAGGAAGTCGAGCAGCAGGTTGGTCTGGTCCTCGACGGTCGGGCCGTATTCCGCCTCGATCTGCTCCGCGGGGCGTTCGGTCTTCTGGGCGCGCGGCCAACTCTGGCCGTGGAGGTCGAAGACCGGCAGCCCGGTGAAGAACGGCGGCATGGCGGTGTTTGCCTGAATGATCGGCGGCTCCTGTACCCAGTGACGAATCCAACGACGCTGCAGGCGGCGGTGGGCCATCACCAGGTTCGGTGCGGTGGGGGCGGGGGTCACGCCTTTGGCGTTGGGGTCGCCGAGGATGTGGCACTTGAGGCACTGCATCTCGTAGAAGAACTTTTCGCCGAGCTTGAAGCGGGCCTCGGTGATCTCCGAGGGGATGGTTTTCTGCGTCGTGGCGCCCGGGACGACCTCGATGCGGGAGGAATCGACGAACGGCCAGGGCGCGTCGTACAGTTCGCGGACGAAGCCGGATTCGAAAAGCGCCATCCGGTAGCTCTTGCCCAGGTCGGTGGGGGAGTTCTTCGAGGCGTCGAAGGAGAACGCCGTCAACTGCGGCATCTTGTTCTCCAGTACCCACGCCGACAGGTCGGCGGCGGTCGTGGCAAATGCGGGCTTGGCGTACCAGTCGTCGCCGGGCCAGGGGATGCCGTCGGGCACGCGGCGCTCCTTCATCGCCTGGATCGCGTCGGCGAGGTTGTCCACGACGGCGGGTTTTGGGTCCTTGGGGCCATACGTCGCGGCGATCGCCTGCGCCTGCGTGAGCGGCTCCAGGGCCTTGTCGTAGTCGTGGTCGGAGATCAGGGCGCCCGCGTAACGCACCAGGTCGTTGATCTTCTCGGTCTTTGCCGCGGGAGCGAGCGTCTTGGGGTCAGCCGGTGCTTGAACGGGTTTCAGTGCGGCCTTGTGCTCGTCGGCGATGTACTTGCCGACGGGGTCCAGCGCCTTCCTCAACTCGGCCGACTCCTTGTTGGACGCCGCCGCGAAGTACGCCGCCACCGCCGACGCCTCGTCGTCCTCGATCGGGAAGCTGGGCATCCTGATCTGCGGCAAGGGTCGGAGGGGCTCGACGTTCTTGAGGAAGTTGAAAAGCCAGGAGAACTGGATCTTGTTCCCCTCGCCTCGGAGCGACGGGGGCGCCTTGGTCGTGATCACGTCGGGCGTGTAGTACTGCTGCACGACAGGCGCGTTGTGCTCGATCTGGTGGCAGTTGACGCAGTTGTATTTCTCCGCCACCGCGCGGCCGCGGGCGATCTTCTTCGCCTCCGGCGTGACGGTCTTGTTCACCATGTGCTCGGTCACCAGGCGGTCGCGGTTGCTGATGACGAAGGTGACGATGGCGTCGACCTCGCTCTGCTTCAGGTAGAAGGTCGGCATCTTGAGTTTGTCGTACGGCTTGCCGCGGTCGTCGCGGGCCGGGTCGGGGTCGAGCAGGGCCTTGCCGCGGTCCCACACGCGCGTGTTCAACAGCTTCTGGGTGATCCAGCTCGTTCGCGAGTGCTCGACGTGCGGCCAGGCGACGTCCACCGGGTGTACCGCGTCCTTCAGCGCCGCTTCGGGCTCGTGGTCCAGCGCAACGGCCTGCGCGCTGAGGCCGTTGACCATCGGCACCGGTTTGGCCTCGGGCAGGGAGTGGACTTTGTGGGGGTCGAGGTAGCCGAAGTCCAGCTTATCGACACCCTTCTGGCCCCAATCCGACAGGTTGGCGCACGGGCTGGAAATGCTTTCGGTGCCGTTAATGGCGTGGCAGCTCATGCAGCCGTAGTGGCCGATCAGCTTTTTGCCCAGCCAGAGCATCTGCTTGTGCGGGAGGTCCATCTTCTCGACGCGCGCCTTGGCCTGCTCCTCGGGGCAGGCGGTGGTGGTCAGGGCTTCGATCGCGAGCTTGGTGATCTCGCCGGGCAGGGGTTTGCCGTCCTTGTCCTTCGTCGGTGAATATTCCTCGACCGCCTTGGCGTCGGCGGTCTGGATGCTGAAGCGGCTTCGGAGGAAGAACGCCACCAGCTCGTTGAGCTTGGGCTGGTCCACCGGCGTCAGCTCGGCCTTCCAGGGGTCGTCCGACTTGTCGTTGGTCCGCTTCTGGTCCAGCAGGTACTCGGCCAGGTCCATCGCCTGCTGGTCGGAGAGGCGCAGGCGGGGCATGACCGTGTAGTCGCTGTAGTGCCGCGGGTTCTTGAGCCAGTTGAACAGCCAGCCCTTGGCCTCTTCGGGCTTTCGGCCGGCCAGCAGCTTCGTGCCGACGCCGCTCAGCTCCGGGCCGTGGTGCATGAAGACGGGCTTGGGCGAGTTGTCCGGGTACTTGGGCGCCACGTCGCCGCTGGTGATGGCGCCGAGGTTTTCGAGCGCGTAAATCTGCCGCTCGTTGTAGCTCATCTCGTCGTAGATGCGCCGGGCTTCGGCGGTCAGCTCTGAGGTGGTCGGCGTGCGGTTGTTCTTGTGCTCCATCTCGCGCGCGAGGCGACCGCTCTTGACCAGGTCGTTGACGATCCAGTCCTCGCCGACCGTAACGGGCTTGTTGTTGCGGGTTTTGCCGCTGGGGTCGTTCAGGTTGGTGTGACAGGCCTTGCACCCGATGGTCTCGAACGTCGTCCGGCCGTCGGCCTTCTTTCCCGTGACGCCCTGCGGCAGCGCGAATTCCTCCGGCGGCTTGGGCGTGGCGGTCTGGACGAGGTATTCCGTGATCGCCCGCACTTCCTGCCGCGTCCGCCGAAGCTCCTCGGCGCTGGAGTTGTTTTCCAGCATAAAAAAGTGCGGCATCATGGTGCTGGGGCGGAAGGACTTCGGCGCCCAGATCCAGCTATTGATGAACTCCGGCGACAGTTTCGCCGTCACTTGCCGCAGGTCGGTGCCGACCTTGCGATTCTCCTCCTTCGGCACGCTGTCCATCTGGTGACAATTCACGCAGCCCAGGTGCGTAAACAGCAGCCGCCCCTCGGCGACCACGGGCGCCGCCTCCTTGATGTCGTGAACGTCGGTGTGGCAGCGGAGGCAGTTGGCCTGGAGGTACTGCGGCGGGCGCATGGGCCAATCCCACTCGTGGTACACGAGTGAGAACGGCCGGCCGGCGGCGGACTCGTACTTGTCCATCCACCGCTTCATCTGCGGCAGCGCCCGGCCGGTCTTGCCCGACACCGGATCGACGTACGCCACCGGCGACACGTCCTCGGCCTCGACGGGTTCCGCCGGGGCGTCCAGAGCCTCGTCTGTCTTCTCCGCAACCAGGTGAAGCTGGACGGACGACGTATTCGGCTTGACGGCGTCTTCTGGGAAGACGGCCGCCATCATGCTGGAGAGGTCGGGCTTCTGCTCCCCCGCCCCTTGGTGCTCGCGCTTCGCGCTTGGACGCAGTTGGACGCCGAGCACGGGTTCCCCGCTCCGCTCGTCCACCCAGATCGGGCGGGCGGTATGGGCGGCGAGGACGAAGTCGGTCTCCTGGCCCGAGCCGTCGTGGCAGCTGGTGCAGCCCACCGATTCGAACGGGTGCTTGCTGTCCGGTTCCACGTATAGACGCAGGTCCGGGTGCGCTAGCAGCACCGGGGAAGCGTCCAGCGGCGAGTAGCCGTCGCGATCCCGATAGACGTTGACCTCACTTACCAGCGCGTAGCGGTAGCGGCCCTCCAGGAGCCGGTACTGCTCCGCCGGCAGCTCCTGTTTTAGAGACGCGCGCAGCCGGTCGGGATATTGCAGCGCGAGGTTGCGCGCCGTCGCGATGGCCGTGTCTTTGGGGTCGGCGTGGAAGAGCGCGTCGAACGCGGCGAGGATGATTTCGTCCTGTTCCCTGGCCTTCTTCGGGTCCGCCGCCTCGGCGACGGCCGGCCGGGTCGCGGCGACGGTGTCGTACTTGAACCCCGCGGGCACTTCCTTGCCCTTGTAAACAACCTTCACCTTCCCGATCGCCCCCGCGGCGGCGTTGATCGGGCCCTTGGCCTTGTCGAGGGCGGCGCTGCTCAGCAGCTTTCGGCCCCAGTGGTGCCAGAATTCCGGCATCGCGGTGGCGCCGGGCTTGTCCGCGGTCGGCGCGCCGGCGGGCAGCGGCTTGTCCGGAAGCGGTGTGGCGTAGCGGTAGCGCCGGCCGGAGGCGAGCTGCTCCTCCAGGTACGCCAGCACCTTCTCCTCGGTGAAGTCCTTCTTGGCGATGTTGACGTGGCAGGTCATGCAGCGGTCGATGGCCGCCACCTTCATCGGCGGCATTTCCGTCAGCACGTCCGGCAGCACCACCTGCTGCACCTTCTCCGTCGGGTTGATGAACCCCATCAGCGGCGCCGCCCGGATCTGTGCGCTCAGCTTGGCCAGGAGGCTCGGCGGCTGAAGCGCGTTGAGCCTCTTTCGAAGCATTTCAACGTCGCCGGTGAGTTTTTTCTGCTCCTTGGTCAGGCGGTCGATCTCCGCCGTCTTCTGCTTCAGCGCGTCGCGGTCGTCGGTGATCTTCCGCGCCCACTCGGCGAGCTGCTCGTTGTTCGCGGCCACCTGCTTCCGCGGGCCGGCCAGGTCCGCGTTGATCGACTTGATCCGCTCCGCATCCCCCGCCGCGATCGCGTCCTGGAGCTTGCCCTCGTTGACCGTGACTACGGCCTTGAGGTTGTTGTTGCGGAACTCCAGGTTCGACTTGTCGCTCTCGAGCCTGGCGATTTCCGAATTGAGGGCCTGGTAGTCCTTGTTCCCCTGCTCGATCTGCTGCTTCCGCTTCTCGATCTCCGCGTCGAGCTGCTTGACACGCTCCTGCTTCTCCTCCGGCAGCTCGCGGTCGATCTTGTCGCGGGTCATGGCGGCGTCCCACACGCGGGCGTGCTGCTGCGGGACGCGCCAGTCCTTCCCGTAATCCTGAAAAATCGCCCAGAAGCACATGAGCGTCATGACGACGGCGCTGACGGCGAATGCGATGTTAAGGCGGCGGATGTTCCAGAACGTATCGGTGGGGATCGGCATGCTGAGGGCCCGCTAGACCTAGCGAATCTCGTGACCGGAATGGGACTTCGTGCGTTTCGTCACAATCCTCGCTCGGACTATATGACAACGGCCTTTGGGGAACAAGACCGCTTCTACGAAGCGCAAAATCCTGTACAGGCCGCCCCGTTTGGCAGTCGCCGGCCCCGCCCGTACACTCCCGCGCCATGGCCCACGACGTCGCCCTCTTCATCACCTGCCTCACCGACCAGTTCTACCCGCGGGTCGGCGTGGCGGTGACGAAAATCCTCGAGCACTACGGCTGCCGCGTCTCCTTCCCCGAGACCCAGACCTGCTGCGGGCAACCGTTCTACAACAACGGCTTCCACCCCGAGGCGCGCGAGCTCGCCAAGCGCATGGTCGAAATCTTCGAGCCCTACGACTACGTCGTCACCCCCAGCGGCTCCTGCTGCGCTATGGTCCGCGAGCACTTCCCCCACCTGCTCCATGAAGAGCACGCCTGGGAGCACGGCATGCACAAGCTCACCTCCCGCACCTACGAGTTCGTTGAATTCCTCGACAAGGTCCTCAAGGTGGACCTGAGCAAGCTGTCGCTGGCGCAACCGGAGACGCTTACGTACCACTACACCTGCCACCTGCGCGGCATCGGGGTGAAGGACGAAGGCGTCAAGCTCCTCTGCCAGCTCGGCAACGTGGACTTCCGCCCGATGGAAAAGACCGACCAGTGCTGCGGCTTCGGCGGCACGTTCGCCGTCAAGTACCCGGCCATCAGCGGCGCGATGGTGGAGGACAAGGTCAATTGCATCACAGCCACCGGCGCGGCCGTCACCGTCTGCAACGACGCCGGGTGCACGATGAACATCTCGGGGATGTGCCACCGGCATGGGGTGAACACGCGGGTGCGGCACATCGCGGAGCTGCTGGCCGAAGCGTTAGGGATTAATCTCAACGCCTGGTAGGTAATCCGGCGCGCGCACGTCGTGAATGCGCTTATCGCAACCGGCCACCGTGAGGAGCATCGCCGCTAACAGAAGCATTGCAATACCGCGCACCGAGACTCCGTTCTTTTCATACCCGTTTCACCGCCGCTCGACCGTAACGCTCATCCCCGACCGATTAATCTGCGTATCGTACACGCGGCCCAGCGACCCCGGCCTGGCCGAGCGCTCGCCGAGCATTGCCCGCAGGCGCTTGGCATGTGCCGGGGTCTTGCAGAAGAAGTACGCGAACCCGCCGCCGCCGGCGCCCGCCAGTCCGGCGGCCAGGTAGTGGTCCTGAAGTTCCAGGAACAGCACGTCGATCGCCGGCGTCGTGCTGCCCGGGTACAGCTCCTTTTTCATTTGCCAGTACCGCGCGATCTCGCGTGCCACGACCGGCCACTGACCCTTGAGCAGAGCGTTCCGCAGCGCGAAAGCGGAGAGTTTGAGGCCTTCCATCAGTTGCAGCACGGCGGGCTCGCGGCCGAGCCATCGGCCGAGCACCCGGCGCAGGATGTCGCGGGCCAGCCGCTGCTGGCCGGAGTAGTAAACGACCAGGCGGTCTTCCAGCTCCTGGTATAGCGCGTCCGACATTGCCAGTTGCTCGACGACCGGCCGCTGGGGGATCCCCGGGGCGGTGACGGTGGACTTGGCACCGCCGACGATGCCGCCGACCTGGTCCTGCCACCCGCCGCCGGTGCTGAGCCGCTGCTCCAGCAGGAGGGTTTGTTCGATCAGTTGCCCGGGCGAGGCGTCGCGGCCGCGGACCTTATGCAAGGCGGCCAGGAGCGTCGCCGCCAGGATGCTGCTCGTGCCCAGGCCCGAGCCTTTGGGTACGCGCGACTCGGTCGTCACGTGCAGGCCGTTGCCGAGGGTCCGCAGGAATGATCGCAGGCGATCCGGCCCTGCGCTTCGCTTCAGGCCGGCTTGGGGGAGCAGGCCCGCCAGGTCGAGCGCGACCTTGTGCAGCGCGAAGGGGTCGTGGACGTTCGCGTCGCCGGCGCCGCAGTCGCCGCCGCTCAGCTCGACAGTGCGGCCGAGGTCATGACTCTCCAGCACGATTTTCGGCTCGCGGATCGTCCGCACCGTCGCGCGCACCGGCGGCCGGGAGTCCAGGTCAATCGCAACGTTCACCACGTGGCCGCCGCGCTCGAAGCAATACGGCGGTGTGTCGCTCCACCCGCCCGACAAATCCAGCCGCACCGGCGATGCGGCCACGATCTCGACGTTCGGCGGGAGCGCGGCTTGCCGGCCGTTTCCCGACTCGCGTACGCGGATCGAGCGGTAACCGATCTCGCTGGCCTCGGCCACTTTTGCGAATGCCCGCTGCACCACGCCGTCCAGCCGCTCCCGCGCCTCGCCGGGCGCGGGATGGTCCGGCCGCTGGAGGAGCTGCACCGCGCACCAATACGCCCTGGCCTGATCGACGGCGAGATTGGCGTCGTTGAAATGCTGCCCCGCCCATTCCGAAAGCAGTTGCTCCGCGGCGTCGTGCGCGGCGACCGTCGAGTAATGTCCCAGCAGCGCGTCGGCCGGCACGTCCTGGCGCCGCTGGACGGCGTCGAGCAGGTCGCTCGCCTGGAGGTACGCCGCGACGACTTCGCGGTGCTCGATCAGCGAGACCGGGTCGGCCATTTCCAGGAGCATCGCCATCGAGTACCGCGGCGATTTGCGCCAGGCGTGCACCTCCGGTCGCCCGGGCGCCGAATCGCCGGCCATAGCCAGCGCCACCGAAGCGGCGTCGCGCCTGTCGGTGGCGACGAACAGCCGCGCGTTCCAGAGCGTCTGCTGTTTGGCCGCCGCCCCCGGCCAGACCTCTTCGGGGCTGACGTTGTGCCGCCGCAGCCACGCGTCGATCGGCCTGTTCAGGTAGTTGCACTTTCCGTCGGCATAAGAGCCCTTGAAGTCGTCCTCAACCCCGCACAGCACGTGGACGTAGCGGACGCAACCGGGCGCTTCGGATTCCCCGCCGTCGTCGCCGCCGTTCTTTCGCCGTTTCACCTTCCGCTTGCTTCCAGTTTCTTCGCAGCGCACCGGCACCTGGAACAGCAGCAGGTTGTCGCCGAGCTCGATCGGCTGCCGCAGGGCGATCACCTGGCTGACGATGCTGCCGTTGCCCACGCGCGAGGGGGCGCGCAGAATGGAATGCTCGACGACGCTGCCCACGCCCAGCGCGCCGCTGCTCCGTTCGTCCGCCAAGAGCACGCTGTGATACACGCGGCGGCCGGCTCCCAGCGGCCATTCGCTGTGCGTCAGCACGTCCTGCTGGAACAGCTCCGCCGCCGGCGAGGGGTTCTGCCCGATCATCGCGTCGCGGAACTGCCGCGTCGTTCCCAGGTGCAGGAACTCGCCCTCGACCTGCATGGCCCGGAACGGGACGCCGTGCAGGTTCCTCCACAATTCCGTGCGCAGCGGCCGAACGTCCGCGCCGGAGAGGAACGCCTCCCGCCGGGTCGACGTCGCCAGGGCGCCGGTCATGTCCCCGTACAGGTCGATCTGGCTGTTGAATCTTTCGTGCATTCCGGGGGACACGCGCGCCTTGCCGTCGCCGCCGCGCTTCCCCGCCGGCGCCGAAACCCCCGCGAGCTTGGCCAAAAGTTTTGTGCGCTCCGCGTCGAAGAAGAGCAGCCCGGTGTCGATCAGCACGCGGCCAACTTCGTCCGCCGCCCCCCGATCGCGCATCGTCTCGACGGAAACTTTTTGCAGCGTCTCGGTGACCCGCCCGCCGTCGCCGGTGACGAACACGCCGTGCCCGCGGCCCAGCTCAGCGTCCACGCGCATCGAGATCGCCGTCACGCCCGGTTGTGGCGTCGTCACGTGCCTGTGATCGAACAACAGGAACACGTCCCCCGCGAGGATCAGCAGGCCCGGCCCCAGCCGGTCCGGCAGCCCGGCAAGCGTGAGGTACAGGTGGTCGAACAGCGTCGCGATTTGCCCGTCCGGTCGCAGCAGCGGCAGGGGCGCGAAAATCTTCCCCAATGGCGAATACGCCGGCAGCCGCTGGCTCGCGCCGCCGGAGTGGATCAGCAGGACGCGCAGCCGATCCAGGTCCGACGGCTTCAGCCGGAACTGCTCCATCATCGTCCGCACGGCGCCCAGCGTCGCCCCGCCAGAGCCGGCGCGCCGCCCCGGCGGGTCGGGCACCACGATGCTCCGCTGGATCGCCGGGAAGAACGCCTGCGTCGGTCCCACGGCCCGGTGCCGCAGCGCCAACTCCTGGCGGTAGCCCTGCGCCTGCTTCTCGTTGGCGGCGGTCAGGATCACGTAATCCCAGCAGTCGCCAGGCGCGCTGGTCTGCACCGCGCGGCGGTACGCCGCGGCGTTTGCCTCCTGTGCGACCTGCAGGGCGTGCAGTGGCGATTCGTCGCCGCTCGCGGCTTCGCCGGTGGGCGCCGTCGCGGCGACGCGCAGATTCCCTCGCTGTCGTTTCACAACCACGGAGTGTTCACAATCGAAAGACTTTTTCCAGACGGTCACAGAGCCGGTCCCGCAGCGCCGCCGCGGACAGCGATCGCGCCAGCGTCTGATGCGCCACCTCGCCCATCCGCCGCAGTTCCGCCGGCGCCGCGTCGCGCAGCCGCTCGATCGCCGCCACCGCTCCGGCCACGTCCCCGTGCTTCACCTGTACGCCGAACGGGCTTTCGTCCATCAGGTCGGAGATGTGCGACGGCCGCGGCCCGAAGTACAGCACCGGCCGGCCTACGTGCATTGCCCCGTACACCTTGCACGGGTGGATCACGCCGACCATCGCGTCTCCCAGCGACACCACGTGCACGTCCGCCGCCGACAGCGAATACTTCAAATCCGCCAGCGGCTGGTACGGCAGCGACAGTGCGTTCTTTAGCCCGTGTTCCCCGATGGTCTTCTCGACTTCCACCTTGCCCAGCCCGCCGCCTACGAAGAGGAAGCGGACTTTCGGATCGTCCTTCAGCCGCACAGCCGCTTCGAGCAGCGTCGTCAGGGGGTTGGAGGGGCTGTGGTTGCCGCTGTACATGATGACGAACTTGTCGGCCAGGTCGAGGCGGAGGCGGAACGGGTTAGTCGCGGGATCGACCGGATCGAGGTGCTCGTCGTGCGACCAGGGCGGCATGACGAGGAGCCTGCCGTCCAGGTTCGCGGCGCGCGGCCGAAGCCGGTCGGCCATGAACCGGTCCAATGCGATCACCAATGA
>Ga0308175_100002701_pt1 | contig 12164 bp, 15 predicted proteins | sample PhyCR1_3_FD_203893 | JGI IMG/M metagenome (GOLD analysis project Ga0308175, IMG submission 203893) | Soil microbial communities from UC Gill Tract Community Farm, Albany, California, United States - DLSLS.C.R1 | ecosystem: Environmental > Terrestrial > Soil > Agricultural land | place: USA... | reverse complement strand
GCGACGCCTTCGCCTATCAGGACGCCGACTACGGTTACAACGGCTACTACGTCAGCCAGTCGGACTACGCGTACTACTTCCGCCAGGGCTTCCGCCGCGGCTACGATGACGGCTACTACGCGCGCGACCAGTATGGCCGCTACGACGACAACGGCAATGCCTCGATCCTGCAGGCGATCCTGGCGGCGATCCTCAATCTGCAGCCGCTAGGCTGAACGTCGAACTGGAAACGCCCGGAATTCCCGGGCGTTTCCGCATGGATGCAGCGCGACACGCGTAGGATGCAGGCCACGGCGATCGATCCGCGGTCGTCGCACCAGCTCCAAGCCTTCCCTTGGGGAAGTCGCCAATCGGAGCCCGCATGTCGCGATCCAGTGTTTTCCCGCGCGTTTCCCCCGGCGCTCCCGCATACGACAGTGACGACGGGCGCATCGATCCGGAAATTTCCTGCAGCCGTTGCGACGCGGTCTGTTGCCGGCTGACCGTCCTCGTCATGCCGGAGGACGACGTGCCCCGCCACCTGGTCGATCGCACTGCCCAAGGGCTCGCGGTGATGGCGCGCGACGAGGAAGGCTGGTGCGTGGCGATCGACCACCAGCACATGCGCTGCGGCATCTACGAGCAGCGTCCCGGGATCTGCCGCAAGTTCGCGATGGGCGGAGCCTACTGTCGCGACGAGCGCGAGGCCTATCGGGAGCAGCTTGCGCGTGGAATCCCGCTGACGCTCATGTAAGACCGGATGCGCCGAGGCTTTGGATCAGTGCCCTTCCAGCGGCTTGCCGGCGGGCGTCAACAAATACCACTCGCCGAACTGATCCTTGACGCCCTGCCCATTGAGTTGCCCGGCGCTGGAATCCTCGACGTAGTGGTAGAGCGGATGACCCTGGTAGGTCACCTGCACGTTGCCATCGGTGCGCTGGATGTTGACGATGGCTTTGCCGTCGATCGACGGATCCAGCGCCTTCGGCGTCCCCGCCGGCGACAGCAGCGGCGGCCATTTGGTGCTGCACGCGTCGTAGCAGCTGCTCGCGCCCTTCGAATCCTTCTCCAGGATGTAGAGCGACTTCCCCGTCGCATCCACCAGGTATTTGCCGTAGTCGGCGGAGTTGGCGACGCCGAGGTCGGCACCGCTCTGGCTGGGCTGGTCGGGCACCGCGCTGGGTGCGCCCGGTCCCGGCGTGCCGGTGGCTCCGGTCGTCGGCGACGGCATCGATGCGCTGGACGCGGGCGAGGCCTGCGTCGTCGGCGAGTCGTACTGCTTGCAGCCGGCAACGGTCGCGACCAGCACCAGTCCGATGAATACCTGCTTGCCGTGGCTGGCCATGCGTCCTCCGTCGCGTCGTGCGTCCAGGAAGACTGGAGCGGAACCCGTCGCCGCGCCGTGAGAGCAGGACTGAATGCGCTCAGTGCCTGGACAGCAGCAACGGCACCAGCGCGACCAGTCCAAGCAATGCAAGGATCGCAAGGAGCGTCAGCACCACCCGCGCCGGCTCGCGGCGCAGGACGCTGGCGAACGTGTCCGCGGTGCCGTCGCGCAACGCGTTCGCACGCTCCTCCCGCGCATTGGTGCGCCGCTGCGCCTGGTAATCGGCCATCAGCTGCCTGGCCTGCGCCAGGTCCTGGTCGTGCGTCACCCAGATCCCGCCATACGAAATTCCCCAGCGGCTGGGCCGGGTTTCGTAGTACTCGATGCGGTTGGCGTCCAGCAGGGCGCGCACGTCGTCCGCTTCGTCCTCGAGCACCATGCGCAGGTTGAGCAGCAGCTTCGACATTGCCTGGACCTTTCAGCGATGCGCGCCGGGACGGCGTGCGGATCGATCTTAACCGGGCGACTGCATCCGGCTCACCCGGCGACCGCCACACTGGTCGCCGCGGAGGAGCGCCATGGCGTCGATCAGGATCCTCAGCCTCAACATCAACGCCGGATTCGATCTTTCACGGCGGCGCTTCCTGCTGCCGGCGCTGCGCGATGCGGTACGCACGATCGGAGCCGACGTGGTGCTGCTGCAGGAAGTCCTCGGCGAGCACGCCGGGCACGCGCGCCGCCACGCGCCGTGGCCATCGCAGGCGCAGTACGACTATCTCGCCGACGCGTTCTGGCCGCACCACGCATATGGACGCAACGCCGACTTCGCCGAGGGCCACCAAGGCAATGCGCTGCTGTCCCGTTTTCCGATCGCCTCCCACGGCAACCATGACGTGTCGATCGCCGGCCACGAAGCGCGTGGGTTGTTGCATGCAGCGGTCCAGGTCCCGGATGCACCACGGCCGCTGCACCTGGTGAACGTGCACCTGGGCCTGCACGAATCCCATCGCCAGCGGCAGGTCGCACAGCTGCTCGGATTCATCGACGCGAACGTTCCACCCGGATTGCCACTGGTGGTTGCCGGCGACTTCAACGACTGGCGGGCGCGCGCGCATCGACTGCTGCGCGCGGCGGGCCTGCGTGAAGCGTTCGAGGACAGTCGCGGACGACTGGCGCTGACCTTCCCGTCGCTGCGGCCGGTGCTGCCGCTGGATCGCATCTACCTACGCGATACGCGCGCAGTCACGACATCGGTGCTGCATGCGCGCCCGTGGTCGCGACTTTCGGATCACTGCGGGCTGCTTGCGGAGATACATACCTGAATCCTGCAACGCGGCGCGCGCACGCCGCGCGCGCTCAAAACACATCGACTGAACGCATGCATTGGCAATGTGCAAGCGTCGGTTCGTTCCGATCAACGGAGGCAAAGATGAATACGAATGACAGGCAGGACATGAATCGCGATCCCATCACCGGCGCTCCCGGCTCCCATCCCCTGGGCACCGGTGTCGGCGCGGCAGGCGGCGTACTGGCCGGCGCGGCGATCGGCTCGATGTTCGGTCCGATCGGCACGCTCGTTGGCGGCGCCATCGGCGCTGCGGGCGGCGGCGCGGCCGGGCACGCGGTTGCCGAACGCGTGGATCCGACCGCCGAGTCGGAATACTGGCGCAACAACTACCAGTCACGCCCTTACTACCAGTCCAGCTTCGACTACGACTCCGACTATGCCCCGGCCTATGCCTACGGCAGCGACGCGCGCGCGCGCTATGCCGGCCGGCAATGGGACAGCAGCCTGGAGAACGACCTCAAGAACGGCTGGGACAAGGTGAAGGCGAAGTCGCGCCTGACCTGGGACGAGGCCAGGAATGCGGTCCGCGATGCCTGGGACCGCGACGACCGCACCTACCGCACCTACGAGACCACCGATCGCTACTACCAGGAGCAGTTCGCGGACAAGGATCGCGATCCGCGCTTCGATTACGACACCGATTATCGGCCGGCGTATCGCTACGGCACGTACGCGCGCAGCAACCAGCCGGACCGCCAGTGGGACGAGAGCACCGAACGCGACCTGGAGCGTGGCTGGAACAGCGCCAAGGGCACATCGCGCATGGCATGGCAGGACGCCAAGGCGAGCGTGAAGGACGCCTGGCACGGCCTGGAGCGCGCGATGCCTGGCGACGCGGACAACGACGGCCGCTGATATCGGCGTGCGCGGAGGTCCCGAGTGACCTTCCCTGCACGCATTGCCGCGAGGCCTGCGGGATCGCGCTGTCGATGCGCTGCCCGTAAGAAGCCGGGCGTACCGCGACCGCTCTTCGGAAATCAGGCTTCCGATGCCCGCAGCGGCGCGCTCGCGTCGATGCTGGGACTGGCGCCGAACGTGGCGCCGCGCAGCTCCATCGGCTTGTCGGGCGCGAAGGCCGCAACGCGATCGCGGCCGTCGCGCTTGGCGCGATACAGCACCTGGTCGGCCTGCGACAGCAGTTTGTCCAGGTCGTAGGCGGCCATCATCGAGCAGGTCACGCCGAAACTGGCCGTGATCCTGAAATTGAAGCCGCTTTCGCTCGACTGGATGCTGCCGATGCGCACGCGGAAATCCTCGGCGACCCGGGTCGCCGCCTTCAGGTCGCAACCGTCGAGCAGGATCGCGAACTCTTCGCCGCCCAGCCGCCCGAAGTGATCGACCGGGCGGCACAAGCCCTGCCCGACCTGCGCCACCTGCTTGAGCACCCAATCGCCGGTGACGTGTCCGTAGTTGTCGTTGATCGACTTGAAGTGGTCCAGGTCGAGCATGATCAGCGCGACATGCTTGCCGGCGCGCGAGCACTGCGCGAGCGTATGTTCGGCCAGCGCGGTGAAATGGTGGCGGTTGCAGATGCCGGTCAGCGCATCGCTCTCCGCGATCTGCCGCAATGAAGCATGCAGTCGCCGGGTCTTGTAGCCCCACAGGGCAACGAGGAGTGTGACGATCGCAAAGAAGAGCATGACCATCCTGGAGTTTGCGGCCTTCTGCTGTTCCACGCGCTGCTGCAACTGCAGCAGGTTGTTCTGGCGGTTCAGCAATTGGATCTGCTGGTTTTTCTGCTGGTTCTCCGCCCGGACGATCTGGTAGGCGAGCTCGCGGGTCTTGACCTCGTTGAGATAGCCTTTTTCCGCGTCGGCGTAATGCCGGTAATACCCGAGGGCACTCTTGAAATCACCGTGCCGCACGGCAATCAGGTAAAGCGTTCGATAGGCCGACACCAATGGCGGGTTGGCAAGGTCAGGCGCCGTTCGGACGGCGGCCAACGCATTCTCCTCGGCGCCGGCGAAGTCGCCCTTGTCGAACTCCAGTTGCGCGATCAGCGCGCGGATTTCGACGATCAGCCGCGGGTAATGGGTCGCGAGCGCTTCCCCGAGATTGGTCCGGAGCAGTTGCAGTGCCTGGTCGCTCCTTCCCTGCTTGATCCATTTCTGGGCAAGCGTGCTCCGGACCAGGTTGGCCATCATCACTTCATTGCTGCTTCTGCACTGGTCGACCGCCTGCTCGAGGGGACCGTCGTCGGCAGGCAGCGCGTCCATGTGCAGCAGCGCATCGAATCTCTGGTAAGCCGCGAAGCAGGCCGTGCGAGGAGAAACCGACGTCGGCGACACGAGTTCGGCGTAGTGCTTGCCGAGCCTGTATTGCCCGAGCTGGTTGTACAGGGTTGCCGCCACCAAGAGTCCTTGCTGGCGAAGCTCGTTGTCCTTGACCTGGTCGATGAGGGCGAACGTGCGGTCCATCTGCCGCAGCCCTTCGTTGAAATTACCGTTCAGCGCATAACTGTTGATGATCAACATGCCGGCGCGGAACTTGAGGTCGATATCCGACGTCTCGGCGATCAGCTTGGCCGCCAACTTTCCGCTTTTGTCGAAATTGCCGGCGTAAGCCTCGGCGTAGGCATTCAGGTAAGCGACCCGTTGCCTCTGCGCAGGCGTCGCGCTCCCCAACTCCTGGTTCAGCTGCTCGAGTAGCTGCTTGAACTTGGGCGGGTCGGCACTACGGACCGTCTCCGCGTTCGCCAACTGCGCCTCGATGGATGTCATCGAGGCGGCAGTAGAAACAGAAGCCCACAGGCAACCGATCAGGCCAAGCTGGAGGGCAAGGGCGCGCACTTGGTCGGTACGGTAATTGGAATCAGGCTTGCCTGGTCGATTCGGCCGGGCCTTCATCGGGAGTGTCTTCGAACGGCACTTCTTCCTCTTCCGGCTCCTCGTGCGGCGCCATGATTCCGAAGAACATCTTGCCGCGACCTCCAAGGGCATCATTCAAGGCGGCATGGTCCCGCCCCAGCAATGCCTCGCGTTCCTGTTGGCTGATCGCAAGCTCGGCAACCGCCGACTCATAACCCGCCGATGCCGATGCCTGGCTGCCAAGCGTTTCCAAAAACTGGATCGTGTTCAACATAACTCCCCCTTTTGAATTGCGTAAGGCCGGGACCCGAGGCGCTCAAGCCTCTTCGTCGGCCGCCATGATCGCGAAAACCATTTTTTTCGGACCGCCCATCAACTCGTTCAGCGCTGCGTGGTCCCGATCGAGCATGGCTTTCCGCTCTTCACGACCAAGGACAAGGGAGTCGATGGTCGCTGCGTAAAGACTGGCGTGCATCGCCTTGCTGCCAAGTGTCTCAAGGGCTTGGATTATGTTGGACACGATCTATTCCTTCCATTGTCAGGTTATTGACGGCACTTGCCTTCTTCCATCTCACGGTCCAGCAGTGCAAGGCGATCCAGCATCTCCTGGTTGCGCTGCATCGGCAGCGCCGGGGGAAACACCAGAGTCGTCTGCAGTCGCAGGTCGGCGTCGACCAGGTCGGACAGGCGCAGCTCATCCATGCGCGGCGCCGTGATCGGGAGGGTAGCAGCTTCGTAGGCGATCACGGGGTGCGCCAGCGGATAGTCCTTGGCCAGGAGTTCGACGAGCAGCCTGCGGTAGGCCGGGCCCGTGGAAAACCTCGCCAGCGACCGGTCGCCCGCCATTCCGACCTGCCAGACGATCAGGTAGGCGGTGGGATCGATTCGTCGTTGGTAGAACATCAGCTGGCTGGCCTCGAAATGCTGGCAGCCGTATTTGCCGGGATCGATGCCCAGGTCCGCGTACAGGCAATCCTCGGCGGAAATGCCCGGTTCCATGACCGCCTCGAACCCTTCGGCCCGGGCACCGGCCACCGCCTTGTGCGGCACCAGCGCGAACACGCCCGGGTGCCCGTAGAACACGCCGCAAACCCTGCGACCGGCGCGCACGTCGGTCAGCATCGCTTCGACCATGGCGCCGTAAGAGACCAGCCGCGAAGTGCCTTCGTTGTAGAACGGCTGGAGGCTGCGCATGTCCGGGCGCATCTCCTGGACCCAGAGTTCGACCAGAGGATCGGATACCAGCGCAAACACGACGTCCGCCTGCTCGATGTGACTGCGCGAGCGCGGGCTGAGGTGGGCACCGAGCATCATGCCCAGGCCGACGCACGCGAGGCTTCCCTGCTGGGACATGTGTTCCCCCTTTCGAAGCAGCGACTTTATCGGCCGCCCGGCGCGCCCGCCACTGCGCGCCGCGACCGCAGAACCTGCCACTCGTGGCGGTGAAGCTCCCAATCCCCGCCTTCGGGACGTTCCGCGGTCGGGGCCAATGCATTGAATCCGACGCGCGTCATCATCCGGATCACCGTCGGATTGTCGACGACCTGCTGCCGCGCGCGGATCGATCGCAAGGGATAGGCATCGAACGCATGGTCGACCAGGCCCTGCATCGCTTCCGTTCCCAAGCCGCGGCCGTGCCCCCTGGAAAACAGCATCACCCCGATTTCCGGTCGGTCGTCGTGGCCGATCAGCCCGAGTATTCCGAGCCCACCGCCGCCCTCTTTCTCGAAGACGGTCCACCGCTGCGGACGCGCACACGGCTTGCGCAATGCGGATTGAAAGCTGCGCTGCGCGGCTTCCGTCGTCAACGGCGTGGCGATGAAGCGCATCAGTGCGGGCGTCGTGTAGAGCGCGCAGTACAGCGCCTCATCGGACGCATCGAGCGGACGCATGCGCAGGCGTGCGGTTTCGAAGGTATCCATGTGCGGAGCCTAATGCATGGCGAAACGCGCGAAGGCGCGTCTACGCAGCGCCGATGGACCGGCGCCAGTCCATGACCTGCGGCGGCAGGCAAGGCTCCAGGTCGACCTCCAGCGCGGCATACGAATCCAGGACGTCGATGACGGCGCGCGAGGCCGGCGTGGGCTCCGGCGCTTCCATGTCCTCCGGCGACAGCACCGCCAGCGTCCAGGAAAACAGGCGGTCGCTGCGCTCGACCAGGCGCTGCCGCAGCCACGGTCGCAGCGGCGCGTGGACCACGTAGCCGCCGGCGGCGAGCGCCTGCATGGTGGTCTTCAGTGCGTCGTAGGCGCCCCGATACCATTCGGTGTGGCCGGCCGCCTGGCGACGGATGACCAGCGGTGCGGGTGCGTTGTGGTCGGCGACGACGCCGGCCAGGCCGAGTTCGAGGTCGCGTACGTCGCGCACCGTTTCGGCCTCGACCAAAAATGCGCTGTCGAGGTCGAAGAACTCGAACCAGCGCGGATGCAGCGACTGCATGCGATCGAGCGGATCGCGCGAGAAGCCGAGCTTGAGGATGTCCTCGTAGGCGCAGGGCAGCACGTACAGGTAACTGCGGCCACGACTGGGACCACGGTTGCCCGGTTCGCGCGGGTCGATGCGGCGTGCCATGCCGCTACTTTACGGATGACGACGTTACGGATGACGGCTCCCGCTCACCTGCCCTCGCTCCGCGGATGAATAGCATCGCCGGGTCCAGCACGGAGCACCGGAAATGGCGCAACTGAAGATCGCGACGTTCAACGTCAACGGCATCCGTTCACGGCTCGCGCCGCTGCTGCAATGGCTGGAACGCGAACAGCCGGACATCGCCTGCCTGCAGGAACTCAAGGCGCCGGACGATGCGTTCCCGATCGATGCGATCCGTGGCGCCGGCTACGGCGCGATCTGGCACGGGCAACGCTCGTGGAACGGCGTCGCCATCCTGGCGAAAGGCGCCGATCCCGTGGAAAGCCGCCGCGGACTGCCCGGCGATCCCGACGACACGCACAGCCGTTATCTCGAGGCGGCTGCCCATGGGGTCATCGTCGGCTGTCTCTACCTACCCAACGGCAACCCGCAGCCGGGACCTAAGTTCGCCTACAAGCTCGCCTGGTTCGAGCGCTTCATCCGCCACGCCGCGAAGCTCTACCGCAGCGGTCATCCGGTGGTGCTCGCCGGCGACTACAACGTCGTGCCCACCGACGAGCTCGACATCTACAACCCGAGGTCATGGCGCAAGGATGCATTGCTGCAACCCGAGAGCCGCGAATGCTATGCGCGGTTGTTGTCGCAGGGATGGACGGACTCGCTGCGCACGCTGCATCCGGGCGAACGCATCTACACGTTCTGGGACTACTTCCGCCAGCACTGGGAACATGACTCGGGCCTGCGCATCGACCACCTGCTCGTCAATGCAGAGCTCGCGCCGCGGCTCAAGGCCGCGGGCGTCGACCGCTGGGTACGCGGACTGCCCGGCGCGAGCGACCACGCACCGACATGGATCACGCTCGGCCACGCGGTCGCAAGGAAGGCCACCAAGCGACCGGGGGCGGCGCGGAAGCCACCCGCACGCAAGCGCGACAGCAAGCGGTGAACCATTCAATCAGGTGACGCATGGATTAACGCCGCTTGGCCGCTTCACTAACGCACGGCTGCCTAGACTTTCCCGCAGTCCACGCACACGCATGCACATGCGCATGGACTGCCAGGCGCGATCCGCGCAATTCAGAAGAGGAGTGGAACGAGATGCCCAACCAGAATTCAGGCAGGAACAACGACAACAGCAACCGCGGTTTCGCCAGCATGGACGACGACAAGCAGCGCAAGATCGCCCAGAAGGGTGGCGAAGCGGTCAGCCAGGACCGCGAGCACATGTCGCAGATCGGCCGCAAGGGCGGCGAACATTCCCATGGCGGTGGCAACCAGGGTGGCAATCGCGGCGGCGGCAATCGCTGAGCGATTCGAACGACCCGACAAAAAACGCCCGCTCCTGCGGGCGTTTTTTTCGCGAACCCACTTGCGTTCGCTTGCCGGACGCTTCAGGACGCACGGCGCGCCTTCTTGTGCCGGTACATCACCGCATCGGCGGCCGCGAGGATCGTCGCGGCGTCGGACGATCCATCGTGGGAGACCCAGCCGACGCTGGCCTCGATGCCCAGCTCCACCAGTTCGACGCGCCGTGGCTGCTTCAACGCAGCGATGATGTTGCCGGCAATGGCCTCGACGTCGCGCTCGCCATGGCGCAGGCCGCCAAGCAGCACGACGAATTCATCGCCGCCCAGTCGCGCGACGAGGTCGGATTCACGCAGGCACGCGCTCAAGGTAGCCGCTGTTTCGACCAGCACCGCGTCACCGGTGGCATGGCCATGCGTGTCGTTGATCGCCTTGAAATCGTCCAGGTCGATGAACAGCACGGCGAACCCGTCCGGTGCCCCCGCGTGCGCCAGGCAGACCTCCTCCAGCCGCGCGAGGAAATGCGCGCGGTTGGGTAGTCCGGTGAGTGCGTCGTAGAGCGCCGCGTCCTCGTACTCGCGCGCCTTGGCGCTGGTCACGGTGAGCGCGGCTTCGAGCTTGGCCAGCAGCCGCGCGTTGTCATCCAGCGCCATCTGGCGGCCGAGCGCGCCACCGAGTGCGTTTCCGATGAGGGCGACGGCCTGCGCATCCAGGTCGTCGAAGGCGCGGCTCACGCTCGAGCAGACCTCGAGCACGCCGAGTACGTCGTCGCCAAAGCGCAGCGGCGTGGCGATCAGCGAATGCAGCTGCCAGCGGGCGCGCGCACCACCTTCGATGCGCGGATCCTCGAATGCGTTGTCGCTATGCAACGCCTGGTGCAGCCGCAGGCAGGCCCGCGCCAGGGTCTGTCCGCTTTCGAAGGCATGGCCGTCCATGCCGACCATCTGCCCGCGTGAACAGGCGATCGACAGCGCTCCGGTCGCATCGGCCATCAGCACGACCGCACCGGTCGCGCGCGTGAGTTCCATCACCGTACGCGTGGCCTGGTCGAGGAACGAAGCGGTGTCGCCGGCATGCTCGGCGATCCGCACCAGCGCATCGACGACGCTGCGCAGCCGCAGGAACTCGCTTTTCCCGCGCGCCGGCGACACCCATGGGGTCGCGCGCGGCGTCGATTTCACCGGTTGCCCGGGGTTGACTCCGATTGCCGACACTTGCCCTGCACCTGTTTTTTGCCTCGACCGCCGATGGTTGGGGTCGGAAGGTCAAGCGTCGGTGAGTTCGGCCCATTCATGTCGGCAAAAATCCTGAACCGTGATGCATCGCGCAGGTTGGGCGGCGTCCGGAGCGATGGACAGTCGGACGGGAGCGCCGCTGGAGCGACGCGGCGGTCACCTTCGACCTGCTAGAGACCAATGGTCTGTCCGTCCAAGGAGACATCCATGCCCACGCCGCAGGAACTCGAACACGACCTCTGGAAAGCCCTCGCATCGGATCGCACGCTCATGCTCGGGCTGGATGGCGCGGCCGACGGGCACGTGCAGCCGATGACGGCGCTCATCGAGGAGGACACGCGCGGTCCACTCTGGTTCTTCACCACCCGTGACAACTCGCTCGTGCGCGCGCTTGGCCAGAGCCATCGCGCGATCGCCGCGTTCGTGGCCAAGGACCACGATCTGTTCGCAAGCCTGCAGGGCGACCTGTCGTTGAGCCAGGATCGCGCGGTCGTCGATCGCCTGTGGAATCCGTTCGTCGCGGCCTGGTACGAGGGCGGCAAGGACGATCCGGCGTTGGCGCTGCTGCGGCTGGATGCGACGCAGGCGGAGATCTGGCGCAATGCGTCCAGCCTCGTCGCCGGTGCCAAGCTGTTGTTGGGCGTGGATCCGAAGCGTGACTACAAGGACGACGTCGCCCGGGTCAACCTGCACTGAGGAACGTGCACCGGGGAAACGTGCACCGAGAACACGGAAAGCCGCGAAGCCGCGGCTTTCCGTGCATCGCTCAGTTGCCCAGGTGGAAGCGCAGCACCTGGCCCATGCCGGTCGGCGGAGCGCCGAAACCGACGTTGGACACGAACAGGTCGCCGCCGGGACCGAAAGTCATCGCGGTCGGCAGGAACAGGCCCGACACGATCACTTCCTTCGCGCCATTGACGACGCGCACGATGTTTCCGGTGCCAGGCGTCGGGAACGGATTGCCCGTGGTGTTCTGCAGCACGTACATGCGGCCCTTGCTGTCGAACTGCACGCCGAGCACGGTCGTCAGGCCGTTGACGGCCGTGGTCACGTGCCCGGTCGGCGAGATCCTCAGGATCTTCGACGACCCTTCGATGATGGGGAACGTGTTGAGGTTGCCGACGAAGAAGTTGCCGTAGAACGCCGCCACTGCCGTTGGCACGATGTGCCCCTGGGTTGCGGAGATGTCGGCGACGCGACGGATCGTCCCGGTGGTCGTGATGCGGGCAAGTTCGCCATGGTTGGGTTCCACCGCCCACAGGTACCCGCCCGCGGCGACCATGCTGTACCACGTCCCATCCGGCTCGAAATCGTCCTCTTCCGGATTCTGCACGGGGTGCGCCTTCTGGTAGGCGCTCAGGTCGGCGACCAGCGTCGCCGATCCGCCGGAACCGATGCGCACGATCGCGTTGTTCCGGCCGAGCACGCCATGCGAGCAGCCGGCCCCGCCGATCAGCGCATAGAGCGTGTGCCCGACGAATGCGATGTCGGCGACGCCGCTGATGAGCGAACCCTGCGCGGCACTGGTCTGGCTCGAAGGCAACTGGCTCGTCACCGTCGTTCGCACGCCGTGC
>Ga0308175_100002700_pt1 | contig 12172 bp, 11 predicted proteins | sample PhyCR1_3_FD_203893 | JGI IMG/M metagenome (GOLD analysis project Ga0308175, IMG submission 203893) | Soil microbial communities from UC Gill Tract Community Farm, Albany, California, United States - DLSLS.C.R1 | ecosystem: Environmental > Terrestrial > Soil > Agricultural land | place: USA... | reverse complement strand
GACCTTCACCGAGCGCGCCACGTTGACGACCGTGACGAGGACGCCGAGGCCGAGGATGAACGAGCCGACCGTGGAGATCATGTTGTAGAGCTCGAGGTGGCCGACGTCCGGGTACTCGTAGACGCGCCGCGGCATGCCGTCCAGCCCGATCGAGTGCTGGATCAGGAACGTGACGTGGAACCCGACGAGGATCAGCCAGAAGCTGACCTTGCCCAGCCCCTCGCTCAGCATCCGGCCGGTGATCTTCGGGAACCAGTAGTAGATCCCCGAGAACGCGGCGAACACGGCGCCGCCGACCAGCACGTAGTGCATGTGGGCGACGACGAAGTACGTGTCGGTCAGCTGCCAGTCGACCGGGAACACGGCCAGGAAGATGCCCGTGATCCCGCCCATCAGGAACGTGCCGAGGAAGCCGACCGCGAACAGCAGCGCGGTCTTGAACTCGATCGCACCGCGCCACAGCGTCGCCGTCCAGTTGAAGATCTTCACCCCGGTCGGCACCGCGATCAGGAACGAGCTCAGCATGAAGAACACGAGCACGACCGTGTGGCTCGGCGTCGCGAACATGTGGTGCGCCCACACGAGCATCGACAGGAACGCGATGACGATCGTGGAGGCCGCGACGGCCTTGTAGCCGAAGATCGGCTTGCGCGTGAAGACCGGCAGAACCTCGGATATGACCCCGAATCCGGGCAGCACGATGATGTAGACCTCGGGGTGGCCGAAGAACCAGAAGAGGTGCTGCCAGAGCAGCGCCGACCCTCCGTTGGCCGTGTCGAAGAAGTGCGTGCCGAAGTGCCGGTCGGTCAGCAGCATCGTCACGGCGCCCGCGACCACCGGCAGCGCCAGGATCAGCAGGATCGCGTAGATCAGGATGCCCCAGACGAACAGCGGCAGGCGGCCCCAGCCCATGCCGGGCGCGCGCATGTTCACGATCGTCGCGTAGAGGTTGATCGCGCCGATCAGCGAGCTGACGCCGGTGAGGTGGATCAGGAAGATCCACGCGTCGACGCCGTGCGACGGCAGGTACTGGGACTCGTTCAGCGGCGCGTAGCACGTCCATCCGCACTCGGGCGGGGAGAAGAACAGCGAGCCGTAGAAGACCAGTCCGCCGGCGGCCAGCAGCCAGAACGACAGCGCGTTCAGCTTCGGGAACGCCATGTCCCGGGCGCCGATCATGAGGGGGACGAAGTAGTTCGCGACGCCGGCCCAGAACGGGACGATGAACAGGAAGACCATCGTCGAGCCGTGCATCGTGAACAGCTCGTTGTAGGTCTGCGGCGTCAGCAGCGTGTTGTCCGCCTGAGCCAGCTGCAGGCGCATCATCAGCGCCTCGACCCCGCCCAGCATGAAGAAGGCGAAGGTCAGGACCAGGTACATGATCCCGATCTTCTTGTGGTCGGTCGTGGTGATCCACGACGTCCAGCCGGTCGGCTCGCGGCGCGCCTCGTGGGCGGTGACCTGAGGGACCGGCTTGGCGGTGGTTGAGGGTGCGCTGACGGTGGCGGCCATGGATCAGGGGCTGGTCTTCTCGAGTTCCTTGCGCTGTGCGGCGGCCGCGGTGTCGGCGGCCTTGATGTCGGTCTTGCGCTGGGCGAGCCACGTCTCGAACTGCTGCGGGCTCACCGGGATGACCCTCGCGATCATGTTCGCGTGGTTGCGCCCGCAGAGCTCGGCGCACTGGCCGGTGAACATGGTCTTGCCCGCGTACTTGCCGGGGATCTTGAACCAGGTGTGGTTCGTGTAGCCGGGGACGGCGTCGAACTTGCCGCCGAGCTTCGGGATCCACCAGGAGTGGGCGACGTCCTGGCCGTTGATGTCGAGCGTGATCGTCGTGTCCGTCGGGACGTACATGTCCGTGTAGGAGAACGCGTACTTGAAGTTGTTGCCGCTCGCGCAGTTCGGCGCGTAGGTGTAGCGCCAGATGTACTGCTGGCCGGTCACGCAGACGTTGAGGAACTTGCCGCTGGGCGGGACGCGGCGGGTCGCGTCGGCGATCTGCACGTAGCCGCCCTGGTAGCCGTTGGCAGCCGAGACGTCCGGGTTGCGGATGCCGGGCAGCTTGACGAACGTGAAGACGCCCAGGACGACCAGGATCACGGCCGCGCCGATGGTCCAGCCGATCTCCAGCCGCGTGTTGCCGCGGATCTGGGCCGGCACGACGCCCTTGCGCGCGCGGAACTTGAACAGCGAGTAGAAGATCACGCCCTCGACGCCGATGAAGACCACCAGCGCCACGGCGAAGATCAGCCAGTAGAGCGTGTCGATGCGGTCCGCGTTGGGCGAGCCGCCGCTCTCCGGGCTCAGCAGGTCCGCTGAGGCGACGCCCGTCGAGGCCAGGACGGCGACGACGGCGGCGAAGAGGGCCAGCGCGACGGCGCGGCGGCGGCGGATGGGGGCGGCGAGGCGCAAGGCGCGGCGATTCTATTCAGAGATCGGTCGAGACGCGTGGGTGGATGGGCACGGCTCAGTTCCCGCCGAAGGACGCCTGGCGCTTCTGCACGAAGGCCGTCACGCCCTCGACGAAGTCGCCGGAGCCCGCCATCTCCTGCTGGATGTCGGCCTCGAGGTCGAGTTGCTCGCCCATTCGCGTGTAGAGCCAGTTGTTGAGCTGGCGCTTGGTCCCCGCGTAGGACCGCGTCGGGCCGGCGGCGAGGCGGTCGATCAGCTGTTCGGATGCTGACGCGAACTCGTCGTCGCCGAAGACCCGGTTGATCAGGCCCCATTCGAGCGCCTGCGGGGCCGGCAAGCGCTCGCCCAGCATCGCCATCTCGGTCGCGCGCGCCATGCCGACGCGCGTGGGGACGAAGAGCGACGAGCCTCCGTCGGGCACGAGCCCGATGTTCACGAAGGCCAGCAGGAAGTAGGCCGACTCCTTCGCGACGATGAGGTCCGAGGCGAGCGCGAGGCTCAGCCCGATCCCGACCGCCGGCCCGTTCACGGCGGCGACGACCGGCTTCGGCATCGTGCGGATCGTGGTGATGATCGGGTGGTAGCGCTCGGTCAGCGTCTTGCGGACGTTCGGCCGCCCCTCGGGCGTGACGTCGTCGTTGGTGCCCATCTCCTTGAGGTCGGCGCCGGAGCTGAAGCCGCGCCCGGCGCCGGTGATCATCACCGCGCGGACGTCGTCGTCGGCGGCGACGGATTCGATCGCGGCCAGCAGGTCGATCCCGAACTGCCGGTTCCAGGCGTTCATCGTGTCGGGCCGGTTCAGCTCGACCTTCGCCGCGCCCCCCTTGCGCAGGACGTTGACGGTTTCGTAGGTGGTGGCCGGCTCGAACGCGCTCATGGTCCGGCGGATCCTATGACCGGGGGCTCTAAGCTGGACCGCTCGGATGGACTTCTCGCTGTACAAGACGCTGAACGGCTTCGCCCTGCACCACGACGCGTGGGAGGACATCGCGCGGTTCCTCGAGTCGATCGCGCCGCTGTTCTTCGTCCTGCTGCTCGCCGCACTGTTTCTCGCGCGCGGGAAGTGGTGGTCGCGCAACGCCCGCCACGGCGTCGTCGCCGCTGGGCTGAGCGCGGGCCTGGCGCTCGTGCTGGCGAAGGTGCTCTCCGACGTGATCGCGCGGCAGCGCCCGTTCGTCGATCACCCGCACGCCGCCCACCTCTTCATCAAGCACGCCGCCGACTACGGCTTCCCGTCCGACCACGCCAGCGGCGCCTTCGCGATCGCGGTCTCGCTGCTCCTGCGCCACCGCGGCGCCGGGCTGCTCGCCCTGGCGATGGCCGTGGCGATCAGCATCGGCCGGGTCATGGTCGGCGTGCACTACCCGAGCGACGTCGCCGCCGGCGCGCTGCTCGGGACCGCCTGCGCGCTGCTGTTCTGGCACCCGCGCGTGCGGCGCCCGCTGGCGGCGCTGGCCGACTGGCTGGGCGCGCAGTACGAGCGGCTCGCCGTCGCGGTGCTGCGGCCCGCGCGCGCGTAGTCCGAGCGCGCCAGGCGCGTGTAAGCGGGCGCGCGGAGGGGCATGATTGTGGTGCGATGTCGCCCTTCGCCGATGTTCTACGGGCGCCTCGTCTCGACCGAGCCCTTGCCGAGGGCGCCGACCCGGCGTCCGAGCCGGACCTTGGCGCTCGCGCCAGCCGCCTGACCTCCTGGCGCATGCGCCGCCGGGTGGCGCGGGCGCTGGAGGACGTCGAGCGCGGGCCCGGAGTGCCCGTCCGCCGCGACGCGGTCAGCGAGGCCCGCGACCTGCTCTCCGAGCTGGCGAGCGCGCTGCGCTCGCGCGAGCGGGTCAGCGCGCGCGGCGTCCTGCTCGCGCGGCGGATCGTCACCGACGGCTGCGGCCCGCTGTACGCGCCCAACGCTCCGCGCTCGGCGCTGTGGTGGTGCGTCTGGGAGGCCCTGCGCGCCCTGTAGCGTTGGGGTTCATGGATCGTCCCGTCATCGGCGTGTGCACCGCGCTCGAGCGCGCGCGCTGGAGCGTCTGGGACCAGCAGGCGTTCCTGCTCCCGCGGTCCTACGTCGACGCCGTGCAGCGCGCCGGCGGCATCGCGCTGATGCTGCCGCCCGACGAGCGCGCGATCGACGAGCCCGACGCGCTGCTCGATCTCCTCGACGGCCTGATCCTGGCCGGCGGCGCCGACATCGACCCCGAGGCCTACGGCGTCGAGCGCCATGCCGAGACCAACGGCACGGTCCCCGAGCGCGACACGTTCGAGATCGCCCTGACCCGCCGCGCCTTCGAGCGCGACCTTCCGCTGCTGGGCATCTGCCGCGGCATGCAGCTGATGAACGTCGCCCGCGGCGGCACGCTCCTGCAGCACCTCCCCGAGTCCCACGGCCACCACGAGCACCGGCGCAACCCGGGCTCGTTCGACGGCGCCGACCACGACGTCCGCCTGGCGGACGGCTCGCTCGCCGCCCGCGCGGCGGGGGAGACCACCCACGGCACCAAGTCCCACCATCACCAGGGCGTCGACCGCCTGGGCGAGGGGTTGGAGGTCACCGGCTGGTCGACTCTCGACGAGCTGCCCGAGGCGATCGAGGTCCCGGGCAGCCGCTTCGCTCTCGGCGTCCAGTGGCACCCGGAGGCCGACGAGACGAGCCGCCTGATCGAGGCGCTCGTGGCGGAGGCGGCGGCGGCGAAGTCAGCCGGCGCAGAGTCGCCGGCGGCGTAAGCCCCTACGGCCCGCCCGCCTGGTCCGGCGGTCGCGTGAACCAGAACATCGCGTCGACGGCCAGGCCGAGGTCGAACGGGCCGCCATCGGTCGGCCGCAGACTGTCCGGGGGCGGGTCGAGGCCACGGTTGCGGTTGGCGCGGTGCACCTGCTTGCAGTCGCCGCGGCGGTTCCGCGGGGCCGCGGTGAGCCGGCGGCGCTCCGGAGTCAGCACGACAATCCCGCCGTCACGCGCGCGCTCGAGCATGAAGCCGCCCTCGTGCACGAGCCGGTGATGATGGCGGCAGAGCAGGACCAGGTTGTCGAGATTCGTGTCGCCGCCGCGGGCCCAGTGCTCGATGTGGTGGGCGTCGACGAACCGATGGTTCGTGCAGCCCGGGAACTGGCAGCAGCCGTCGCGCACCCGTAGCGCGCGATTCAATGCGGGCGAGATCGTCCGGCGGCGGCGCCCGACGTCGAGCACCTTGCCGTTGCGGTGCGTCGAGACCACGATGCCGGCGTCGCAGCAGAGCCGGCGTGCGGTTTCGGTGGCGAGCGGGATCCCGCCCTCGAGCTCGCTGCGGCCCGGAGCTTCGCCCTCGAGCGCCAGTGCCTCGACATCGACGAGCACGGTCACCTCGGGGCGGCCGGAGTCCGGCCCGCCCCCGAGTGCTTCACGGGCCATGGCGCCGAGCGCGTCCGCCGTGCGCTCCCCGACGGTCGCCCGTGACTCCTGGTCTTCGTCGGCAGGCGGTTCCGCGGAACCGCGCGACTCCGGCTCCTCGCGGAACCGCAGCAGCGCCGCCTGCACGACCGCGGCCTCCTCGGCCTCGAGCCGGCCCCGCAGCACCCAGGTGCCGTCCTCGTCGGCGTCGAGCGAGACGAAGCGGCGCCGGACATCCGGCTGCTCGGTCCGGATGCAGCGCGCATGAGCGCGGATGATCTGGTCGAGCTGCGAGGCGCTGGCGGCCCTCGCGAGCGTGACGAGCTCCTCCTCGCGCGTGGCGTCCTCCACGCGCGTGATCGCGCGGACCTTCGAGTAGGAGAGCTCGCCGCGACGGAACGCGGCCGTCATCGCTGGAAGCTCCGCGAGCCTGCGGGCGACGCGGACGTGGTCGCGCGCGGTCCGTGTCGAGATCGAGCACGTGAACGCGAGCCAGTGCGCGCAGCTCTGCATGCCCCAGGCGGCCCAGACCTCGCGCCGGTCGAGCTCCGCGACGAGCTCGAGCCATTCGCACATCGCGGCATCGATGTGTGCCGCCAGCGAGCAGATGCGCTCTGCGAGCTCCTCGTCTGAGTACTGGACCATGATGCGAACGCATGTTCGCACGCGGTCCGGACGGTAACTCAGCCGGCGCGCCGCGCGTGGAGTGAGCCGCGCGCGCGGTGCACGAGCGCCTTCGAGGCGCCGCGCGACACGTTCAGCACGCGGCCGATCTGCGAGTGCGACCGGTCCTCGAGCTCGTGCATGACCAGCGCGCGGCGCTGGCGCGTGGGGAGATCCTCGAGGTCCGAGACCAGCTGCGCGACGGCGTCGCGGCGAGCGACGATCGAGGGCGGGCTGCCGCCGGGGTCGGCGAGCAAGAGGTCCTCGGGCGCGGTCGCTGCGCCGCGCTGCGGGCGGCGCAGCTCGTCCAGCGCCCGGTTGCGCGTGATCGCGTAGAGCCACGGGCGCAGCGCCATCTCGCGCTCGGTCTGGTTCAGCGCGCCGAGCGCGCGCACGAAGGCGTCCTGGACGACCTCCTCGGCGTCGTGGTGGCGGCCGCCGAGCATCTGGCGGGCGAACGCCAGCAGCGGCGCGTGGTAGCGGTGGTGGATGGCGTCGAAGGCGCCGGGCGCGCCGGCGCGCAGGGCGCGGACCAGGTCGTCGTCCGTGCGGGTCATGGATGCATCGTCGAACGCGGCGGCCGCGTGCGCCACGCCACCTCGGTGTGGAATGTTCACACCTCATGCCCGATCCGCTCGCCCCTCACAGCGCCACGCCGCAGGAGTTGCGCGCCCGCATCGACGCCGAACGCGCCGGCACACCATTCCTCGTCCTGCGCGACGGCGAGGGCGCCCAGCGGATCGTCGAGCTGGCCGACGATCAGCGGGTGTCGATCGGCCGCAACCCCTCCAACGACGTCAGCCTGCCCTGGGATGAGGAGGTCTCGCGCCTGCACGCGGAGCTCGAGTGCATCGGTGGCGAGTGGACGATCAGCGACGACGGGCTCTCGCGTAACGGCACCTTCCTGAACGGCTCGCGCATTGCCGGCCGCGCGCGGCTTCGCGACGGCGACCTGATCCGCACGGGCGCGACGACGATCGCCTACCGCAAGCCGTCGAGCGCCGAGCTGTCCAGCCCGACGAACATCGGCGTGCCGCGGGTCACTCGCGACGACCTGCCCGTGACCCAGCGCCAGGTCCTGATCGCGCTCGCCCGCCCGCGCAAGCACGACGACTTCGCCGCGCCCGCGAGCAACGGCCAGATCGCCGAGGAGCTGCACCTGAGCGTCGACGCCGTCAAGGCGCACCTGCGGATGCTGTTCCAGCGCTTCGGCATCGAGGACCTGCCGCCGAACCAGAAGCGCTCGCGGCTCGTGGCCGAGGCGCTGCAGTCCGGGATCGTCTCTCAGCGCGAGCTGTGATCAGAACCGCACGTGCGTGACCGACCCGTCGGACGTCGACGTGACCCACACGTCGTGGCCCGAGCCGGCGACCGCCTTCGGGTTCAGCGGGACCGTCAGTGGCCTGCCGGCGACGCGCCGGGTGCGCACGTCGATTCGCGTCAGCGTCTGGTCGCCGTAGCCGGGCACCCAGACGTAGCCGCCGGCGACGTCGATGCCCTGCGGGAACCTGCCGACGCGGATCGTCTTGGTCTCCAGGCTCGTCGGGCGGATCGCCGTGACGGTGCTGCTGCCGCGGTTGGCGACCCAGACCCAGCCGCCCCCCACGGCGATCGCGCGCGGGTTGCGGCCGACCGGGACGGTCGACTGCTCGGCGGTGACGAGGTCGATCCGCGTGACGGTGTCGGCCTTGTTGTTGACGACCCACGCCGCGCCGTAGCCGACGGCAATCGACTGGGCGCCCGCGGGCAGCTCGATCTTCTTCACGACGCGCAGCGGCAGGTCGTTGGGCCGCACGCGCTCGATGCGGTCCTGCACCCCCGCGCGGATTGAGCGAAGCGAGGTCCAGACCCCGTCCTCGCCTGTCGTCACGACCTGCGCGTGGACCGGGAAGCCGAGCGCCATGTCGACCGTCTTGGACAGGCCGCGCCCGGGCCCGAGCGACAGGCGCCGCAGGCTGCCGTCGACCTGGTTGAGGATCCACAGGGAGCCGAAGCCCGTCGCCAGGCTGGTCGTGCCGACCCCGACCTTCACGTCCGGCTTCAGCCTGCGGCCCGTCTTGACGTCGAAGACGCGCAGGCGCGGGCTGTCGAAGCTCGCCACCCAGGCGCGGCCGCCGCCGATCGCGACGGCGTTGGGGCGGCCGGGGACGGGATAGGTCTTCAGCGTCGGCGCCCCGGCGCGGTCCGGCGCCGGCCTCGGGGTCGTCCCCGCAGCCCCGCCCTCGTCGCCGCCGCCGAGGATCACGATCACCGCGACGGCCGCGACCAGCAGCACCGCCAGCGCCCCGAGCAGCGGCAGCCGCGACGGCCTGGTTGCATCCGCGACCCGCGTGCGCGCCGCCGGAGACACCCGCGTCTCGCCGCCTGCATCCGGCGCGGCGCGCCCGCGCGCCACCATGCGCTCGCCCGCCGGGGCGGCGGCCTCGCCGGCGGCGGCCGCCAGCGCCGCACGCCCCAGGTCGCCCGCCGAGGGGAAGCGGTCGTCCGGCTCCTTCGCCAGGGCCCGCTCGATGACGGTGTCGAACGCCTCGGGCACGCCCTCGGCGAGCATCGACGCAGGCGGCGGCGGGTCGTGCAGGTGCGACCACAGCGTCGCCTCCTCCGTCTCGCGCAGGTACGGCGCCTGGCCGGTCAGCGCATGAAACAGCACGCAGCCCAGCGCGTAGACGTCCGCGCGCGCGTCGACGCGCTCGTTGCGGATCTGCTCAGGCGCGACGTAGCCCAGCGTTCCAACCCACTGGCCCGAGCGGCTCAGCCCGGTGCTGACGCCGGCGCGCTTGGTCAGCCCGAAGTCCGTCAGGTACGCGTGGTCGCCCGCGCCGAGCAGCACGTTGGCCGGCTTGATGTCGCGGTGGATGAGGCCGCGGGCGTGCGCGGCGTCCAGCGCGCCGCCGATCTGGTCGATGATCCGCGCGGCGCGCCCGGGCTCGACCGAGCCCTCCGCCCGGATCACGTGGCGCAGGTCGGAGCCCTCGACGAAGCGCATCGCGATGTAGAGCGTCCCGTCGCTCTCGCCCGCGTAGTAGATCGGCAGGACGTGCGGATGGTCGATCGCGGCCGCGGTGCGGGATTCAGCGACGAAGCGCTCGCGGAACGCCTCGTCCTGGGCCAGGTGCGGCGCGATCACCTTCAGCGCCACCGGCCGGTCGAGGTCGACCTGGATCGCGCGGTAGACCACGCCCATCCCGCCGCGGCCGGCCACGCCCTCGATTCGATGGCCGGCGAACACGTCGCCTGGCGCGAAGTCCGTCACCCGCCCCAGGCTATCCGTGCGACTGGTTAGCATCGCGGCTTCCATGCGTCCGTCCAGCGCCCTCCGCGCGGCCGCCTGGGGCGTCGTCGTGGTGGGGGTCTCGGTGCCGCTCGCGCGCCGCCGCCTGCGGATCCCGCCACCGTTCGTGACCGCCTCCGCGGCGGCCGCGCCGATCGCGCTGTCGGTTGCCGTGCGGCGCTCGCGCGCGCGTGACGTCGGGGTCTGCGCGCTGCAGATGTGGGCGTACATCGCGACGTACCAGATGCCCCACGACGACCCGGAGGCGCTCGAGGCGCGGGTCCGGGTCGACTACCCGGTCAGCATCGACAGGGCGATCGGGCTCGGCCGGCTCCCCACGCTTCGCCTCCAGCGCGCGCTGGCGAAGCCGGGTGCGCTGCGGCCCGCCGACCAGGCGCTGGTCTGGGTGCACTGGATCTGGTTCTTCGTCCCGCACGGGACCGTCGCGTACATGCTCTTGCGGCGCCACGAGCGCTTCCCGGCCGCGGCGGCGCGGATCTACGCCGTGTTCGACCTGGGCGTGATCGTCTACTGGGCGCTGCCGACCGCGCCCCCGTGGTACGCGGCGAAGGCCGGGCGCATCCGCGGCGCCGAGGGCGAGGCGGCGATGCGGCGCATCATGGTCGAGCACGGGGAGGCGTTCTGGAAGGAGCGTTGGCAGCCGCTCTACAGTTTCCTCGGAGGCAACCCCCTGGCAGCCATGCCATCCCTGCATTTCGCCACGTCGTTGATGGCGGCCCGCGTCCTCGCCGAAGCGGGCCCGGTCGAGGGTGCCGTGGGGTGGACGTACGCCCTGACGCTGGGCTTCGCGCTCGTCTACCTCGGCGAGCACTACGTCATCGACCTGCTGGCGGGCGCGACGCTCGCCGAGGGGGTGCGGCGCGCGGCGCCGGCCCTCGCGCCTGCGGCCCGCGCGCTGTCGCGTGGCGTGCAGCGACTGGAAGCCGTGGCCCACGGATGACCGACGACCGCGCCCCGGTCAAGGACGTCAACGCTCACTCCGGGGAGGCCGACGACGACGAAGAGATGCCCAAGATGGGCATCACGCGCGACCGCGCGGTGCTCTTCGGGCTGTTCGTCGTCTCCGCGATCGCGTTCCTGTACTTCGTGCTGCCCCAGCTCGGCGACGTCAAGGACACATGGGGCAAGCTCGACGAGGGCGACCCGTACTGGCTGGCGGTCGCGTTCGGGCTGCAGCTGCTGGCGACCGCGTCGTACATCGCGGTGTTCCAGGGCGTGCACGTGCCGCCCGGCTACCCGATCCGCTTCCGCGAGAGCTACCAGATCACGATGGCGGGCCTCGCCGCCACGCGCCTGTTCGCCGCCGGCGGCGCGGGCGGCGTGGCGCTGACCGCGTGGGCGCTGCGGCGGTCCGGGATGCCGCGGCGCGAGGTCGCCGAGCGCATGATCGCCTTCCTGGTCCTGACCTACGCGGTCTACATGCTGGCGCTGATCGTCTGCGGGTTCGGGCTGCGCTGGGGCATCTTCCCGGGCGACGCGCCCTACGGCGTGACGATCATCCCGGCCTACATCGCGCTGATCGCGATCGCGCTGTTCCTGGCGATCGCGTTCCTGCCGAAGGACCTGAGCCGGCGCCTCGGGGCGGCGCGGCCAGCGTCCTCGAAGTTCGGGCGCGTGCTGCGCCTGCTGGCCTCAGGGCCCGAGCGGCTCGGCGGCGGGACGCGCTTCGCGATCCATCTCGTGCGCCATCCCGACTGGGCGCTGCTGGGGACACTGGGCTGGTGGATCTTCAACATCGGCGTGCTCTGGGCCAGCTGCAAGGCGTTCGGCCACGCGCCGCCGCTGGCGGTCGTGACGCAGGCGTACTTCGTCGGGCTGCTGGCGAACCTGCTGCCGCTGCCGGGCGGCATCGGCGGGGTGGACGGCGGCATGATCGGCGCGCTGATCGCGTTCGGCGTCGACGGCGGCCTGGCGGTCGTCGCGGTGCTGGTCTACCGCGGCTTCGCGTTCTGGTTGCCGACGTTCCCGGGCGCGATCGCCTACCTTCAGCTGCGGCGCACGGTCGCGCGCTGGAAGGAGGAGCGCGCCGCCGGCACGCGGCCCGAGGCGGCGGCGTCCGCGTCCGTAACGATCTGACCACCCCACTATACTTCGTGAAGTAATGGAGAACGTGATCATCATCGGAAGCGGCCCGGCGGGCTACACCGCTGCGCTGTACACCTCGCGCGCGAACCTCGAGCCGCTCGTCATCGAGGGCTTCGCCTGGGGCGGGCTGCTGCAGCAGACGACCGACGTCGAGAACTACCCTGGCTTCCCCGAGGGGATCATGGGGCCCGAGATGATGCAGAAGTTCCGCGACCAGGCCGAGCGCTTCGGGACGCGGTTCATCACCGACCAGGCCGACCGCGTCGAGCTGGCGACAGAGCCGGGCGGCGTGCATAAGGTGTTCGTCGGCGACGACGTCTACGAGTCACGCACCGTGATCCTCGCGATGGGCGCCGAGCACA
>Ga0308175_100002699_pt1 | contig 12174 bp, 8 predicted proteins | sample PhyCR1_3_FD_203893 | JGI IMG/M metagenome (GOLD analysis project Ga0308175, IMG submission 203893) | Soil microbial communities from UC Gill Tract Community Farm, Albany, California, United States - DLSLS.C.R1 | ecosystem: Environmental > Terrestrial > Soil > Agricultural land | place: USA... | reverse complement strand
AGCGTAATAATGCCCCCTTCAAGGAGCATCAGGACAATGCTTTTCGGCGAAACGTATTGGTTGAGAATTCGAACCATATACCTAGTGCACTTCTACCTGCGGCGTCCAACTCATCGACATCCGCACGCTATGCACCGCAAAGTTCGTAACATTTCCCAAATAGGTTCCCGCATTGCTCATATACACGTACTGAAAAGTCATTCGCGCGTGTGAGTTGAGGCTCTGCGCCAGTCCTCCCGAGGCCTGCCAGCCGGAAAGGCTCGCATACCCGGTGTTGCGGATCTGCTGTTGTCCATAGCTGGTGAAGAGACTCCACCGGCTGCCCGGCCGCTGCCAGTTCCATGCCGCACTCAAGTTCGTGGTGGTGCCCAATGCAAAGCCGTAAACATCCGTGGCGGCCCGATCGTAAGAGCCGGCCAGCGTATTTTGGTAAGTCCGGAATCCGATCGACCCGCCGCCGGTTACTTCCTTGGTGCGTGGCGCTCCAAAAGCCTGGCTGGTCACCTGGCTGTTCGATCCGCCGCCGTAGGCGCGGAGAAACCAGTGGGTGCCCATCTTGCGGCCGACCGAGACACTGGCCGTGGTGGTATAGGCGCTCTGGTATCGATTCACCAGTCGATTTCCTGAAATATCCACTCCCAATTCGGTACGCGGCGACAGCTTGTACGACATGCCCACTCCGGCGTTGGCGCCGATGCTGCGCGGCAGCACGGAGCTTTGTCCCGCCGTGTTATTTGCTCCAAGCCGGTGTTGCCCCCCGGCCGCAAACGAGGCCACGTGGAAGCTGAGCCGCGAGGAATACGCGTACTGGAGAGACGTCTGCGCGGAATAGCTGAGGATCCGGTCGCCAAGCAGCAGGCTGCGCGCGGGCGACTCCAGCAAGGGCGCCCCGGTGAGTAAGGACGCAGCCTGATTACTGGTGAACTGGCCGGCCGAAAACGCCGCGGCAAAATCGTCGAACGAAGCCGGCACCTGGGAAATCAGCCCCACGTTCGAGGGTTGATAGAGAAACTGTGCCATCGTGCTGTCGGAGCCCGACCCCGAGATAGCAAAGGTCAGTTTCGGCCGGATAATCCGGCTCCCGGAGAAAGAAAGGGACTGGCTAAATGCATTGGCATCCGAGTAACGGACCATCCCTCCGTAGGTTCCGGAGTACAGCAAAGAGAAGTCCCATCGCTGCCGGTGTTGTTTCCAGCCCAGACTGGCGCTTACGCCATAATTGACGTCCGGTCCCAATAAGTCGGCGCCGGCAGGGACCTGGCCCAGGCTGCCGGGATACGCCGACGTCGAATATCCGGAGAAAGCCGAAACGCCGTAGAGATGAATCCCTCCCAGCGTCATATTCCTGAAACTTGCCTGATCGGCCACGGATTGGCCATACCCCGGCGAAACCAACAGACTTCCCACAATTACGCCGTATTTGAGCATTCCTCGCATGGTCTCCACTTTCACTGCGCCACACCGGAGCGCATTTCATTGTCACTGCGGATATCGCAGTTCTTCATCTTGTACATGAGTGACCGGTAACTGATTCGCAAGGCCTCCGCGGTCCGGCGGCGGTTCCAACGGTGCCGCTCGAGTGCTCGCAGAATGATCTCGCCCTCCGCCCGCTTGGACACCTGCTTTACCTGCTCTTTCAAGGCTGTGGAGCTTCCCGCGGCCGGTTGGGCAAACCGCGCCTGGCGCCGTCTCTCGAGTTCCAACTCGAGTTCGGAACTGTGGGGCGCAAGCAGATAACTCCGAGCCACATTCTGCAGTTCCCGTAGATTGCCCGGCCACGAGTAAGCCGCCAATGCATCCATCGCCCTGGAGTCCGGAGGCGTAGGCGATACTCCCATCGGCAGGGAGGCTTCCGCCAGCAGGAATTCAAACAACTGCGGGATATCCTGCCGCCGCTCTCGCAACGAGGGTATCGAGAGCCGGTAGGCGGAGAGACGGTATAGCAATTCGGGGAGAAACTGGCCGGTAACCGCCAGCGGCTCCAAAGATTCCGATGTCGTGGAAATTAAGAAAGGTAAGGGACCCCGGCCCTCCTCGAGCAGCAGTAGAACCCGCTCCTGCAGCGCGACCGGTAAGCGGTGGACCCGCTTCAACAAGAACGTATCCTGACCGGCCTCCGGCAGCCGCTCCAGGGTGTCTCCAGCTTGAAGGATTCCCCCTACTTGGGCGGAAGCCGGCGCATCGCATAAGAATTTAACCAGCTGCCCATGCCCGCGCAGTCCGTGTAAGTGGTTCGCCAGCCGCTCTTTACCGGTGCCCGTCTCTCCTTCGATCAGGATCGGTACGTAAGATCGGGCGAGCCGTTCTACTTTCGCTTCGAGCTCCTGCATGCCTTCGCTGCGGCCGAAAAAGAAGTCCATAGGTCTAGAAACCAAGCGCCCCTAACGCATTTCTCGTTCCACCATCGCGATGCCGGTTTTTCTTAGGATTTCCAGAATAGAGCAAATGACTAACGGCAGATTTTTTGCACATTTGGTGAAGAATTGTCGCTCACTTCTCAAAACTCCCCCGGCGCCAAGGGCGTGCTTCCCTCACGCACCTTAGACGCCAATCCGCCGCCCCTCGGGAACTCTGGAAGGAAAAGTGCTTAACTCTCGGTCTGTTTCCATGGCTACCAGCATCGTGACCAAGTTAGGTGAGGAGTGCAAATCGGCCCTGGCCCGCCCCTCGACTTATCCCCTACTGTTGAAGATCGCTCTCGCCGCGGCTCTGATCTCCATCCTCTTTGGGGCCGCCCTGATCGATATGGCCCACGACTGGTGGACCGAGCCGGCCTTGTCGCAGGGCATGTTACTCCCTCCTCTCGCCCTGTACATCGCGTGGATGCAACGGCACCTGACCCTGCAAATTCCCGCGCAGCCGGATCAGCGGGGCTTGTTCGTCACCGCGTTCGCCTGCCTGGTATTCCTGTCGGGTAGGCTCGCGTCCGAGTTCTTCCTGATGCGATTCTCGTTTGTCATCCTGGTGGCCGGACTGATCTGGACATTCTGGGGATTCCCTCGCCTGCGCACGCTGGCGTTCCCGGTTCTGCTGCTAGCGACCATGGTCCCTTTGCCGGTCATGTTGTATAACTCCCTCGCCGCGCCCCTGCAACTGCTGGCATCCGACCTGGCAACACGCATCGCCCAGATGTTCGGTGTTTCCGTCTTTCGCGACGGCAACGTGATTCAACTGGCTGGAACTTCGCTCGGTGTAGCGGAGGCTTGCAGCGGCCTCAATTCTCTCTCTGCCCTGATCGTAGGCAGCGTTCTGCTCGGATTCCTGCTGTGTACCGGTTTGATCAGCCGGATCACCCTCTTCTTTCTCGCCGTTCCGCTGGCCATCTTCGTCAATATCGTGAGGGTCGCGGGCACCGCTCTCCTGGCGGACGTCAACCAGGAATTCGCTGAGGGCTTCTACCACTCGTTTTCCGGTTGGCTGGTCTTTGTAGCGGGTTTTGGAATTCTCTATCTGATCGCGCGCCTGCTGCATAGGACGCTCGATCCCAAGGTGAACGCGATATGAAGAAATCCGGTCCGCTTTTCGCCGTCACCATCGTCCTGCTGTTCGGCACTACCTTGCTCAGCGGTCTGGCGGCGCGTCGCATTCCCGAACCGTTGGCGCTTCCTTTGGATCAAATCGAACCCCAAATCGAGGGGTGGACCGCAATCGGGGACAAGACTCTGGACGCACCCACGCTGCATGCGCTCGCTCCCACGGCATACCTGGTACGCAAGTATCAAAAAGAGAACTCGCAAATGGATTTGTTTATCGCTTTCTACGCACAGCAGCGCGGCGGCGAAAGCATGCATTCTCCGAAACATTGTCTTCCCGGCGCCGGCTGGGAAATCTGGAAGCACGATTCCGCGGTGATCCCGCTGCGCGACAAACGCGTGCAGGTCAACAAGTATTCGATTCAGAACTCCGGCACCAGAATGCTGATGTTTTACTGGTATCAATCCAAGACCCGCATCGTGGCCAGCGAGTATTTAGGAAAAGTTCTCCTCGCGCAGGATACGATTCGCAGCGGACACACCGCCGGCTCGATTGTTCGTATCATGCTGCCCGACACACCGACGGCCAACGACGCGGGGGTGGCATTCGCCGCACGCCTGATTCCCGAAGTGGAGCGCTGCTTCGGCTCGCAAATAATCAGCACGTTCTAATATGCGTTGGATCGCGATCCTCGCCGTCGGGTTACGGTTGCACGCGATTCACCCGGCCGCCGCGGCGGTACGCAACGCCGATCCCTCGAACTATCGCGCTCTCCTCCCGACGCTGCAACCGGGCGACAGCTTGAATCTCGCCCCGGGAAATTATCCTCGGCTGAATCTCGTGCGCCTGAACGGGAAGCCGGACGCCTGGATCAGCATCACCGGGCCGGCATCCGGCGCACCCGCCACTATTGTCGGCCAGCCCGAATACAATACCGTGGAAATTCTGGACTGCAGTTACCTGGCGATCGAAAACCTGCGCATAGACAGCCGCGGTATCCCCGGCGCCTTCGGGCTGAGCGCACGCCATCACGAACAGAATCTGACTCACGATATCCGGATCGAAGGCAACACCTTCGTCGGCCAGAACGGGGGACAGCAGACCGACGCGATTTCCACTAAGACGCCGACCTGGGGTTGGATCATTCGATATAACCGGATCATCGGGGCGGGCACCGGTATCTATCTAGGCGATTCGGACGGAACCCAGCCGTTTGTCGCCGGGCTGATCGAACACAACCTGATTCAGGACACGATCGGTTATAACCTGCAGATCAAGGATCAGATCGAGATCCCTCCGCTTCCGGGCATGCCCACCGTTGCCACTACTACCGTCATCCGTAACAACGTCTTTATCAAGAACGACCAGCCAAGCCCCGATGGCGACCGGCCCAACCTCCTGGTAGGAAGCTTTCCGGCGACCGGAGCGGGTTCGCTCAGCATGTACGAGATCTACGGCAACTACTTTTTTCACAATCACCGGGAAGCGCTGTTTCAAGGAACGGGCCGCTTTTCGCTCCATGACAACGTTTTCGTGGACGGACCTTACTCTTACCCCGCGATAGTGATCCGCAAGCAAAATAATTATGCGCTGCAGATCGCCTACGTTTACAACAACACGGTCTACACTTCCGGTAAGGGTATCTTCTTCGGCAGCCGGGCGATAGTTGACGATGCCGTGGCCGGTAACCTGATTTTCGCTGTGACGCCGATCTCCGGTTCGATCATGCGTCAGGCCAACAATCTGGTCGATTCCCTGGAGAACGCCGGCCGTTATGTGAAGGCGCCGTCCCTCACCATCGGCGGCATGGACTTCTATCCGCTGCCCGGGAAATGCCGCGGCGCGCCTGTCGATCTGAGCCCGTTCGAAACCGACGACGGCTACCGCATCGATTTCAACGGCAATCCCAAAGCGGGAGCCAAAGGCGCCGTTTTCCGCGGCGCCTACGCCGGTGAGGGAGCGAATCCAGGCTGGCAACTGCACGCCGACATCAAAGCCCCACACGTGCCATCGCCAAAAACGCCGGCACAGTAGCGGGGCCGGTTAGGACGGAGCGCTTAACAAGCGCCCTGCACATCCGCAACTACCAGCCTTGCTCGGTCTTGGCCAGGTTGGGGTCCTTTTGCAGCGCCTCGCGCACGAGTTTCTGTCCCGCCGCCTGGTCGCCCATTTTTAAATAGGACATCCCGAGATGGAATTGGCGTCTCGGGTTGGGACCTTTCTCCACCGAGGTCTTCAGATACCGGACTGCGACACTGTAGAGCCCTTTGCGGTAGTAGATCCATCCCAACGTGTCCTGAATACCCGGCTCGTCCGGGGCCTTTTCAGCAGCCTGCTGGGCGAATTTGAGGGCCTCGTCGGGACTGTTCGCCGCCAACCCGTACGCCAGGTTGTTCAACGCAATCAGATTCGAAGGCTCAAGGGATAAAATCGCGCGGTAGCTTTCGATTTCCGCCGCATGATTGCCCGATTCGCCTTCCGCGCGGGCCATCAACATTCGCGCGCCGACGTTCTTCGGATTCGCGCTGATCACTGTTCCCAGCTTTTGTTTGGCGGGACCATTCTGGCCTTCACGGAGGTCCAGATCGGCGAGGGACAGGTCGGCGGCCGTGAAGCGTGCGTCGGCGGCTTTCGCGTTCTCGAAAGCCTTTCGGGCATCCGGCATTTTTCCGTTGCGCAGATACCACTGTCCCAGCGTCCACTGGAGCCCTGGGGACTTGGGCTGTGCGGCAGCCAGTTCCTTGAGCCGCTCCAGGCCCTTGGCGCTGTCTTTTTGAGCCACGTATGTCTGCATTAGAAGATCCGTGACATTCACGTCGGTAATGCCTCTTTGGACCAGTTCATCGAGGCTGGCCCGCGCTCCGGCATAGTCTTTTTGAAGGAGCCGGAACACGGCGTTCTGGAAGACCGCCTCAGGCACCCGTCCCTGAGCTAGAACGCGATCGATGCTCGGCTTTACGTCCTGTGTGCTGCCCATCGCCAACAGCGTCCAGTTGCGCCCCAGAATCCATCTGGATTCCGTTTTCTGGACTTCAGGAGCCTGATCCATGATGTCCAATGCGGCTTTCGACTGATTGATCCCCAGGAAGCTCATCGCCAGCGCCCATCGTGCCTGCAGCATGCCTGGATTCAAGCGCAGCACCTGTTGGAGCTCTTCCTGCTGATTGCTCAACATGCCTTTCGCCTGATAGGTTCGCGCCAGCATGAAGTGCGCAGCGGCGGAATCCTGATTGAAGTGAATCACCGTCTTCAAGTCTTTTTCGGCATCGTCGGTCTTGCCGGCGCGCAACCGCAGTTCGCCGCGCTGGAGCAGGGCGTCCGCATCTTTGGGATTGTTCTTCAATACCGCCGCCAATAGCGTCTCGGCATCGGCGATCCGGTTCATGCCGATCTGCGCGGTCACCAGGCGGGTTCTGGCTTCGCGATCCGTGGGTGCCGCCTTGACCAGTGCCTCGAATTCCGCCAATGCCGCGTCGCGCTTTCCGATCTGATACAGAAATATCGCGTGCAAGGGTTTATAGGGCTTCTCTGGAAGAGCCGCAAGCTGTTTGAACGTCTGCTCGGCTTCATCCATTCGTTTGGCCTCGTATTGCAGCGCTCCCAGATTTCTCAAGGCGGCGCCGTTCTTCGGATCGAGTTGCACCGCTTTCTTGAATTCCGTTTCGGCCTTCGCCTGCTGCCGCAGAGAGACGTACAGTTCGCCCAATGCCAATTCGACGAGCGACGATTGAGGCGCATCGGCAGCCGCCTTCCTCAGCACCGCCTCCGCTCCGTCCGGATCCTTCGCGGCTAATTTCATGCGCGCCAGAGTCACCGAGGATTGCAAATTCGTCGGGAATTTCTGGAGTGCTTCCTCGAGGCGCCGGGAAGCCGCCTCCGGCTTGCCCAGCTCCCACTCGGCAATCGCCAGCGTGTTGATGGCTTCCGGATTTTCGGGTGAATCGCCAAAAACACTGTGCAACCGGTTGACGGCCTCCTGGACCATGTTTTCGTCCCGGCTGGCAGTCATGAATTTGGCCATGTTCAACTGGGCGCCGGCATGTTTTGGATTCAACGCAACAGCTCGTTGAAAGGCGCGCAGCGCGCTTGGACCGTCGCCGGTTTCTATGTAGGCCAATCCCATTTGGTAATACGGCTCGGCATCCTTGGGCATGGCGTTCGCCGCGTTCCGGAATTCCAGCAATGCGCGCGCGTAGTCCTTCTGCGAAACCAGGGCTTGGCCTCGCTTCAGAAATCTCGCCTCTCTTGCTTCAGGCGATCTCTGGCAGCCCGAGAACGCAGCGCAAAACAAAACCAGACAGAGAAAAACGGTGGATCTTGGTTGGACAGACATAGGCAACAAATAGGTAATGTTTCATGCACGTTTTCGGCCAGCCTGAAAATCAGCGGCATTTCATCGCTTACTGAATTTCTTTTGCTGCCCTTCAACGGGGAAATTCCGCAAAGTTCCAGTTCTTCGGTTTCGGTACCAAAGGTTAGCATTAACCAGTTTGGTAAAGCTCCATAACTAACAGATTTAAAAGCGCTTTATGAATGGGCCGAGACGTGCTCTATCCGTGACTCCCGAAAGAGTTGATAGCTTCGGAGAATTCGGAGAGAAGAGGGGTATTGATGAAAAAACAGATTTTTGGAATCGCAGCAGCACTCGCCTTGATGCTCACTGCCGGCGCCAACAGCGCTAAGGCGGATATCATCCTTCAATTGACTCAGGACAACTGCACCGGGGGTTGCAATCCCACTCCTGGCACATCGATGGGCACAGTCACCCTACACACCGTTGCCACAGGTAATGTGCTGGTTACCATCGCGTTGGTTTCGCCCTTGAAGTTCGTGAACACTGGACTTCAGGATGTGATCGACTTTAACCTCACCGGAGGCCCGACGATCTCGGTCGATGGCTTGACGAACGCCAACTTCCACTTAAACTCCACCACTGCCGGATCCAACCACTTTGATGGTTTCGGCACGTTCCAGTATTCCCTCGGATTGCTTGCCGCCCTCGGATCCGGCGCCGGTAGCCAGCAACCCAGTCCCCTGTCGTTCAATGTCCATTCAGCAGGGATCACGGAAACCAGCTTCTCGCGGAATGCTACCGGTTGGTACTTCGGTGTAGACGTCATCAACACGACGACGGGACGCACTGGCCCGATCGGTACCGGCAGCGGCGGCACCCTCACGACCGAGGGCGGCCAAGTTCCGGAACCGTCTTCGATCATTCTGCTGGGCACCATCTTCGTCGGAGTCACCACTCTCCGCCGCAGAAAAGCACAGCGGTCCGTCTAGCAGTCACCCTCGATCCGGGTTATCCAAAATGGCAGGAGGTCCGTTCCGGACTTTCTGCCATTTTTGTTTTAGTAGGATGCTGAAAGGTAAGTTGGTGCAACCACGATCCCTTTTTCGGAGCAGCGCGCGTTAGGAAGCGGTTTTTGGCCTTTTCCCGTATCCTGTTAGACAACCTGTAATCGTTGTAAGGCTGACAGACAGGCCGTGCCTGAGCACTGTAAGGGTTGGTCGAAAGCGCCCTTAAGAGCTCTCACGGAGTCTGAGACGCCTGCAATCGTTGCAAGGCTGCAACGGCGTCAACATTTCCGGGCTCGTCCTGCAGCACGGTTTGAAACTCATGAACAGCATCTGCCGGCCGGCGATTGGCCTCGTAGAGACCGGCGAGAGACAGGCGGGCCTGAGCACTGTAAGGATTAATCGAAAGCGCCCGTTTAAAAGCGGCCTCCGCCTGGGAAGCATCTCCCTTCTGTTCATAGAACGTCGCCAGCGTGGTGTGGACATAGAAGTTGCCGGGTGCGACCCCCAGCGCAATCCGAAGCTGCTCTTCGGCGAGGTCCATCCTGCCCTCTTTCTGATAGACAATCGCCAGATTCAAGTGGGGGGCTACCGCTCTTGGATCGATGGAGACCGCTTTCGTCAGCAGTGGCTTCGCCTCGGCATGGCGCGACTGGTCAATCAGAAGCCAGGCCAGGCTATTCAGGCATTTCGCGCACTCCGGCTCCCGCTCCAGCACGCTACGATACTCCTGCTCGGCTTCATGTAACAGCCCCTGACTTTCATAAGCAGCTCCCAGATTGACCTGAATTAAAGAGGCGTCCTGAGAGACTTGCAGGGTCTGAGTATAGAGGGTGACATCGTCGTGCCAATCGCGATTCCGGGTGACGATCCGAAACGTGCAAAGCAGGGCGATCCCACTCAGAACCGCTATCAAAGCCCTACGCCGGACCATGTTCCGGCTGCAAGCCTTCCACAAGCCGAGTAATCCCCACACCGCCACCCAACAGAATCCCGCCGAAGGCAGGTATAGATAACGCTCGGCGAAAACATTCGCTCCCAACCACCTGGGGTTCAATGTGGGCGCCAGGGTGACCATCATCCAGATCAGCCCGAAAGACACCATCCCGGCCCGCTTCCATAGCCACACGAATCCCGCTGCCAGCAGAATCGCGCAAAAGCCGCCAACCCACACCCTGGGGTCCAGCAAACTCGTGCTCTTCTCAAATACATAGAAGGCGCATAAGTTCACCGGCCACAGCAGCTTTCCCACGTATTGGCCGATTAAGGCGATACCGGCCAGCAGGATCTCGCGCCAGGTCAAACCCCAATGGTTGGAGGTGACCACGAAGCCGCCCAACGAGGATAGCCGCAGCGGAATGTAGGCGGCCGCCAGAAACCATAAGGGCGCATAGCGCGCCACCTTCCGCTTCCAATTGGTTGAGCCTCTGTCCGCACGGTAGAAATGCTCGAAAACCGTCGCCAGAAACGGCAGCGTTACGGCCTGTTCCTTGGAGAGCGTAGCCAAAGCAAAACTGCCCATCATCGCCAGATAGACCAGCCCTAAACGTTTTCCGCCGGCCCCATCCAGCATCAGGAAAAACCAGAAGGTAAGCAGATAAAAAAAGGTCAGCTCCAGGTCGGTCACTCCCGCAATCCAGGCCACCGATTCGGTGTGAATCGGATGCAGAGCGAACAGAAGCGCGGCTCCCCCAGCCAGCATCCGGTCGCCAAACATCCGCATTGTCACGAAAAACAGCAGACAAACGATACCCGCGTGCAAACCGATGTTCACCAGGTGGAAACCGGCCGGGGAAAGGCCGAAAACCTTATAGCTCAGCAGGTAACCGAAGGTCATCATCGGCCGGTAATAGCGCGAAGGCGCGCCGGTAAAAGAGAACACCGAAGAGCCGAAAATCTGCCGCAAATAGCGAAAACTCCGGACATATTGATTTTCCAAAACCTGGCTGGTGTCGTCGTAAACGAAGCCATTTAGCACGGTATTCGCGTATGGCAGTACCGCGCAGACGATTAACAGCAGAACCCAGCCCCACGGCTTTTCGCGGAGCCGTATGTTCCATTTCTCACGCATAATGATCGGCTCCTTTATGCAGTTTTTCTGCCATCGCTTTCTGCGGAGCAGGGGTTTTCGCGGACAGCTCTAAGCAATGTAATTTAGGTTGACCAACTATATATAGTATTGAACCTCACATTGCCGTGTACTAGTATTACCATTTGGAGATCGTCTAACCGCATGAAATTAAACCGTTTGCTTGTCCTGTTGGGGACCTCTGCCGCACTGATCTCCGCAGCGCCTCCTCCCGGAGATCATGTACCGGGCCGCCTGCTTGCCCAGCCCATTCTGGGCGCGAATCCCTCAGCGATCGCTTTGGCTTTGAATCGAGGCGGTGCACGCCTGGAGAAAACCATCGGACGGATCAACGTCCACGTTCTGCAGGTTCCCGAGCCGGCCCTGGATAACGTGTCGGCGGCGCTGATGAAGACCGGACTGTTCACTTTTGTCGAACGCGACAACACGCTGCACTCGGCTACCGCAGTCACTGCCAACGATCCTTATTTTTCCTCGCAATGGCACCTGAGCGCCATCCAGAGCCCTTCCGCCTGGAGCATCACATCGGGATCTTCAAACGTGGTGATTGCAGTGATTGACTCGGGGGTGGATTGGTCGCATCCCGACCTGGCGCCCAACCTGGTGCCTGGTTGGAATTTCGTCAGCGGGACTTCCACGACTCAGGATAATTCCGGCCACGGAACCGCGGTGGCCGGTACCGCGGCTGCTGCCAGCAATAACAGCATTGGCGTGACCGGCGTCTCCTGGGGCAACAAAATCATGCCGTTGCAGGTTCTGGACGCGACCACGGCGGCTTCGTATTCCAACCTGGCGAGCGCCATTACCTACGCAGCCGATCATGGAGCCCGCATCATCAGCATCAGCCTTTGCGGATCGACGGCATCGAGCACGCTGCAAAGCGCCGAGTCTTATGCGTGGAACAAAGGCAGCGTCATTTTCGCCGCGGCCGGGAACAGCAGTTCCTCCGCCCCGACCTATCCGGCCGCCGACCCCAACGTGGTCGCGGTCAGCGCCTCGGATGTGAACAACACTTTTGCCAGTTTTTCCAATTATGGGAGCTGGATCGATCTGGCCGCCCCCGGCAATAACATCCTGACCACCGTTATGGGCGGCAGCTACGGCGGCTGGTACGGCACCTCGTTTTCGACTCCGATTGCAGCGGCGGTGGGGGCCTTGGTGCTCTCTGTGAAGCCGGGGCTTTCGAGCTCCGCCCTGGTGAACCTGTTGGAGCAAAATGCGGATGATTTCGGAGGCGCCGGATGGGATCAGTATTTCGGTTACGGGCAAGTGAATGCCTATAAATCGGTACTGGCTGCCGGCACTCCCGTTAG
>Ga0308175_100002697_pt1 | contig 12177 bp, 12 predicted proteins | sample PhyCR1_3_FD_203893 | JGI IMG/M metagenome (GOLD analysis project Ga0308175, IMG submission 203893) | Soil microbial communities from UC Gill Tract Community Farm, Albany, California, United States - DLSLS.C.R1 | ecosystem: Environmental > Terrestrial > Soil > Agricultural land | place: USA... | reverse complement strand
CCGACCCGACCGCGGGAGTCATCTCTCCAACCGACACAGCGACGACCGGAACCATCGCTGCCCCCGTGACCGGCACGTCCCCGTCTCCGAACGTGACTGCTTCCTTGCCCACACCGCAACCGACAACCACCGTTGCTGAAGTATTGGTGCCATCCTCCTCAGCGGTGAGTCTCCCGTCTCAGACCGGAAGTGGATCTTCTCTGTTGCAACCGCAGGCGGGACAAAGTCCATTGGATGGCCAGCCAGTCGATGGTGGTTCGATTGCTATCAATCCGCTCAACTCCGTTCCCGACCTCTTGACCCAACCTTCCTTGTCGAATGGTGGATCGAGCGTGAGTCTGGCAGGATCTCAGGACCCGGCGCCTGCTCTGGCGCCTCAGAGCAGCACGGTGATCCAGCCGACCGACCCGACGGTGGGAGTGATCTCTTCAACCGACACAGCGACGCCCGAGACCATCTCCATTCCTGTAACGGTCGCGCCCCTGTCTCCAAGCCTGGCCTTGCCGGATACCACTGGCTTGTTGCAGTTGCCAGCGATCACGGCACCCATCTCTTCCACGCTGCTCAGTCAATGGCAACAGCAAATGGTGAAGTTTGGACAACAGCATGCCAGGGAGTTAGGTGGGCTGACAGGTCAAGCGGCGATAGACGCGACGTATTACGATGCGGCTCGCGTCTTCTATCAAATCGCGGACTATACGCACGACCCGAGCTGGCTCGCGGCAGCCCACCAGGCGGTCACGATCTATCGCGATCAGTATGTCGTTCCCATCAATGGCGCCGTGCCGGGGTATTGGAATTTTACCGGCGGCCTTCTCCAGGACTTCCAGCATACGGGGGATGTGCGCTCCAAAGACGCCATCATCATGCTGTCGCAAAATGCGTCCTTCGCGCCCGATGGCACTCCTCTCGCATGGACCGCGGGAACAGACGCCAGCCGGGAAGTTGCCTACACCATCATGAATTATTTGAATGCCCAAGCGGTCGGTGCGCCACACAACCCCAGACTGGATGATCTGGTCACGCAGGCGCTCGGCCATCTCGACCAATGGTTCGCATCCAAGACCGCCCCATATCTACAGCCGTTCATGGCCGGCCTGACGATGGACGCATTGATTCAATACGATACCGCTGTCGGGGGCGATCCGCGCATTCTGCCCGCGATTCAGACTGCGGTGACCTCTCTGTGGGCGAACAACTGGATATCCGGAAGCCAAGCCTTTCAGTATATGGATCGGGACATGGGTTCCCTTGGCGGCCCCACCCCGGCGAACGATCTGAACATGCTGATCGCCCCCGCGTATGCGTGGACGTATCACAAGACCGGCAACGTCATTTATCAGCAGCAAGCGGATGCCATCTTTAGCGGCGCAGTCAACGGAGCGTATCTCGGTGACGCGAAGCAGTTCGATCAGAGCTTCATGTTAGCCTTTGATTTCATGAACTGGCGAAACGGTTAGTGGAGGGCTACCGTCAGGTTCTCTTCAGGCTGGCGGAATAGTCCTGTGGGAGAGTCTGCGCAGGAGTGCGCCTTCCCCGTACACGGCTTGTTCTCACTCCTGAAGGCGAGGCGGCACACTATTCAGGGTTCTCCTGAATGGTGTGCCGTCATACGGCTCCTGTTGTCGCCGACGAAGAGAAGTTGCGTTGTCTTAAGGAGGCCCATGCATCGGGGGTTGGAATATCGTGCGTGTCGCCGCTGAGGAAAATCTTTTCTCGAATCAGTGCGGCGGCGGCCAATAAGTACGGCGCAGGAATGAACGGGGCTTCATCGGCCAGCATGGCGTCGAATCGCACCTTGCTAAAGAGCGGGTCCGAGACGACACGAGCCGCCGTGGTGATGACGATCCGTTTATTCTGAATAAAGGCCTGCCGGTTCGTCCCCTCTTCCGCCGCTAATAATTCTCTGATCTTTTTCGTGCCGCCCAACCGGACCACCTCTTCTTTGAGTTCCTGATATTCCGGCCGCAACGCCTTGGGAATGGCGGCCTCCGGTTTGAGTTCGGCAATGCGTTGCTGCGCCGTCTCCAATTCCGCCATGATGCTCTTGATCGTCGATTCATAGATGATGCGGTATTCCGCCAAGGACTCGACGTTCTTGCCCACTGTTTGCAGCGCCAGCCGTTTCCAGATCGGAGTCGCCTGGTATTCCGCCAGCGTCGTGTCGATTTCTTTGATCTTGTTTTGCAGGTCGCTGATTTGGGTGAGCAGGCGCCACTCCAACAGTTTCACTTCATCCAGGTCACGTTGTTTCTCCGCCTTATAGGCCAACAGCGGCGTGAGTTCCCTGAAGCGCTCATACTTCTTGCGCAAGGTCGCCTTGTCGGCGCGTGACTTGGCATAGAATTGGTGCATTTGTGCTTCAAACCCCAGCTCGCTCAATGGCATGCCGGCTGTCTGTGACTCGACCGCCATCTCGTAGCGGCTGAGTAAGCTTTTGAACGTCAAGCCGGCGGCACGCAACGTTCGCGCGACCAGTCCGGACAGCTCGTCCGCAGAGCGATGGTCCGGGCAGACAAGCAGGACCCGTTTATTCACACGCACTAATTCGGCCGCCGTCGTAGCCACTTTTGCCCGCCGAGCGGTCAGATCGTCACCCCACATCGTGCTTAAAACCGCCGAGGCGCTCCGTGTGTCCCGTTCGCTCTCCAACGGTGTTCGAGCCAGCCATGGAATGAGCCGGTCGGCAGGACCGAGAGAGTAGCTTTCTGATCGGTGGATCACATCGGAGAGCCGTGCGATCACGGTTTCGAAAAACCCCTCGGTATCCAGAACAATCGCCGCGGAGGGCACACTCTTTCCGAGGCTATCGAATGTTTGAACAACGATCGTCCCTTCTCGCCCGCCCACCACGAATCCTTCTGTCGGCTCCGTACCGTCCGAAGGGACAATGGTGACAGGCATGTCTTCAAACGGAATCTGATCCTTTGCCTGTAAGAGATCTAACGGCAGACTAAATTCATACAGATGGAGGGAGCCGACTGTAGACACGAGTCGCCCGGCCGATGAGGACATCGGAGTCCCAAGTTCTTGGACCAAAGGACTGTGACGGACGGCCATGACATTGTCGGTGAGTTGCTGCAGAAGCTCGAGCAATTTCATGATGCCGTGAAATAGTCCATCGGGGTGTAAAGGATCGCATCCATTGAAGTCGGCCTCATCTTAGACGGGAGAGAGACAAATAAAAAGGCCGCTGAGTCCAGCGGCCTCGAACTTCATGTATGCCACGAATTACCAGCGGTCGCCGCCACCGCCGCCGGCTCCCCCACCCCCGCCGCCGTACGCGCGCTTCTCCTGCGGACGAGCTTCGTTGACGACAAGCGTTCGCCCGCCCATTTCGGATCCATGGAGCGCCGCAATCGCTTTCTGCGCCTCTTCCCCCGTCGCCATCTCCACAAAGCCGAATCCTCGCGATTGTCCGGTGTACCGATCGGTAATCACTTTTGCGGACTGCACAGAACCATATTGGGAGAACAGCTCACTGAGTTGCTGCTCGGTGGTGGAATAGGGAAGGCTGCCCACATATAATTTGGTGCTCACGACGACCTCCTCACTGCTGTTGATAGTGGCTTGACACGAGGGAGTGGAAAACGAAGAAAAGCACGGTAGGAATGCGACTCACACCACACCATCAGGCTGCTACGCTTTCCGGACAACTTCCTCTTCACAAGCCAACGGTTCAGGGCCACTGTCCCGCGTTCTTCATCACTCGGCCCCAGCGATGAATCGCATAGTTAGGATAGCATGGGAGTTACCGGTAGATCAACGCGAGCAGCGCTTACATAAGCATGCGTATGGAATCGGCGACGTGCGCGACGGAGTGCCGATCGGTCGGTATCACGTGGTCCGCCGCCGCGCGATACTTCGGGGATCGCTGCTCCAGCACGTCGGCGATTTCCTCAATGAACGATTTCGATCCCGTGAGAGATGGCCGCTGCGTATCCCCTCCGATACGGGCTTCGATGGTCGAAATCTCCGCCGTCAACCAGAACAGGCGGCCGTTCGCTTTCAAGGCCTCGACGTTCTGTGGCCTGAGAATCGCTCCCCCGCCGGTATCGATAATAAGACGGTCTTTGCCGCCAATTTCACGGCAGATCTCGCTTTCCAGATCGCGAAAATACTCCCATCCAAACGCCTGTACGATCTCGGGAATGGATTGCTTGGCGCGAGCGACAACTTCGGCATCCGTCGAGACGCGCTCCCATCCAAGGCGGTTCGCGAGTACGGTTGCGACACTACTTTTGCCTGTGCCGCGATAGCCGATCAGGACAATGTTCATGAAAAGTGGGATTCTAAGACGGTTCGCATGACGTCAACTGGGGCGGGTTGGCGCGTCCATAACTCGAATTGCGCGACGGCTTGATTGAGAAACATATCGAGGCCGCGGATCGTTCGGCAACTGGCGGCTTTCGCTTCGCGCAGCAACCGGGTTTCCAACGGATTATAGACAATGTCCATGACGGTGAGCGACGAGTGTAGGAGAGCGGCGGGGACGCAGGTATGGTCTACATTGGGCGACATGCCCAACGGTGTGCAGTGAAGAAGTAGGCGGGCATCCTTGATCGCGTCGCCCAGCGTCGCGTCATTCAAATGCGCGCCTTCGACACACACGGCAGTTTTTGCGCGAAGGTCCTCAATCAGATGGCGCCGCTCGGCCTCTTCGATCCCGAGGATGGTCAGCCGCTCGATGCCCGTCTTGTCTGCGAGCGCGAAGGCAATGGCGCGTGCGGCTCCACCTGAGCCGACCATTAGAACGCGTTGTCCCTCTAGCGCGACGCCGGCGTCCGTCAATGCGCGTAAGGCGCCGGAGGCATCGGTGTTGTATCCAAGCAGCTTTCCGTTCTCCACCACGATGGTATTCACCGAGCCGATGTGTTTCGCGGTCGTTTCCACCTGATCGAGAAAGGGAATGACCGCAACCTTGTGCGGGATTGTGATGCTGAATCCACGGACATTGCCGAGTGCGCGCACGCCTTGAATGGCACGGTCAAGATTCTCCACACGAAAGGCAAGGTAGACATAGTTGAGGCCGAGTTTCTGGAAGGCGGCATTATGGATCGCCGGGGAAAGCGAATGTTCGACCGGATTTCCGATCACCCCGCACAACTGTGTTTGAGCGTTGATATCGATCATTTGGTGGAAATCGCCGAGACCGTCTGCGCGATATACTGCGAACCGTTGACGACATAATTGACGATGACATGGTCGCCCTTTTTGATATCCGCCACAGTCTTGAGCCCGCTCCCGATGAACTTCGTCTTTTCGTTGACGACAAAGGTAAAGCGCGTGCCTCCCTCGTCCTTCTTGATGATCAACTTCCCGGCTGCCGGGTCTGCCAAGACCGTTCCTTTGAAGTCCGTTCCACCTTGTGCGTGAACCGCTGCCGCACGAGGGCAGAAGATAACCAGGAACACACTGATGAGCAAGATGAGCGTGCGATGCTGTCCATAGTCAAGCATGGTCACCTTTCTAGTGGGCGGTCAGCCCGCCGTCAATCATGAACGAGCTTCCGGTCACCCAGGAGGCCTCATCCGAGGCCAAATAGAGGACCATCTTTGCGACTTCTTCCGGCGCGCCGACGCGCCGGATCGGATAGGCCGCCAAGACTTCAGCTTTCATCTCCGGGTTGTTCAACAGCGGAGCCGCCATCGGCGTGTCGATCAACCCGGGGCAGACCGAATTGCAACGAATTCCATTCTGGGCATAATCCATCGCGACACATTTCGTGAAAAGCTCCAAGCCGCCTTTGGAGGTTCCATAGGCGGCGCTGCCGGAGAATCCAATCACGCCTCCGACAGACGACATATTGATAATAGAGCCGCCGCCGTTCTTCAACATCGTGGGCACCGCCGCTCGCGTCATCCGAAACACTCCCGTGAGATTCACGTCGAGTATCTCATGCCACGTGGCATCGTCGATCTCGTGCAAAAGTTTACCGAAGGCGCCGATACCGGCATTGTTGACAAGAATGTTGAGCGCGCCAAAGGCACGGACGCACTGGTCCACGACGGAACGCGCATGCGCCTCATCGGTGACGCTGCCGGCGACAGCCAGCGCGCGGCCCTTCTTGCGTTCGATGTCCGCGACGACGTGGTCCAACAAATCTTTTCTCCGGCCGGTGATGACCACGGCGGCGCCCTCTGCGGCCAGCACCTTGGCTACCGCCGCGCCGATCCCTACATTCGCGCCTGTGACAATCGCTACCTTTCCGGCTACACGCATGAGTCCTCCTGGTCGTCCGGCATCTCGTCGCCTTGCAGCTCATCAACCATCGCAGGTCCGGGATTCATTTTTCGCCATAGTCCCGGTTCAATCTTGCGCGCCACGGTCAAAAACCCGGAATGGGCCACCATGCGATGATCCGGCCTGACGCTTCTCCCTTGAATATTCCAGGTCCGCAGTAAGGTCTCAAAGGAGTGGATCATGCCAAAGACATTGGCTCGTTCCAGCGCGTCGACCGTCTGCATCACTTGGGGAACGGTCGGGACGAAACTCAAATAGATGCCGCCGCTTCGGAGCGCCTCCACCGCATGGGGCACCACTCGCCAAGGTTCCGGCAAGTCCAGGACCAGCCGGTCGAACAGCGGATCCCTGTCTTCAGCCGCAATGCCCTCATAGACATCGGCGCGGCGCGACGTCAGGGTTGAGACTGGACCGAGATACCGTTCGATATTGTTACGAGCGGTCCTGGCAAAATCGTCTCGCGCTTCGTACGTCACCACGGCGCCGCGTTCGCCGACAGCGCGAAGAAGTGTCATGGTCAACGCGCCCGACCCGGTGCCGGCCTCGAACACACGAGCGCCCGGATAAATGTCCGCCCACATGGCGATCAGCGCCAAATCTTTGGGGTAGAGGACTTGCGCGCCCCGGGGCATTTTCAGAACATAGTCCCCGAAGGTCGGCTTCAGGGCGAGCATGCGCTTGCCCCGCGACAATGTGACAAGACAACCATCCGGCTGACCAATGAGCGCGTCGTGCGCGATCGTATCTCCACTGTGTTGATAGGTTTCGCCGGCCTTCAGCGTCAGCGCATACTGCCGCCCATTCTTATCGACCAAATGCACGCGTTCGCCATTTTGAAATTGCATAGCGCCATTGTAGGAGAACGTTTCGGACCTTTTCAACACGACGTCCCTCTTCTCTGGTCGCGATGGTTTCTTGACAGGGTATGATCCGGCTCCTATGATCAAATCGCACGCGGGCGAGGAGCCTTGATGTCGTCTGCACCCCTGTTCAAGATTCGTCTTTTCCGTCCTCCATACTTTCTTTACCTCTCTTTAGTGTTGGGTTGGGCAGTTCCCTTCTTGACTCAAGCTGGGCCGTCGGTGGCGCCTGTCGTCGTGGCGACCTATGAAGGCGTGATCAACCCGGTCGCCGCGGAGTACTTTCATGATGCCATGGCGTTGGCCGAAGCGAAGCATGCCCAGGCCGTCTTCCTTCGGCTCGATACGCCAGGGGGTCTCGACACGTCCATGCGGCTGATGATCAAAGATATCACCGGTTCGACGATTCCCGTTGTGGTCTACGTGGCGCCGTCAGGCGGCCGCGCGGCATCCGCCGGCGTGTTTCTCACGATTGCCGCTCATGTGGCGGCCATGGCGCCCGGCACGAATATCGGAGCCGCTCATCCCGTCGCGATGGGCGGTGGCGAGATGGATAAGACGATGAAGGAAAAAGTGGAGAACGATTCGGTGGCGTACATCAAGTCCATCGCCGAACAACGCGGCCGTAATGCAACCTGGGCCGAGGACGCCGTGCGCAAAAGCGTCTCGGTTACTGAAAAAGAAGCGCTGACGCTCAAGATTATCGATCTCATTGCCGACGATCTTCCCGCCTTGCTGAAGAAATTGGACGGACACAAAGTGCCGATGGGACAGACCTCCGCTGTGTTGCACACCAAGGATGTCGAGATCGTGGAGTTTGAGCTCGGATGGCGGCTTGAATTATTGAAAGCCCTCAGCGATCCGAATATCGCCTATTTGCTCATGACGTTGGGAACCATCGGCTTACTGGCGGAGCTCTATAATCCCGGCGCGATCCTCCCGGGGATTGTCGGAGCGATCAGCTTGATTCTCGGGTTCTACGCCTTGCAATCCTTGCCGATCAATTACGCGGGCGTTCTACTCTTGCTGTTGGGCATCGTCTTGTTTGTCCTCGAGGCGACGGTGACCAGTTACGGGCTGCTCGCGATCGGCGGCATCCTCTCCATGTTGCTCGGGTCGCTGATGTTGATCAAGGCGGACGAGCCGTTTCTGCAAATTTCGTGGGCGGTCATCATTCCTGTGATTGGAGTGGCGGCGCTCGTTACGTTTGCGATCGTCGGCATGGGCGTACGCGCCATGCGGCGGCGCCCGGTGACGGGCCGGGAAGGAATGGTAGGATTAGTCGGCGTGGCGAAGACGGCACTCACTCCCGGAGGCCAAGTGGCGGTTCGGGGCGAACTGTGGGAGGCGATGAGCGAGGAACCCGTCGCATCAGGAGCGGCTGTCGAAGTCACCGCGATCGAGGGATTGAAACTCCACGTGAAATCCACTCCGCAAAAGGGAGCGTTGCGATGAATCTCCTATTTAGCCCGATGATCCTCGTGCTGCTCGTGCTGGTCGTGATGGGAATGGGGTTTCACGTGCTGAGAGAATATGAGCGAGGTGTGATCTTTCGCTGGGGCCGGCTGGCGCGCGGAATCATTGGCGGCAACGGGCCCGGCGTCGTCGTGATTATTCCATTTATCGATAAGCTAGTCCGGGTGAGCTTGCGCACTGTCGCGATGGATGTTCCGCCGCAGGATGTCATTACCAAGGACAACGTGTCGGTGAAGGTCAATGCGGTGATTTATTTCCGCGTCGTCGATCCACAACGGGCGATTATCGAAGTGGAGGACTATCTCTATGCGACATCGATGATGGCCCAGACCACACTCAGAAGCGTGCTGGGCCAAGGTCAATTAGACGACTTATTGGCGAGGCGCGAGGAAATCAATACCGAACTGCAACGCATTATCGACACGCAGACAGAACCCTGGGGCGTGAAAGTGTCCGCGGTCGAGGTGAAAAACGTGGATCTGCCCCAAGAAATGCAACGAGCGATTGCGAGACAGGCTGAGGCTGAGCGTGAGCGCCGATCGAAGGTGATTCACTCCGAAGGTGAATATCAGGCTGCGCAGCGTTTGGCCGATGCGGCGAATATTATGAGTCAAAATCCTGTGTCGCTCCAATTGCGCTATCTTCAAACACTCGTGGAGATTGCCGCCGAAAAAAATTCCACGACGATCTTTCCGGTCCCCATCGATATTCTGACCCCTTTTATGAAAGCCTTCGAGAAGAAGACGTAATCCTTCCTTGCTTTTCAATCCCATAGCCTTATCTGACTCCTGGGGCTGGCATCAGTCTTGAATCCTTTTCGCCATGTCGGCCTCTAACAAGGTAAGGACTATTCTGATCCCATTTCGGATCGGAGAACGAGAGGGCATATTCATGATCAATCATCAGCATACAGAGCTCGAACAAGAGGAAGAAGTGGTCCTGGATCCCGAATCGGATGACTCCGAAGCCAGCGATATTTTGGAATTAATCGAACGTGAATCCAGCAAGGGGGCGGAACCGGAAGCGACCACCGAGCAGCCGGCCGTAGTCGAAAAGGCGCCGGCGGAGGATTTCGCGCTGGAATCGTTATATTTTCGATCCTTTGGCGAACGGCCGCTGCTAAAACGTGACGAGGAAATTGCGCTGGCAAAGCGGCTCGATCAAGGGACTCGGGCCATCCGGGCAGTCCTTCGGGAGACCGTCAAGCTGGCCGCCAAAATGAAGAAAGACGACATCGTAGTCGATGCGGTGCAGCAATTGAACGAAGCACGGCAACTCAGCGGCTTTTCCGCCACAGCCTTGGACAATACCGAGCGGATTCTCGCCACACTCGTCAAGGCCGCACGACAGTATCGAGCGGGAGGGTACCGGGAAAAACAGTTCGAGCGCAGCATTCGGCAGATCGGCGAGGCGCGTCTGGTTCTGGAACGGGCCAAGGATGAAATGGTGCGCTGCAACTTGCGCCTTGTCGTCGATATCGCGAAACACTACAACGGCAAAGGGCTGGGGCTGCTCGATTTAATTCAGGAAGGTAATATCGGGTTGATGAAAGCGGCGGAACGCTATCAATACCGAAAGGGGTTCAAGTTCAGCACGTATGCGACATGGTGGGTGCGCCAGGGTATTACGCGCGCGCTTGCCGATCAGTCCCGGACGATCCGGATTCCTGTGCACATGACCGAATCCTCTCACCGCATCGTCCGCACCACCCGCCGGCTGGCGCAGCAATTCGGACGAGAGCCGAAACCGGAAGAAATTGGCCGGTTACTGCAGATCCACCCGGATAAGATCCAGGAGACCCTTCAAGTATTTCAGGAGCCGGTCTCGCTTGATAATCCGGTCGGCGACGGGGAGACGCTCTTCGGAGAACTGATTGCGGATCGCCATGCGATGCCTCCCGATTCTCACGTCAACCGTACCGAGCTGACCCGTGAGCTCGATCGAATCCTGAGCGCGTTGACGCCGCGTGAGCAAGTGGTGATCCGCATGCGGTTCGGGATCGGGCAGGATGAACCGTTTACGCTTGAGCAAGTGGGGCAAAACTTGTCGGTCACCCGCGAGCGGATTCGGCAGATTGAAGCCAAAGCCTTAAAGAAGCTCAAAACACCTGAAATTAAGCAAATGTTTGCCGCAATCAAAGACTAATCTTCATGAGGAGAGCCAGGCAAATATCCTGCTTGGCTCTCTACCCGTTCTGCCTGCCCGATCCGAAAACCCGAATTTAAATTGGGAGCGTCTTGTCTTTTAAAGGACAAGAGTTCACCTGTATGATTTTTATAGCGTCAGTCGAAGCGCCTCAGCGGTGTAGGACCGAGAGAGTTCCTTTCCATGCTTCATGTAAGCGCCATAACCTTGGGTTCGAAACTTGAGGGCTTATCATGCATGCTGTACTCACTCTCAACCTTTCGGTAAAATGCACCGTACATCCTGTGAGGAGCATTCATCGCACGCTCGGTCCCATTCATCCGGTGTATGGCGTTCGCCGCCTGTGTGAACGTCCTTCCATTTGGTTTCTGTCACATCGCGTATAGCCGTGCGGACGGCCTTCCGGGCAAAGATCTCTCGGTGCCTGCCGTTGTAGCGTCGGTACGGCCGTCAGTCGTCGCCATCATGACGCGCGGCATTCCCCTCAACTCGGCGCTCCACCCCGCCCCACCCGGCTCTGGATCCGGCGTCATCGTGGACGAGCAGGGCTATATCCTCACAAACAACCATTTGGTCGAAAATACGAAGAGTGTCGTAGTTGGACTTCCGTCGGGCCGGCTCACCCCGGGCCGTGTAGTCGGCCGGGACTTTTTGTTGGATCTGGCGCTGATTAAAATTCAGGCCCGCGATCTGATCGCCGCCAAACTAGGACGGTCATCCACCCTGCTGATTGGAGAGACCGTCGTGGCCATTGGAAATCCCTTTGCCCTCAAGGGAGGATCGACCGTCACGGTTGGGGTTGTAAGTGCGATGGATCGATCGATCCTCACTCCCAATGGAGAGACTCTGTATGACTTGATCCAAACCGATGCCGCAATTAATCCCGGCAATAGCGGCGGCCCGTTGGTCGATCTCTCAGGTCATGTGGTCGGTATGAATGTCGCCGTCGCCCCGTCGGCGCAAGCCATCAGCTATGCCATTTCAATCGACGCCGTCCTTCCTCAACTCAAATCGATGATCGTTCGCGGGAGTGTCATGCGGCCGGATCTTGGGTTCCTCCCTGTCACCGTCACGCCCAGCATTGTCGCCAGCTTTTCATTGGAAATCGACCGGGGAGTGTTGACCGCTCAAGTCGAGCCCAGCAAGCCCGCGGCGCAAGCTGGCCTGCAGACCGGGGACGTCATTACGGCGGTGGACAGCGTCCAAATCTACAACATGGGCGACTTTTGGCATGCCTACCTTCGCCCTGGGGACCCGCTGCCCGCGCAATTGACTGTATTCGGAAAGAATGGGCAGGTCACCCTGTCTCTTTCGCGCGATGCGTTTGCGCAGAGCGACCGGCAACCATGACGCCATCGCGGATGTCTGCCGCGGCTCAGCAGGCAACTATGCAAGGCACGGTTGTGTTCTATGATCGATTGGAGTATGGCCACGCGTGGGCACTTCAGCGGAC
>Ga0308175_100002696_pt1 | contig 12180 bp, 11 predicted proteins | sample PhyCR1_3_FD_203893 | JGI IMG/M metagenome (GOLD analysis project Ga0308175, IMG submission 203893) | Soil microbial communities from UC Gill Tract Community Farm, Albany, California, United States - DLSLS.C.R1 | ecosystem: Environmental > Terrestrial > Soil > Agricultural land | place: USA... | reverse complement strand
GCTGTGCGCGAAGGGCTCGACGTCATCTTCGAGGCCGGCGACTACGAACAGCTCGATCTTGGCCGCCGCTTCGACGCCTGCCTGATCTACGACGCCCTCCACCACAGCGAGCGACCCGAGCTGGTGCTCGCAGCCGCCCAACGCGCGCTCAAGCCCGGCGGCCGGATCCTCCTCGCCGAGCCGAACTGGAAGCAGCGCTTCCAGGGACGCGCCGCTTCCGACGAGTACGGGACGACCGAGCTCGGCTACAGCCCGCGACGCCTGAAGCGGCTGCTGCGCGAGGCGGGCTTCACCGAGGTCCGCCGCTTCCACAACAACCGCAAGCGCCTCTTCTCGAACTCACCCGCCGACACGGCAGCGCACCTCGCCGAGCCGCTCACCTATCGCCTGCTCGCGCCCTTCTGGACGCAGATCTGGCTCACGGCTCGTTCGACTTAGCCCGCGCCAGCTCGCCGGTTGTGAGCGAGTTGAGCGGGTCCAGCTCGACCGCGCGCTCGAGTGCCGGGATCGCGCGGCCGAAGTCCTGCTGGCCCTCCTCGAAGCTGCCGAGCTCCAACCACGCGCGCCAGTTCAGCGGCTGCAGCTCGACCGCGTCGATGTAGCGCTGCCGAGCGCCCTGGACGTCGCCGAGCTGCTCGAGAGCCTGGGCCTGCGTGAGCAACGGGTCGAGCGCGAGCGGGTTGAGCGAGCGGGCGTCGCGCGCGTCGCGGTAGGCGACGAGCGGCCGCCTGTCCGCCAGCGCGGAGCGCGCCGAGTCGGTCGAGCGCTCCGCGAACCACGGCGTCAGCAGCGAGAGCGCGACCGCGATCGCCGTCACCACCGGCAGCGGCGCCCAGGTGATCCGCGGCTCGTCCCGCACAGCCGGCCCGCCGAGCAGCGCGCCGGCCGAGAGCAGGAACGGCCCGGTGACGGCCACGAAGTCCCAGTCGAAGTCGACCAGCGAATGCAGCACGTACGCCGCGGCCAGCACGGCCAGCGCGACGACGGCGGGCTCCCGCGCGCGCACGTGACGCGCGACGCCGACGCCCGCGGCCGCGATCGACGCGAAGGCGAAGAAGAAGCCGACGACCCCGGTCTCGCTCAGGAACTGGAGGGGCACGTTGTGCGGCTCGGTGACGACGATGCTGTTCGTGCGCAGCAACCGGTGGGTCAGCTCGAACGTCCCCGCCCCGGTCCCGCGCCACGGCTGAGCGTCCCAGGCATCCCAGGCCTCCTGCCACCAGAGCCAGCGGCTGGAGGAGCTGACGTTGGCCAGATGCTGGGGGCCGCCCTGCAGCGAGGCGTTGGTCGGCTGCGAGGTGAACTCGCTGAACCAGCCTTGCGGCTTGGTCTCCACGACGAGCGCGATCACACCCACCGTGACCCCGACGGCGAGCACGCCCAGCGCTGCCCGCCCGACCAACCGCCGGCGCGCGTCCGTCAGCGGCCGCCGCTCCTCGGCGAGGGAGCCGAGGTAGGCCAGAGCCGCCACGGCCACGGCGGCGAGCACGAAGACCGCCGCGAACCAGGCACCGTCGTGGACGCGCACCGAATGCGGCTGCCCGTCCGAGGAGAGCCCCGGACGCGAGAAGGCCCAGACCGCGACCCCGAGCCCGGCGCCTCCGCCGAGCAGCAGCGCCGCGGCGCTCTCGACCCGCGGCGAGCCGAGCACGAGCCACAACACGACGGCCGCCCCCGCCGCGAGCACGCCGCCCCGCGAATAGGTCAGCAGCAGCCCGACGACCAGCGCGTAGAGGTAGACCACGCCGGCCGCGCGCAGCCAGTGCCGGTGCTCCCGCCGCGCCGCCAGCCACAGGGCGAGCGGCAGCGCCATCGCAAACAGCAGGCCGAGGGCGTTCCAGTACCCGATCGGCGAGCTCAGCCGCGCCACGCGCCCGGACGAGCCGAGCGCCGGAATCGCCTTCCCGAGCAGCGCCCAGCCGAGCGGCAGCGCGAGCACACCGGCCAGCACGTACGCCCACTCCCGCACCCACGGGCCGAGCCAGAGCCCGACCACCGCGAACGCGAGGTAGACGAGCCCGCGGTTGAAGTACGCCCAGGAGCGGTCGCCCTCGATCGACCAGATCACCGAGACCCCGTTCCAGGTGACGAACGCCGCGAAGAAGCCGAGCGCGACCACCGCCTCGCGCGAGAACGAGGGCCGCGGCAGGCCCGACAGGGCGCCGACGACCACCGCCGTCGCGACCGCCAGCGCGGCGACGCCGATCCACACCAGCCGCCCGCCCGACGACCCGAACGAGAAGAGCGCCGAGACCGCCGCCAGGGTCCCGCCGGCACCGAGCAGCAGCCGAGCCGCCCAGCGATCCAGCGCCCTGAGCATCAGCGCGGGAGGCTAACATCAGGACAGGTAGAATTAGGCGTTTACAAAACGCTTACCCGGAGATCACCGCGCGCTCAAGGTGGGCCCGCAGACTTCGGACCGGCCCCAGGCCCTTCACGGCATGCGCATCCGTCCAGCCGCCATCACGCTCGCCCTGCTCGTCCTCGTGGCGGGGCTCGCGGCAGCCACCGTACGGCCCTCCTCTGCAGCGGCAGCAGGCAAGCCGTGCTGGGAGCGCGTGATCGACGACTGGCTCGACAACGGCACGATCGACAAGCAGTACAGGGCGGCCTGCTACCAGCAGGCGCTGAAGCACGTGCCCGAGGACCTGCGCGACTACTCGAACATCACCGACGCGATCTCGGCCGCGCTGAGCGCCACGCTCCGCGGCGACTCCGGGAACGGCAACGGCCCGAGCGGCGGCGGCTCGAGCTCGGGGAACGACACCCAGACCGGCAAGAACCGCGCCGTCCAGGGCGTCCCCGCCCAGTCGTACTACCGCCGTGCGATCGACAACCTCGGCACGACGAAGGCGAACTCGCTGCCGATCCCCCTGCTCGTCCTCGCCGCCCTCGGCGCGCTGCTGCTCGTCAGCGCCGGCGGCCTCGCGGCGAGCAAGCGCCTCAAGCCCCGGCGCCCAGGGCCTCCTCGATAGCGTCGTCGAGTGAGCGGCCGCGGCCCCGCTGCCGCGCCTGCTCGAGCTCCTCGCCCTCGGCGAGCAGGACCTTCGCCCGGTAGTCCTCGCGCTCGGCCTCCCACTGCCCGATCGGGGCGCGGCTTTCCTCCGCCTCGACGGCGCCCCAGAGCAGGTACGCCCGCGCGTGATCCCCGCGCCGCGCCGCGAGCCAGGCGGTGAGGACGAGGCCGAGGACCGACGACTGCCGGTCGCCGATCCCGCGTGCCAGCTCCAGGTGTCGCCGCGCCGCCGTCTCTGCCTCGTCGAGCCGGTCCAGCTCGATCAACACCTCCACCATCGCGGTGAGCATGCCGACCTCCCACCACGTGAACCCGGTCTCGGCAGCCTGCTCGGCGGCCCGCGAGAACAAGTCGAGCGCGGCCTCCTTGTCTCCCTCATCCCACGATACGTAGCCCAGGCCGCCGAGCACCTCGCTCTCGCCGCGGTCCGACCCGGCCCGGCGGTAGTGCTCGAGACCCTCGTCGAACAGCTCGCGAGCCTTCACCGGATCCTTGAGGAACGAGAGCGTGCTGATCCCGAGCCGGTGCAGAAGGATGGCGATGCCCTCGTCGTCCTCGAGCTCCCGGAAGAGGGCGAGGCTCTGCTCGTTCATGCGGTGCGAGCGCTCGTACTCGCCGGACAGCCAGAGCGAGCCCGCGTAGCAGCGAAGCGCCCGTGCCCTCAGCCGCGTCGGAAGCTCGCCCGGCGCGGTCAGCAGCTCGTCAAAGCGCCTGGCGCCCTCGAACGGGTCGGTCGCGACCCAGAAGTTCTCGAGCAGGACCATCAACTCGGTGGCGCCCACGCGGTCGCCCGCTGCCACCGCCCACTCGACGGCGGCGCGGAGGTTCTCCTGGTCACGCAGGAGGACATTCGAGCGCGTGCCGTAACCCGCCTCCGCCGAGGTGTCCTCGGCCTCGGCGAGGGCGAGATAGAAGTCGAAGTGCCGCCGGCGCGCTTCGTCGAGCTCGCCGGCCTCGTCCAGCCGTTCTTGGGCGAACTCCCGAATCGTCTCCAGGAGGGAGTAGCGCTCCTCGTCGAAGCGCACCAGGCTTTTCTCGACCAGCGACTGCAGCGCGTCGAGGTCCGCGCCGGCCACCTGCTCCGCTGCTTCGAGGGTCCAGCCGCCGGAGAAGATCCCCAGCCGCCGGAAGGCCTCCTGCTCCGCGGCCGGGAGTAGCTCGTAGCTCCAGGCGATCGCGCCGCGCAAGGTGCGCTGGCGCTCGGGCAGGTCGCGGGCGCCGCCCGTCAGCAGCGGCAGCGCGTGCTCCAGCCGCTCCAGGATCTGCGCGGTCGAGAGCGCCTTCACGCGCGCGGCCGCGAGCTCGAGTGCGAGCGGCAGATGGTCGAGGCGGCGGCAGATCGGGAGCACGTGCTCGTCGGGCTCGAAGCCGGGCCTGGCCGCTCGCGCACGCGAGAGGAAGAACCCGACCGATTCCTGCTCGACGAGCGGCGGCACCGAGTACTCGCGCTCGGCCGCCAGCCGCAGGAGTTCGCGGCTGGTGACGAGCAAGCGCAGGCCCAGGCACGCGGCAAGCAGCTCGCCGAGCTCCGGCGCCGCCTCCGCCACCTGCTCGAAGTTGTCGAGCACGAGCAGCATCTGCTTCGAGCCGATGTGGCCGGCGAGCTCCTCGCGCGCGCCGAGCGTCGAGCCGATCGCCGGGCCAACGCGCGCCGGATCGCGCACTGCTTGCAATGGCACCCACCAAACGCCGTGCTCGAAATCGTCCGCGACCTCGGCGGCGGCCTGCACGGCGAGCCTCGTCTTCCCTGAGCCGCCCGCCCCGGTGAGCGTCAGCAAGCGCGTCGACGGTGCGCGGAGGAGCGCGAGCACCTCGCCGAGCTCCTTCTCGCGACCGACGAACGGCGTGGGCTGCACCGGTAGGTTCGACTGGTTGAGCGATTTGAGCGGCGGAAACTCGCCGTCGCCGAGCTGGTAGAGCCGCTCGGACGCCGTCAAATCCTTGAGCCGGTGCTCGCCCAGGTCGCGCAGGCCGTCGGGGCCCGCGAGCTCCCGCGTCGACTGCGAGACGAGCACCTGGCCGCCGTGCCCGACCGCCGCGATCCGCGCCGCGCGGTGGACGTCGATCCCGACGTAGCCCTCGTCGGTCACGAGCGGCTCGCCCGTATGCACCCCCATGCGTACGCGTACCGGCCCGTCACCGAGCGCCTCCTGACCCTCACGCGCAGCCGCCAGAGCGTCACGCGCGCGCGAGAACGCGACGAAGAACGCGTCGCCCTGGGTGTCGACCTCGACGCCGCTATTCGCCTCGAACGCAGCGCGAAGCGCGCGCCGGTGCTCGCTCAGCGCGCCGGCGTAGTCGTCGCCGAGCTCGTGGAGCAGCTTCGTCGAGCCCTCGATGTCGGTGAAGAGGAAGGTGACGGTGCCGCTGGGGAATTGGCGCACCCCACAATCATCCGCCGATCAGGCCGCGGGCGGAAGGCCCTCCTCGTCCTCGTAGATCCGCTCGCCTCGGTGCAGGCGGCGAGCGATCTCGTAGGTCTGCCTTTGTGAGCGCGCGGTCGAGGCATGCGCGGCGAGGTAGCGAGCCGCGGCGATGAGCGGCAGCCCCGCCTCGTCTGTGCCCGCCAGGAGCTCGTGCTGGCGGACGCCGGCTTCGACGCACTGGGTCGTGTGGAAGTTTCGGTCCTCGCGCAGTAGACATGCGCCGAGCGCCGCCACGAGGCGGTCCGGGTCGCCGCCCGCGCCGAGGTAGGACGCGACCAGCTGCCCGGCCTCGTCGACCTGCTGCTGGCGGTCGAGCAGGTCGCGTAGCTCGCCGAGCAGCGCTTCAGGGTCACCCTGCGCCGCCTTGGGCAGCCGCGTCGCCGGCACGTTCAGGAAGCGATCGAGGTAGACGCTCATCGCCGCGTCGAGCACACCGCGCACGAGCTCGGGGGAGGTCGACCGCCGCAGGCCTTGCTCGACCGCGTTCGCGAAGGTGAAGGTGTGCAGCGCGGTGTCCCAGTCGCCGAACTCGTTCGACGTCGGGAAGCGGGCGATCCGCGTCGCGGCCGCGAAGGCGACCGCCGAGGCGAGCTCGACCTCGGTCGCACCCTCGCGCAGCGCGGCGAGCAGCGCCTCGAGGATCCCGGCGGGATCGTCGGAGAGCAGCGTCTCGACCAGCTCGGCGCGACCGTCCCAGCCGCCGCGCGGCCCCGCGAACGCCTCGGGCAGCCGCTCGAACGCGTCCTCGAGCAGCGAGACGAGGTCGATCGGGTTCCGCCACGCGTTCGCCTCCTCCATCCGCTCGGCGAAGGCGAGCTGCGCCGGCAGCGACGCGAGCACGGCCTCGGCCCGCCGCTCCCAGCCTCCGGCGTCCAGCGCCTCGAGCGCCTTGTTCACGAAGTCGAGCGTGTGGCCGCCGTCGAGGTAGCGATGATCGGTAGCGGCTGCGAAGAGCATGTCGGCGAGCTCTGCCTGCGCGGCCCCGGAGCGCACCGCCGAGACCAGGGCGCGCTCAGCGCCTTCGCTGTCGCGCACCTCGACGAAGCCGCGGAACCAGCGCGCCAGCCGCGCCGGCTCGACCTCGCCGCCGGGAAGCGGCTCGAGCGGGAACCGCGGCTCCATCCCGGCCGAGTCGTTGGCCACGTCGGCGAGCCCGTGGTAGAGCGCCGCGGCACGCTCGTCGGCGTCCAGCCGCGGCACGAGGTTCATCAGGCACGAAAGCGTCGTCAGGCCGCGGAACCAGCCGCCGCCGCGCCGCGCGACACCGAAGTCGAGTCCCTCGCGGAACGCGTCGGCCCCGCTCGGGTCGGCCTCCGCGAGCACGATCGCCGCCTTTGCTACGACCAGCGCTAGGTCGCGCTCGAGCCCCACGTGCAGGCGCTTGCGCTGATGCTCGACGGGGTCGCGCCGCGGCGTGACGTCCACGTAGATCTCGCCGTCGTCGACCTCGACCGGGAAGCGGCGCAGCTCGTCGGCCCACTGGTCGAAGGTGCCGCCGCTGCAGAGATCGAAGCGCGCGTGATGCCAGTGGCACGTGAGGATCCCGTCCGCGACCGAGCCGCGGTGGAGCGGGAAGCCCATGTGCGGGCAGCGGTTGTCGACGGCGTGTACCTCTCCGCTCTCGAGCAGCAGGCACACCGTGTTCCCCTCGACGCCGACGACCATCCGGCCCTTCGCCTCGAGCTCGGCCAACGACGCCGCTCGCCTGCGCTGCGCTGTCTCCACAACCGTCATTCGGATCGCCTCCACCAGTAGCGGGGATCGTCGGGCTCGGCCGCCGCGAGCTGCTCGAGGCTCACGTCGCGGTAGCTCTCGAGCGTGAACGCAGTCTGCGCAGAGAACCCGACGCCGGTCAACGAGAACGTGAGCGGGTGCGAGGTGACAGCCCAGCCTCCGAGCGGAGCGGGCTCGGCCAGCCGCGCCTCCTCCTGCTCGTCGCGGACCTCGAGCACCACGGCGCCGCCGTGCACGCCGATGAAGTGGTCGTGCCAGACCGCGAGCCCGCGGCTCCGGTCGGCGACGTACTCGTTCAGCAGGTCGTTGGCCTGACGGGCGCTCGTCCCGGGCGGCGCGAGTGCATACACGAGGTGGCAGCGGCCGCTCACCCCGGGCACCGTAGAACCTCAACTATGGTTCAAGTCAAGTGCCAAGCGACCAGCTCACGATCGGCGAGGTCTTCGCTCGCAGTGGGGTCACTCCGTCGGCGCTGCGCTTCTACGAGCGGCGGGGCCTCATCGCGGCCGCGCGGACGGACGGGAACCAGCGCCGCTATGAGCGCGCCGTGCTCCGCCGGCTCGCCTTCATCCAGGCCGGCCGTGCCGCCGGGATCTCGCTCGAGCGGATCGGCTCCGCCCTCGGCACGCTGCCCGCCACCCGCACGCCGAGCCGGCGCGACTGGGAACGCCTCTCGAACCGCTGGCGCGACGACCTCGACGCACGGATCGAGACCCTGCAGGCCCTGCGGGAGCGCCTGACCACCTGCATCGGCTGTGGCTGCCTCTCGATCGACAAATGCGAGCTGCTGAACCCGGACGACGAGGCCGCGGAGCACGGCCCCGGAGCGCACTACCTCAGGGCGACCAGTCCCCGGACGTAGTCAGCTCCCGGAACTCGGGCTCGTCCCGAATCGGGTCGAAGTCGGAGTCGCCCTGCGCGAGGGCTCGGGCGCCGTCCCACAGCTCGATCGCCCGCCGCAGATGCTCGAGCGCGTCGTCCTTACGGCCCGCGAGACTCTCGGCACACGCGACGTTGTAGACCAGGTTCGGGTACTCGCCGTGGGCCTCGAGCAGCTCCCGCCCGCGGTCGGCTGCTTCGGCGTACTTGCCGGCCTCGTAGAGCGACCGCGCCGAGTCCCACACCTCCGGCGCGTGGCGCGCGACCGACTCCGGCAAGCCGATCCACGGGTGCCGCCGCGAGTCGTACCCCGACTCGGTCGGCGGCGGGAAGGACGGGTCCGCGAAGGCGCCGATCGAGACGACGATCAGGTCTTCCTCGTCCGGCTCCGTGTAAAAGACCTGCGAGCCGCACTCGGGACAGAAGTGGAACACATGCTCCTTCTGGTCCGCCTCGTCCGAGATCCGCGAGTAGTCGCTGTAGCGACCCTTGATCTCGACCTGATCGACCTTGTAGCCGGCCTGCATCCCGAAGGCGCTTCCCGTCCTGCGCTGGCAGGCCAGGCAGTGGCAGATCGAGACGGCGAAGGGGTCGCCTTCGACGATGAGGTGAAGCTGCCCGCAGTGGCAGGCTGCAACTCGGGTGGCCATCGGGGCCGCAACCTAACCGATGTCGATTGGCACGCCCGGCTGAGGGTAGAACCAGCGCGATGACCGAACCGCGCCTCAGCGGAACGGTTGCCCTCGTCACCGGCGCGAGCCGTGGCGGCGGCAAGGGAATCGCGCTCGTTCTGGGCGAGGAAGGCGCGACCGTCTACGTCACCGGCCGCTCTGTCCGCGGCGAGCCGACCACGCTAGACCGCCCCGGCACGATCGACGACACCGCCGAGGAGCTGACCGCGCGCGGCGGCACAGGCACTGCCGTTCGCTGCAACCACACCGATGACGCCCAGGTCGAGGAGCTCTTCGAGCGGATCCGCAACGAGCAGGGCCGCCTCGACCTGCTCGTCAATAACGCCTGGAGCGGCTACGAGCTCCCGCTCTACTTCGAGACGCCGTTCTGGGAGATGGAGTGGCGCCACTGGGATCTGATGTTCGACAGCCTGCGCGCGGCCGCCTTCGCCTCGATGCTGGCCACGCCGCTGATGATCGAAGCCGGCCGCGGGCTGATCGTGAACATGACCTGGGTGCTCGACCGGCCGCACGGGGTCACGTTCTACGAGGTCGTCAAGAACGCGACCAACAAGCTGACCGAGCAGATGGCGGACGACCTCCGGCCGCACGGCGTCGCGTGTGTTGCCGTGTCGCCGGGTTGGATGCGGCTGGAGCGCATGGACCTGACGCCCGAGGACGCTGCCAAGGCCGAGTCGCCGGAGTTCCCCGGGCGAGCGATCGCGGCCCTGGCCAGCGACCCGGACGTGCTCGAGAAGTCAGGCGGCGTCTTCACCACGCCCGCTCTCGCGCGCGAGTATGGCTTCACCGACGTCGACGGCAAACAGCAGTCGACGTTCTGGGACGAGCACTGGGCGTCCAGCCGCTAGTTCCTCCTCGCATGGATCGCCTTGGTCAGCTCGAGGCTCTGGTTCGAGAGCTCGATCAGCTCGCGGTTCTGCCGGTCCTCCTCCCGCACCGTCTTCCATCCCAGGTTCGCGACGACCTGGCGCTTCGCGTCGGCCCGGTTCTGGCTGATCATCACGAACGTCGAGAGGAAGATCGCCTCCAGAGACGATCATCGTCAGCAGGCCGTACGGGTAGCTCTCCGCGCCGAGGCCATCCAACAGCCGAACCAGAGGATGTGCAGGTAGACGAACCGCATCGAGCCGGTCCGACCTCTTTCGCGAGGTGTCGGTCATAGGATCGCCCCATCGCGAGCCTCGTGCTAGCCAGTGTCCTCGGGGACCTCTGGAACTGGGTCACCGGCGTCTTCGAGCGGATCGGCGACGTCTCGCCTTACTGGATCGTCTTGGCGCTGGGCCTGAAGACCTGCGAGTCGGCCCTCCTCGGCCTCACCTGGCGCAACATCCTGCGGGCCGCATACCCGAAGGGGAACCTTTCGTTCAAGACCGCCTGGGGCGCCTCACAGGGCGGCACGGCGATCAACGCGCTCGCGCCGGCTCAGGCCGGAACCGCCGCGATGATCGGCATCTTCCGGACGAGCATCCCGGGCGCCTCGGTCGCCGGCGTGACCACAGCCGCATTCGTCCAGGCGGCCTTCTTCCTTGTCCTGAGCGTGCTGATGGTGCTCGGCGTCGCCGTCTCCCGGCCGCATACGGCCTCGAAGGGCTCACCCGCCGACGAAGGGAGCAACTTCTTCGCGTCGCACCCGCTGCTGATCCCGCTGATCGTCGTCGCGCTGATGGCCGCCGTCTACTTCATCTGGCCCAAGGTCAAGCCCTGGCTGAGCAAGGAGTGGCGCAAGGCGAAGCAGGGCGCCGCGATCTTCAGCGACTGGCGCAACTACGCCAAGAACGTGGCCGCGCCGTCCGCCGCCTCGTACGTCTGTCGGATCGGCGTCAACACCATCTTCATGGCCGGCTTCGGCCTGCCGATCACGGCGTTCACGATCTTCCTGGTGGCCTCCTCCCACATGCTCTCCGGGATCTTCGCGATCACGCCCGGAGGCGTCGGCCAGACCCAGGCGCTCGATGTGGCGACACTGAGCAAGTTCGCGCCGACGAAGAGCGTCGCCGCCTTCTCGATCACGCAGGACTCGATCCTGACGATCTGGAACGTCGTGCTCGGGATCGCCGTGATGCTCTGGGCGTTCGGCTGGCATCAGATGCGCGACCTGCTCACGAAGAGCCGCCGCAAGAAGCCGGCGCAGGAGCCGGCCGCGCCCTGACTTGAGCTAGACCCCCGGCGCGTGCTGGATCTCGCGCACCCGGAAGGAGAGCACGATGTCCCGCACGCCACGGATGATGGCGAAGGCGGCCACCCAGGCGATCAGCAGCGTCGCGCTGCGCCCGTAGTAGCCGGCGGCCCAGAACCCGAGCGCGAGCTCGATGATCCCGCCGATCAGCTGCAGCCACCAGACCTCGATCTCGTGGCGCGTCGAGATGGCGATCACGATGTCGAACGTCCCCGCGAAGATCAGGAAGAAGCTGAAAACCGCTGCCAGCGCGAGGAACGTGTTGCCCGGATGGATGAACGAGACGATCCCCGCGGTGAAGAAGACGAACGCCAACAGGGCGTGGAGCAGCTTCCACCAGCCGGCGGCCATGAACAGCACGCCGATCTCGGCCACGCCCGCAAAGATGGCGACGAAGCCGAACAGGATCGAGATCGACGACACCGACGTGTAGTCGAAGCGAAGCAGGATCACCGAGACGAGGATCCAGGCGATGCCTGTGATCAGCATCAGCCACCAGGGCGGCAGCACACGCGCGAGCGTGCGGTCTCTGCCTGCCATCGTGATCATGAGGGGCTCCTTCCGGTCGTGTTCACCCCGCGCGGCGATGCTCTCACACCGGCGGCCGCGGGGCCAACCCGCGCTACTGCCGCAGGACGTCAGCCGGGTCCGTGTCGGGCAGGGCCCAGGGACAGTCCCTCGGACATGGCCCGCGGCCACGCCATCGTCCGTTGGATCAGTCGAACCGAACCGCTTGTCGCGCAAGGACACGGCCAACGGAGCCCGGTCCGAGGGACTGTCCCTAGGACAGGGCCGAAACGGCAAGTGTCCAAGTAGCTCGGGACCGGCGCGATACGGCATCTGCTATCCAATGCCGATGGCCGAACGTGTGCGACTCGAGCCGTGGGGCGAGGGCGATCTCACGCTGCTGCGCCGGCTCATGGGCGACCCGGCCATGACCGAGCACCTCGGCGGTCCTGAGACCGAAGAGAAGCTCGTCGCGCGCCAGGCCCGTTACGAGCGCCTCGACCCGAACCAGGGTCGGATGTTCAAGATCGTCGACGAAGAGAGCGGCGAGTCCGTCGGCTCGGTCGGCTACTGGGAGAAGGAGTGGCGCGACACGACCGTCTGGGAGACCGGCTGGTCGGTGCTGCCCGAGTTCCAGGGCCGCGGGATCGCCGGCGAGGCGACCCGGCTGGCGATCGAGGCCGCCCGGGCCGAGGACAAGCACCGCTGGTTCCACGCCTTCCCGTCGGTCGACAACGCCCCCTCGAACGC
>Ga0308175_100002695_pt1 | contig 12185 bp, 10 predicted proteins | sample PhyCR1_3_FD_203893 | JGI IMG/M metagenome (GOLD analysis project Ga0308175, IMG submission 203893) | Soil microbial communities from UC Gill Tract Community Farm, Albany, California, United States - DLSLS.C.R1 | ecosystem: Environmental > Terrestrial > Soil > Agricultural land | place: USA... | reverse complement strand
GACTGTTTCGTTCCGGCGCCGGGTCAGCAGGTGTGGCGGGGCGGTGACTCTCACCCGCTCTTCGTCGCGCCTCGATCGATGCCGGCCGCGAGTTCGGCGTCCAGGGCGACGGCCTTGAACCCGGTCCACGCCTTCACCCTCGGGCAGACCGACGTGGTCCACCGCGGGGTCCGGTTGCGGGACGGCGAGGTTGGTCTTGGTGCCCAGCGGTTGGTCGCCGCTGGGCACCCGGGTCGTGAGGAGTGGCTAGGGCGCGGATGTGAACGAGTAGATGTCCGAGTTGCCGAAGTTGGCCGGGCATTGCTGTTGCACCGCAGGTGGGGTCGCAGCCTGTCCGTCGACGATTGACTGGCGGTAGGTGTCGATGGCCGGGCAGTCGGCTGCATTGCGGGCGTCATTCCAGACGCCAGCGCCGTAGGTTCGGCTTGCCGCCGCATACACGTAGTCCCCGAGGAACTCTGCGGTCAGGGAGTTCGCGCTGCTGCCGCGTGCATCGCCCGGCACACCTCGATGCAGCGTGGTGAACGCGCCGGTGGAGGCGCCGCTCACGGGTGCGCGGCGCATCACGCCGACCAGCTCGCGGGCGCCGGCCGTCGTGCTCATGTAAGGCGTCTCGAATGCGTTGTAGACGACGTAGACGGTCGATCCGTCCGGGGAGATCGCTGGAGCCGAGTAGAGCCCGCGGTCGCCGGCCGTCTCGATGGAACGCGGCGTGGACCAGCTCCTGCCGCGGTCCGTCGACTCGGTGAAGAGGACGTGCGGCGTCGTGATCGTGCCGCTGACGTAGGACATCACGATCCGGTTCGTCGCGTCGGCTCCGGTGGGAGCGCCGTTGGCGATGTCCACGCTCGGCGCGGGAGCGAGGTCGCTGCGCGCACCGGCCACACCGTCGATGGTGGGGCGACCTTGCGCCGGGTCGACCAGCCCGGGCTGGGTGACCGGACCGGAGACCGGACGTGCCCGGCCCCAGGTGCGGCCGCCGTTGTCGGAGGTCGCCATCACCTCGAACGTCTGGTGGCCGTTCGGCGCCGACGTGCCCACGCCGAAGACGTACGCGCGGCCGAGGCTGTCGGTGCGAATGGTGCAGCCGTCAGGCGGGTTGTTCTGTCCGTTGTTGGCAGCACCCGAGACCTGCTTGAGCGTCCAGGTGTCACCGCCGTCGTGCGAGGTGGCCACCATCAGGGGGGCCGGCGCGGCGTTGCCCTTCTCCTGCCCCCGGAAGCTTGCCCAGCAGACGTAGACGGTTCCGAAGAAGGGGCTGGTCTCCGCGTTGTCGGCCCACACTTGCTCCTTGTCGGAGAAGGTGGTGTTCGACTGCCGCGAGATCAGGACCGGGCGCTTCCAGGCGTTCGCATTCCCGGCAGCCGCCGACCGGACGTTGTCCGTGCGAGAGACCGCGATGCCCTCGAAGCCGCGGAAGGTCCCCGGGGAGAAGTTCGACGTCAGGTTCGCGTAGTACAGCCGCGAGCCGCCGGCCCACGAGAACCCGTTCGGGCCGGGTCGCGGTCCGAACGCCACCGCCGGGTCCCCGTCGGAGACCAGTCCGTTCTCGTAGTACTTCGGCAGGGTGCCGATCGGCCCGACAGAGGGCTGGCACTCCGGGTCGGCGTCGCCAGGAGTGCCCTGGCAGTTGCGGGCGCTCCAGCCGGTGTAGGTCGGCTGCGTCCAAGTGTGACCGCTGTCGAAAGAGAAGTAGACGCCGGAGACGCCGATCCCGGGGGTGAACGGACAGGTGTTGTCCGTGCCGGCGTTGCACGCCTCTTCGTCGATCTCGTCATTAGCGCCAGACGCCAGGACGTTGGGGTGCTGGGCGTCGATGGCGATGGCCGGCTCGTTCTGCTTGTTCTGCGAGAACGGAGCCGGCGGGCTTCCGACGGTGACCAGAGCGTCGCCCGCACCCTGGCCGAAGGCCCCTGGCGCCGGCCCGGCGACGGCGAACGTGAGCAGCGTTGCCGCTGCGCCAACCACCAGTTTTCGAAGCATGTCACCGCCCCTTCCCCTGGTCCCCGCGCAGGGCACCGTCGCGACGATGATGCTCGCTGCGAGAGGATCCGCGCAAGAGCCCTCACCGTCGGTTCCTCACCTGCCGCCCGCCGGCACCGATGACGGCCATCACCGACGCTCCGGAGAGCGCCGACGACCACGAAACGTCCGCCCCACCGACCGCCGAGATCAACCGTCAGCCCCTCCGACGCGAGGTCTTGATATGTCCGACAAGGGGCCGTTTTCGATCGACACAGCAACACGCACGCAGTCGTTCGAGACCCGCCAGTGGCCTAGGGTTCGCGGTTCTCGGGCACGGCTTCGCCACGCCGATCCGGACCTCTGAGCATCGCTGCCGTATGCAACAATAAGCCCATGCAACGACCCGCGTCGCCGGCCAGCCAGGAGGATGTCGTCGAGGCGGTGCTGCGCGCCAGTCGGGCGCTGGTAGCGGTGGCAGCCCGGTCGCTGGTCGCGGCGGAGGGCAAGGTGACGCTGTCGCAGTACCGGGCGCTGGTCGTGTTGGCCTCCCGAGGTGCCCAGCGGGTGGTCGACCTCGCGGAGGCGCTGGATGTCGAGCGCTCCACCGCGACCCGGATGTGCGACAGGCTGGAGACCAAGGGCCTGATCTCCCGGGAGCGATCGCACGAGGACCGCCGTACGGTCTGGGTCGAGCTGTCGACCGAGGGCCACGACCTGGTCACCGCGGTCACGCGACGCCGGACCCGAGACATCCGGCAGATCCTGTCCCGGATGCCCGAACGGCCGCGGGTGACGTTGGTGGGCGCGCTCGGCTCGTTCGCCGACGCTGCCGGGGAGGTGCCCGAGCAGGCGTGGTCCCTGGGCTGGGGCGAGTGATGGCCGGGGTGCCGACGAAGGTGCTGGTACGGCGGCTGCAGGTGCGCCGCAAGGTCGGGCGGCTGCTGTGGGGCACCTCGCGGGCGGGTTACCTGCGCAAGTGGTTGCTGCTGGGCATCCTGATCGGCGTCATCGCCGGTCTCGGAGCGGCGCTGTTCCTCACGATGCTGCACGCGGGCACCAGCTGGCTGCTCGGCACGGTCGGCGGCCATCACGTGGCCACCACCGCAGGTGAAGGAGGCATCCACACCGCGTCGGGCTTCTCGCGACCGTGGGCGGTGCCCCTGGTCGTCGCCGCCGGCGCACTGGTGGCGGCGCTGCTGGTCTACTTCTTCGCGCCCGAGGCCGAGGGGCACGGCACCGATGCCGCGATCGCGTCGGTGCACGCCAACCCCAAGGGGCTGCGCAGCCGGGCCGCCCTGGTCAAGATGGTGTCCTCGGCGCTCACCATCGGGTCCGGCGGGTCCGGCGGTCGAGAAGGACCGACCGCGCAGATCTCGGCAACCTTCGGCTCGATGCTGTCGCGCTCGATGAACCTCACCCCCGCGGACAGCCGCATCGCCGTGGCCGCGGGCATTGCCTCCGGCATCGGCGCCATCTTCCGCGCGCCGCTGGGCGGCGCGGTGCTCGGCGCGGAGCTGGTCTTCCGCGACGACCTCGAGGTGGAGGCGTTGCTGCCCTCCATCGTGTCCAGCGTGGTCGCCTTCGGCGTCTTCGGAGCAGTGACCGGCAGCTTCGCGCCGATCTTCGGCCGGCAGACGTCCTACCACCTTGCCAGCGCCTCGGCGCTGCTGATGTTCGCGATCGTCGGGCTGGCCTGCGGAGTGATGGGCCGGCTCTATGCCGCCTCGTTCTACCGCACCTCTGGATGGTTCGAGCGGATCCACCTTCCCAAGTGGCTCAAGCCCGCCCTGGCCGGCCTGGTCGTCGGTGCACTGGGTCTGGCCGTCCCCGGGGTGCTCGGGACCGGCTATGGCCAGGTCCAGCAGGAGCTGTCGGCCCACGTGCTGCTCGGCATTCCGCTCTGGCTGGTGCTCGTCCTCCCTGTCGCGAAGATCGCCGCCACCAGCCTGTCGATCGGCTCCGGAGGCTCCGGCGGCATCTTCGGTCCCGGCATGGTCATCGGTGGCGCCACCGGCGGAGCGGTCTGGCGGTTGCTGGAGCTCGGCCACGCCGCTCCAGCCGGCGGTCCGATGCCGTTCGTGATCGTGGGAATGACCGCCTGTTTCGGCGCGATCGCGCATGCCCCGCTCGCGGTGATGCTGATGGTCGCGGAGATGAGCGGCAGCCTGGAGATGCTGGCGCCCGCGATGGTGGCGATCATCATCGCGATGCTCGTCGTCGGCGACGTCACCATCTACCGCAGCCAGCTCGCCACCCGCGCCGATTCCCCGGCCCGGCGGATGGCCGCCCAGCTGCCACCGGCGCCCCAGGTCAAGGTGACGGAGGTGATGGCCGAGCCACGCCTGGTCCTCCCCGCCGCCATCCCCGCCGACGAGGCGTTGGCGGCGCTGCGTGACGCCGGTCTGCCAGGCGTTCCGGTGGTCGACCAGGAAGGCACCTTCGTCGGCTCCCTGCACACCTCCGTCCTGGCCGAGCGGGTGCAGTCCGGTGAGACGGCCAAGGTCGGTCGGCTCGCCGACGCCGAGGCTCTGACCCTCCCAGAACGCGCCACCCTCGACGATGCGGTCGACGCGGTCGCGACCAGTCGAGGTGGCTGGGTGCCGGTGCTCGACGTGGACATGCACGTCCAGGGCATCGTGTCGACCACCGATCTGGTCCGCGGCTGGCGGCTGGCGATGCGTGACGCGATCCGCCATCTCGGTCGCGCGTCCCAGGCGACGACGCTGGTCGAGGAGACCGTGCACGCCGGCTCGTCCGCCGACGGCACGCGCATCGACGAGCTCGGCTGGCCGCCGCGTGCGGTGCTGGTCGCCGTCCACCGCCGCCAAGGGTTGGCCTGGCCGCACCCCGACACCCGGCTCGCGCAAGAGGATCAGGTCAGCGTGGTGTGCCGCAAGGACGAGGAGGAGGCCGTCCGCCGCCTCCTGGTCATCGACCGGGACGAAGCCGAGATCGCGGCGGCGCCGTCGGTTGTCTAGGTCCGGCATCCACCGGCAGAGGCAGGTGGCCGAGTCCTTCGGCATCGACGCGGAGCGCTACGACACGCCCGGCCGCCGTACCCGACGGAGCTGGTGGAGCAGGTTGTGGCTCATCGACCCCGGTGCACCGTGCTCGATGTCGGCTGCGGGACCGGGATCGCTGCGCGGCAGTTCCAAGCCGCGGGGTGTGCCGTGCTGGGAGTCGACCCCGACGAGCGGATGGCCGCATACGCACGCGAGCGCGGACTCGAGGTCGAGGTGTCGACGTTCGAGACCTGGGAGCCGGCCGGGCGGACGTTCGACGTGGCCCGACTCCCTCCGGCGAGGCCGGGGGCTTCGAGGACGTCGAGCAGTGGCGGTTGGACTGGACCAGGCCGTACACCCGCGAAGAGTGGCTCGACCTGCTCCCCACCACCGGGCGGCCTTACGCGGCTGCCGGCGGACAGGCAGGCCGAGATCCTCGACGCCGTCGGCACCGCCATCGACGCGAGAGGCGGGAGTTTCACCACGGAGTTCGTGACCCTGTGCGCCACCGGGCTCCGCCGCGAGACCCCCTGAACGCTCGGCCGCCGGGGGGTCCGGTCCGGCCTCACGCCGTCGCAGTCAGTGGAAGGTCGGACGGAACCGTCGAAGGCGCAGGCTGTTGGACACCACGAACACCGACGAGAACGCCATGGCGGCCCCGGCGAGCATCGGGTTCAGCAGACCGGCCGCGGCGAGCGGCAGCGCGGCGACGTTGTAGGCGAAGGCCCAGAACAGGTTGCCCTTGATGGCGCGCAGCGTGCGCCGGGACAGCCGGATCGCATCGGCGGCCACCCGGAGGTCACCGCGGACCAGGGTCAGGTCGCCGGCCTCGATCGCCACGTCGGTGCCGGTGCCCAGGGCGAGGCCGAGATCGGCGCGGGCGAGGGCGGCGGCGTCGTTGACGCCGTCGCCGACCATGGCGACGACCTTGCCGTCGGCCTGCAGCCGCTGGACGACGTCCGCCTTGTCCATGGGCATGACCTCGGCGATCACCGACTCCTCGTCGATGCCGACCGAGGCGGCGACCGACGTCGCGGCCGCGCGGTTGTCGCCGGTGAGCAGGACCGGACGCAGCCCGAGGGCGCGGAACGCCTCGACCGCCTCCGCGGAGGTCGGCTTGACGGTGTCGGCCACGACCACGACGCCACGCGCCCGGCCGTCCCAGCCGACGACGACGGCGGTGCCGCCGCGACTCTGCGCCTCGGTCAGGGCCTGCTCGAGCTCGGGCGGCACCGGGACGGAGCGCTCCTGCTGCAGCCGGGCGCGGCCGACGAGCACGGCGCGGCTCGTGCCTTCCTCGACCAGCACGCCCTCGACCCCGAGCCCCTCGACGTTGGCGAAGTCCTCGACACCGGGCAGCGTGCCGAGCCGGTCCCGGGCTGCAACTGTGATCGCCTTCGCGACGGGATGCTCGGAGGCGTCCTCGAGTGCGCCGGCCAGCCGGAGCACCTCGTCGGCGTCCTCGCCTTCTGCGGCGACCACCTCACGAACGCTCATCCGGCCCGTCGTGACCGTGCCGGTCTTGTCGAGCACGATCGTGTCGACCCGCCGGGTGGACTCGAGCACCTCGGGACCCTTGATCAGGATGCCGAGCTGTGCGCCGCGACCCGTCCCGACCATCAGCGCGGTCGGAGTGGCGAGGCCAAGCGCGCAGGGGCAGGCGACGATCAGCACCGAGACCGCTGCGGTGAACGCTGGGGCGAGACCGGCGCCGACACCGAGCCAGGCACCGAGAGTGCCCAGGGCGAGCAGCAGGACCACCGGCACGAAGACGCCGGAGACGCGGTCGGCCAGGCGCTGGACCTGGGCCTTGCCGTTCTGCGCGTCCTCCACCAGGCGGGCCATCTGAGCGACCTGGGTGTCGCTGCCGACCCGACCGGCCCGGACGACGAGCCGGCCGCCCGCGTTGACGGTCGCCCCTGCCACCGGGTCGCCGACCCGGACCTCCACGGGCACCGACTCGCCGGTCAGCATCGACGCGTCGACCGCGGAGCTGCCCTCCACGACGACGCCGTCGGTGGCGATCTTCTCCCCCGGGCGTACGACGAACGTGTCCCCCACGTCGAGCGCGTCGACGGGGATCCGCTGCTCGACACCCTCGCGCAGCACCGCGACGTCCTTGGCACCCAGTTGCAGCAGTGCCCGCAGGGCGGCGCCTGCCCGTCGCTTGGACCGGGCCTCGAAGTACCGGCCGGCCAGGATGAACGTGGTCACCCCGGCGGCCGCCTCGAGGTAGATGTTGCCCGCCCCGTCGGTGCGCTCGACGGTGAGCTCGAACGGGTGCGTCATACCCGGCACGCCAGCGGTCCCCCAGAACAGGGCGTACACCGACCAGCCGAGGGCCGCCAGGGTGCCCATCGAGATCAGCGTGTCCATCGTCGAGGTGCCGTGGCGCAGGTTGGTCCATGCCGCCTTGTGGAACGGCCAGGCACCCCACACCACCACCGGTGCTGCCAGGGTCAGCGACAACCACTGCCAGTACGTGAGCTGCAGCGCCGGCACCATGGCCATCGCCACCACCGGGACCGAAAGCGCAGCGGAGACGAGCAGGCGCTGCCGCAGCGACCCGGCAGCATCGGTGCCGGACTCGCCCGCAGCGCCGTCGGCAGGAGCCGAGGGCGCGGGGCGCGGCAGCGTGGCGGTGTACCCCGCCTGCTCGACGGTGTGCACCAGGTCCTCGGGCGAGAGACCTCCGGACCAGCGGACCTTCGCCTTCTCGGTCGCGTAGTTGACCGTGGCCGTCACCCCGTCGAGCTTGTTGAGCTTGCGCTCGATCCTGTTGGCGCAGGAGGCGCACGTCATCCCGCCGATCGCCAGCTCGATGTCGCCGGAACCGTCGGCGGCAGGCGTGGTCGGATGAGGTCGGGTGAGGGACGTCATCTCGGTCACGCGAGCCGGTAGCCGGCTTCCTCGACCGCAGCCCGTACGTCGGTGTCCTCGAGCGGCCGGCTGCTGGTGACGGACACCGTGCCGGTCTCGAGGACCACCTGGACGTCGTCGACGCCGGGGATCTCGCTGACCTCCTCGGCGACCGAGGCGACGCAGTGCTCGCACGTCATACCGGTGACGGTGTAGGTGCGGGTCCGGCTCAACGCCTTGCTCCCTTCCGATCTCGATCCGTGGGCCGTCGTACGGCGGTGCTCACGACCGGACGAGCCGGGCGATCGCCTCCGAGGCCTCCCGGAGCTTCGTCTCCTGCTCGCGGCCGCCCTGGCGGGCCGCGTCGACGACGCAGTGGGACATGTGGTCGTCGAGCAGACCCAGGGCCACCGACTGCAGCGCCTTGGTCATCGCGGACACCTGCGTGAGGATGTCGATGCAGTACTTGTCGTCCTCGACCATCCGCTGGAGCCCGCGGGCCTGGCCCTCGATGCGGCGCAGCCGCTTGAGGTAGTCGTCCTTGCGCTGGATGTAGCCGTAGGTGGGCGTGGGCCCGGCTTCCGCGGGGACGGTCTCGGTGTCGCGCATGGTGGTACTGTACCCCCCAAGGGTATCCAGGACAAGACCACCAGATGGGCGGCACGATGCGATCACGTACGGGAGTCGACGCCATGGCCGTCTCGGCCACGTTGCACTGCCTCACCGGCTGCGCCATCGGCGAGATCGCCGGGCTGGTGATCGGCACCGCGGCGGGTCTCGGCAACGGCTGGACGATCGTCGTCTCGGTGGCACTGGCGTTCGTCTTCGGCTACAGCCTCTCCTCGATGCCGCTGGTCAAGGCGGGTCTCGGGCTGCGAGCTGCGCTCGGTGTCGTCCTGGCCGCCGACACCCTGTCGATCGGCACCATGGAGGTCGTCGACAACGTCGTCATGGCCGTCATCCCGGGCGCCATGAACGCCGGCCTGGTCAACGCGGTGTTCTGGATCGGCATGATGATCTCCCTGGTCGCCGCCTTCTTCGCCGCCTACCCGGTCAACCGGTACCTCCTGCAGCGCGGCAAGGGCCACGCCCTGACCCATGGGTACCACGACGGCGGAGGCGATGCGACGGGCGTCCGGAGGCTCATCCCGTCGTTCCCCACGTCCGCCCTGGTGGCCGTGCTCCTGGCGTTCATCCTGGGTGGCCTGCTGGTGTCCGTCGCCTCCGACCTCAGCGGTGCGGGCTGACGGTCGCGACCAATTCACGGTGAGCGTTCAGCCTGGTCACAGCAGAGCGGATCACTGTGGTGATGTGCGCTCGACAGGGTCCGCACAGCCGCCTCACAGATCAGGCAGGTTGCCATGGCACTGCTGGGAACATCCCTGATCGTCGTGCTCGCGCTCGCCGCGGTGACGATCCCGGTGGCGACGGTGCTGGTCGCGCATAGGCGGACCGGTGCTGCTGCGCAACGTGCTACGCGTCGGCATGCTGATCGCCGGGCAGGTCGCGACCGTGCTGCTGGCCGCCGTCCTGGCCAACGACTACGGGCAGTTCTACGCCTCCTGGGGCGATCTCGTGGGCACCGCCGGTGGGCCGGCGGCGGTGCGCGACTTCGGCGCCGGAGCGGCACCCGCCAGCCGCTCCGGCGACCGGCCCACAGTCCTCGACCACGCCAGCACCGCGGTCTGGCGGAACCCGCCTGCCGGTACGTCCGGACGCCTGCGGGTGATCGGACCCACGGACTGGTCGACGCCGGCCCAGCGGTCCACCCGCGGGATGGTGGAGTCGGTCGTCATCGACGGTCTCGGGTCGGGACTCTCCGTGCCCGGCTACGTCTACCTGCCGCCGCAGTACTTCCAGCCCCGGTGGGCCCACGACTTCTTCCCGGCGGTGGAGGCCCTGTCGGGCTACCCCGGCTCCGCACCGGCCCTGATGAAGCGCGTCGACTACCCCCAGCTCGCCCTGGACGCCGTGCGGAGCCACCGGAGCGTGCCGATGGTCTACGTGCTGCTGTCCTCGACGGTGGCCCCGCCGCGTGACACCGAGTGCACCGACGTACCCCACGGTCCGCAGACCCAGACCTTCCTGGCCCAGGAGGTGCCCAGCGCCGTGCAGGCCGCCCTCCGGGTACGACGCGACGACTGGGGCATCATGGGTGACTCCACCGGTGGCTACTGCGCGGCCAAGATCGCGATGACGCACTACGCGGTGTTCCGCGGTGGCGTGTCGCTGTCCGGCTACTACTACGCCCGCGAGGACGTCACGACCGGGTCGCTGTGGGGAGGCTCCAAGGCGCTTCGGCACCTGAACGACCCGCAGTGGATGCTGGCCCACCGGGCGGCTCCGCCGGCGTCGCTGTTCGTGACGATCAGCAAGCAGGAGACCCGCCCGGACGGCTACCCGGACACCATCCGGTTCCTCCACGAGGTGCGTCCGCCGATGCACGTCACCGCCCTCATCGAGCCGTCAGGGGGCCACAACTTCGGGACCTGGGACCGCGAGCTGCCGACCGCGCTGCACTGGCTGTCCGGCCGGCTGGCGAAGGGGTGACGCGGGCGGACGCGTCAGCCGCGAGTGGCCGCCAGCAGGACACGGGCGATGAGCCGGTGACCGGCGGCGTTCGGGTGGTCCCCGTCGGAGGCCAGCAGGCTGGTCGGGTCCTGGCGCCCGTCGCCGCCCTTGAACGGCGCGTACAGGTCGACGCACCGGGCTCCGGCCGAACGTGCGCCGCGGCAGATGGCGCCGTTCACGGCGCGGGTCAGCCGGTCGCTCCACCGCAGGTAGCTCAGGCCCTTCTCGCGCCTGGCCACCTGGCCGTCGATGAACACGTTCCAGTAGTTGGTGACCAGCACCGTGGTCGGCCGGCCCTGGCGCAGCCGGTGGATGTCGTGGACGATCGCGGAGATGTTCGAGCGCACGCCCTCCACCGAGTCCTGCCAGCAGTCGCTCCCGCAACCGACCCGTGCCCAGGTGCGCTGCAGCGGCGCGAGCTCGTTCGCGCCGATCGTCACCAGCACGATGTCCGCGCGGGACACCGCTCGGGTGGTGGCACTCGGGTGCTCGAGGTCGCTGCGGAGGTCGGCGCTCGTGGAGCCCCCCACCCCGAGGTTGATCGCGGTGGCCGGTCCGCCCTTCGACGGCGGGAGCCACTTGGCGTACAGGTGCACGAAGTCGGTGCAGTCGCAGTGGCTCCCCGAGGTGACGGAGTCGCCGATGCCGACCACCGTCGCGCGGCCAGGAGGGATCGACGCCGGAGTGGGCGTCGGGTCGGGCTCGTGAGCCGTCGTCGGGGTCGCCCCGAACCATCCGGCGATGCCCAGAAGCACCGCCGCCACCGCGACGATGAAGCGATGAGCCACGGCCCCAAGGGTAGGTGCCCTCCCCACATGACCGACTCGCGGCGGCACCGGTGCCCGAGGCGGTAGGCCTCGGCGGCGCCTTCCTCGCGGCGCTGCTGTACGGCGTCGCGAGCGTCGTGCAGGCCGTCGGCGTGCGCCGGCTCACGACCGTCCCCTCGGCCGCCTCCAGGCTCACCCGTGCCCTGGCCGCTCGCTGGTACGCCCTGGGACTGGTGCTCGACGGACTGGGCTTCCTGGCCTCGCTGGCCGCCCTCCGGACGCTCCCGCTGTTCGCCGCGCAGACCATAGTCGCCGCCAGCGTGGGGGTCACCGCGTTCCTGGCCTTCGCGTTCCTGGGCGCACGGCTCACCGCGGCGCAGGTGCTGGCCCTGGTCTGTCTCGCGGCCGGGCTCGTCGCCCTCGGGGTCAGCGCGCCGGTCGAGTCGCACGCGCACCTGCCCCGTCTCGGAGTCTGGCTGCTGCTCGGCGGCCTGCTTCCGCTGACCGTGCTCGCGGTCGTGGCCGCCCGCAGCCGGCCCGGTGGTGGCTTCGTGGTGCTCGCCCTCACCGCCGGCCTCGGGTTCGGCGGCGTGGCGGTCTCGGCCCGCGTGCTGCCGCTCCCCCGCCCACTGTGGCGGACCCTCGGTGAGGCTCCCCTGTGGGCGCTCGCGGGGTACGGCGTGCAGTCGAACGTCTGCTACGGCACCGCCCTGTCGAAGGGGAACGTCACCGTCGCCACTGCGCTGGCCCTCGCGGTGGAGACGATCCTGCCCGGCTCGATCGGCCTGGCGTTCCTCGGTGACCGGGTGCGCCCGGGCTTCGCCATCGTGGCGCTGATCGGCTTCCTGCTCGCCCTCGGAGGGTCCCTGGGCCTGGCCGGTGCGCAACCCGCCGCACAGCCGGCGACGACGGGTGTCGGACTCAGGCGCCGGCGGCGGTGACGATCGCGTCGGTGAGGAATCCGGCAAGAATGCCGGCCAGGATGCCGTAGGCCAGCAGGTCGGTACGACGCGCCTTGGCC
>Ga0308175_100002694_pt1 | contig 12187 bp, 12 predicted proteins | sample PhyCR1_3_FD_203893 | JGI IMG/M metagenome (GOLD analysis project Ga0308175, IMG submission 203893) | Soil microbial communities from UC Gill Tract Community Farm, Albany, California, United States - DLSLS.C.R1 | ecosystem: Environmental > Terrestrial > Soil > Agricultural land | place: USA... | reverse complement strand
TTCCTGCTGGCCTCCGCGACCGCCGCCGAGCCCGCCGTGGCCGCCGGCCGGCTCACCGGTCTGCCGGTGGTGGAGGTCGCCGACGACGCCTCCCCGCGCGGGGAGCTGGTCTTCGCCCTGTGGGAGCCCCCGCTCACCGAACTCCACGGCGAGAAGGGCGCACCCGTTCGGCGTACCGCCACCGCCGAGACCGCCGACCTGCTGACCGATCTCACCGTGCAGGGCGTGCGCTCGGTCGCCTTCGTGCGCTCCCGGCGCGGCGCCGAGCTGATCTCGGTGATCACCCAGGAGCGCCTGGCCGAGATCGACCGCTCCCTCGCCGGGCGTGTCGCGGCCTATCGGGGCGGCTACCTCCCCGAGGAGCGCCGTGCCCTGGAACGCGCCCTGCACTCCGGCGAACTCCTCGGACTCGCCGCCACGACGGCCCTGGAGCTGGGCGTGGACGTCTCGGGGCTGGACGCGGTCCTGATCGCCGGATACCCCGGCACGCGCGCCTCCCTGTGGCAGCAGGCGGGCCGCGCGGGCCGCTCCGGACAGGGCGCCCTGGCGGTGCTCGTGGCCCGCGACGACCCGCTGGACACCTTCCTCGTCCATCATCCCGAGGCCCTGTTCGACCAACCGGTGGAATCGACCGTCCTCGACCCCGACAACCCGTACGTCCTCGCCCCGCACCTGTGCGCCGCCGCGGCGGAGATCCCGCTGACCGAGGAGGACCTCGACCTCTTCGGGCCTGCCTGCGCGGAGCTGCTGCCCCAGCTGGAGGCCGCGAAGCTGCTGCGCCGCCGCACCCGGGCCTGGCACTGGACGCGCCGGGAACGGGCCGCCGACCTGACCGACATCCGCGGCGCGGGCGGGCGGCCGGTGCAGGTCGTGGAGGCGAGCACGGGCCGTCTGCTCGGCACGGTCGACGCGGGCGCCGCGCACTCCGCGGTGCACGAGGGCGCGGTGCACCTGCACCAGGGCCGCACCTATCTGGTGCGCTCGCTCGACCTGGAGGACTCCGTCGCGCTGGTGGAGCAGGCCGACCCGCCGTACTCGACGGTCGCCCGGGACACCACGTCGATCTCCGTCCTGGAGACGGACGTCGAGATCCCCTGGGGCTCCGGCCGGCTCTGCTACGGCTCGGTCGAGGTCACCAACCAGGTGGTCTCCTTCCTGCGCCGACGGATCATCACGGGTGAAGTGCTCGGTGAGACGAAGCTCGACCTCCCTCCTCGTACGCTGCGCACGCGCGCGGTGTGGTGGACGGTCACCGAGGACCAGCTGGACGAGGCCCGGATCACCCCGGAGATCCTCGGCGGCTCCCTGCACGCCGCCGAGCACGCCTCGATCGGCATGCTCCCCCTGTTCGCCACGTGCGACCGCTGGGACATCGGCGGGGTGTCGGTCCCGCTGCACCCGGACACCCTCCTGCCGACGGTGTTCGTCTACGACGGCCATCCGGGTGGTGCGGGCTTCGCGGAGCGCGCCTTCCACACCGCCCGCGCCTGGCTCGCCGCGACCCGGGAGGCCATCGCCTCCTGCGAGTGCGAGGCGGGCTGTCCCTCCTGCATCCAGTCCCCCAAGTGCGGCAACGGCAACGACCCGCTGCACAAGAGGGGCGCGGTACGGCTCCTCACGGTGCTGCTGCGGGAGGCTCCCGGGGAGAAGCCGCGGGAGGACTCACCGGCGCAGGGCTGAGGTGCCGAGGTGCTGAGGTGCGCCTTCCGGATCACGCAGGCGGCCTCGGAGCGACGGCTGTCCCCGCCGCCGGGGGCAGGGGCCCCGGCGGCCCGGCTCTGGCCCTGACCTCCGCCGCGAACGGCCCCCGTCCCGAGGCCGCTGTGACGTCCGAGGTTTCGCCCGCGATCACGCACCGCACCAGCCGGACCCGCTGGGCCGCCGCCACCCGTTCGGCCCGGGCGCAGGCGCCGGTGGTGCCCTCGGCCCAGTGGTCCGCGGCGGCGAGCGCCGCCAGATCCGCGCCGCCGGCCGCCCGGTGCCGGACCACGACCGCCTGCCCCAGGGCGAGCACGGCGCCGAACACCACACACAGCACGGTGATCACCCCGACGCTCCAGACGGTGGCGGAGCCCCGATCCGAGCTGCGGGCCTCGCTGCGGAGTCCAACTCGCCGGCGCCTCATGACCCCGGCTCCCCCGCGGGCCCGGCCACCGCGCCCGTGCCCAGGCCGGCTCCAGCGCTGGCACCGGTGTCGGCGCCAGTGCCCGTGCCGGTGCCGGTGGCCGTGCCTGTGCCGGCTCCAGCGCTGGCACCGGTGTCGGCGCCAGTGCCCGTGCCCGTGCCCGTGCCGACGTTCTCCTCCGCCGCTGCCACCGCCTCCTCCCGTACCTCGAACGGCAGTCCGGTCAGCACCGGCGGTCTGGCCACCACCGTCACCCGTACCTGGTCACCCGCACGGCCGACCGTCACCCGCGCCCCGCGCGGTGCCGCCTGCCGGGTCACCTCCACCACCGCGTCGGCCGGGTCCTGCCGGGCGGCGGCCCGGGCGCCGGTGCGGGCGGCGTCCACGCACTGGATCTGGGCCGCCACCACGAGCAGCCCCCAGACCAGCGCCATGGTGAACGCCACCAGCACCGACAGCACCACGGCCGACTCCGCGGTCACGAACCCGCGGTCCGACCCCCGCTCACATCCGTGCACTGAGGGCCCGCTTCACGATGGCCTGCAGCTCGGCCTTGACCTGGCCGCTGGTGACGACCTCGTAGAGCAGCAACGCGAATCCGACCGCGGCCACGATCCCCATCGCATACTCCGAGGTCACCATCCCCCCGTCCGCGCGCCATCGCTCCCGCACCGACACCCACAGCTTCCCGGCCTTCTTCCGCACCTCGAACTCCCTTCGTTCCGGCTTTCTCGTCCGTTTTCGAAACCACGCCGTCCGCGTCCCGCACCGTCACCGGCAGTCGCCCGCGACCGCTTCCTCCGCCGTTGCCGTCAGCCGCCACCCCCTCCCATCACGCCGCCCGCCAGCCCGATCACCACGGGCAGCACGCCGATCGCGATGAAGGCGGGCAGGAAGCACAGCCCCACCGGCGCGGAGACCAGCACGCCCGCCCGGCGCGCCCGGGTCGTAGCCGCTCTGGCCCACTCCGCGCGCGCGTCGGAGGCGAGGCGGGCGACGGGGCCGGCGGCGGGCAGACCCGACTCATCGGCCCGTTCCAGCAGCCGGGCCAGCGCCCCGGCGCCGGGCAGATCGGCCAACCGGCGCCAGGCGTCGCGCGGTTCACCACCGAGTCGCACCTCGGCCGCGCCACGGTCCAGCGCGTCCCCGACGGGTCCGCCGAGGGCCTCCCCCACCGCCTGGGCGGCGATCACCGGACCGGCCCCGGCCGTGATGCAGGCGGCCAGCAGATCGGCGGCAAGCGGGAGTTGGCGGGCCGCGAGCGCTGTGTCGACCTCCTCCGCCGGATCCGTCTCCGCCCGCCGGAGCCGCCACCGCCACAACCCCGCGCCGACGGCGAGTGCCACGACCGCGCCGGCCGCGCCGCCGACCAGTACCCACGCCCCGCACATCGCCCCCGCGACCGGCAGCCACCTCCGCACCGTGTCCCCGACCTCGAAGGGCGGGCCGGACTCGGCCTTCACCAGGGCCAGCAGTTCGGCCACCCTGCGCCGCGCCCGGCGCCGCCGCCGGGCCATGACCAGCCACCGGGCCGCCCAGCCCACACTCAGCAGGGCAACCGCGACTGTCCCCAGCCTGTGGACGACTTCACCGCTCATACCGCCTCAGCTCCCCGTACGATCCGTCCCGCCCACCACACCCCGGCGCCCTCGAACACCGCTCCTGCCACCAGGCAGCCCAGCCCGGCCCCGCTGTGCAGCAGCACCCGCAGCGGGTCGGCGCCCATGGCCGAGCCGAGCAGCAGCCCGAGGGCGGGCAGCGCGGCGAGCAGCAGCGCCGTCGCCCGGGCCCCGGACAGCTGAGCCCGTAGGTCCGCCCGTTGGTCCCGCTCGGCACGCAGGGCCCCGTCCAGCCGATCGAGGCCGTCCGCGAGCCCCGCACCCTGGTCCACGGCCACCCGCCAGCAGGCGGCGAGACCCAGCAGCCCCTCGGCGCCCGGTTGCCGGGCCGCGACGGCCAGCGCGCCCGGCACATCGCCGCCGAACCGCGCGGCCGCGACCACGCCGTTCTGCGCCTCACCGAGCCCGCCGGAGTCCCGAGCCGCCCGCAGCAGTGCCTCACCGGGCTGCCGTCCCGCGCGCACCTCCCCGGCCAGCGCCCCGCACAGGCCGATCACCGCGTCCGCGCGCCGCTCCCTGGCCCGCCGGGCCTGCCGGGCCAGCCGCGTCCTGCGCAGCACCGGCACCCCGGCCGCCCCCGCCACGACCGGAATCACCGAGGCACCCAGCAGTGCGAGCAGCAACCCGGCCGCGAGCGACCACCACTCGGGCCGCAATCGGCCCTGCAGCTGACGCAGTTCACCGACGGCCCGCTCCCAGGAGGGCGGGCCGGTCGCCACCCCCGCTCCCCCGGCCAGCAGCAGCCTCGCGCGCCGCACCCCGTGATGCCGTCCGCCCAGCAGCCAGGCCGCCGCCCCGACACAGGCCGCCGCCGCGCCCATCGACGCCTCAGTGCTCACTTTCCTCGCTCCTCTCGTCCCACTCGCTCCCGGACCCGCCGCTCAGCAGCTCCCGCAGCCGCTCCCAGCCCCGCTCCCGGGTGAAGGCCCGCACGCCCCAGCGCAGCGCCGGTACCGTCCGCACCAGCCCAGAGACGTCCCGCTCCAGCACGTGCACCTCGGCGATCCGGCGCCGCCCGGACCGGTCCCGTACGAGGTGGAGCACCACCGACAGCGCCGCCGCCAACTGGCTGTGCAACGCCGCCCGGTCGAGCCCCGCCGCCGTACCGAGCGCCTCCAGGCGGGCGGGCACGTCGGCGGCGGCGTTGGCGTGCACGGTCCCGCAGCCTTCGTGGCCGGTGTTGAGCGCGGCCAGCAGGTGCACCACCTCGGGGCCCCGCACCTCGCCGATGACCAGACGGTCGGGCCGCATCCGCAGCGCCTGCCGGACGAGGTCCTCCAGGGTCACGAGGCCGGCACCCTCCTGGTTGGCCGGCCGGGTCTCCAGCCGTACGACGTGCGGGTGGTCCGGTCTCAGCTCCGCCGAGTCCTCTGCGAGCACGATCCGTTCACCGGGCTCGACCAGACCGAGCAGCGCGCTCAGGAGCGTCGTCTTGCCGCTGCCGGTGCCTCCGCTGACGAGGAAGGACAGCCGGGCTCCGAGCAGCGCCCGCAGAATCCGGTCCCCGCCGGGCGGCACGGTGCCCGCCTCGACCAGTTCCCCGAGCGTGAACGCCCGGGGCCGCACGACACGCAGGGACAGGCAGGTGCAGCCGACGGCCACCGGGGGCAGCACCGCGTGCAGCCGGGTCCCGTCGGGCAGCCGGGCGTCGGCCCAGGGCCGGGCGTCGTCCAGCCGGCGTCCGGCCACGGCGGCCAGCCGCTGCGCGAGACGCCGTACGGCCGCCGCGTCCGGGAAGGCCACCGGGGTCAGCTCCAGGCCGCCGCCACGGTCCACCCACACCCGGTCGGGGGCGGAGACAAGGACGTCGGTGACGCTCGGATCGGCGAGCAGCGGCTCCAGCGGGCCGGTTCCGACGAGTTCCGACCGCAGTTGCTCGGCCGCGCCGAGCACCTCGGCGTCACCGAGGACCCGGCCCTGTTCGCGCAGTGCCTGGGCGACGCGCGCCGGGGTCGGTTCGGCGCCGCTCTCGGCCAGTCGGCGGCGGACCCCGTCCAGCAGGGCCGTGACGTCGGCCCGGTCGAGTCCGGGCAGTGTCATCGGGGGCCTCCCGCCTCGACCAGCACCTGTTCCCAGAAGGTGGTGCAGAAGCGGGCCAGCGGGCCGCGGCCGGTCACGGCGGGCGGCTTCGGGGTGCCGTGCGCGCGCTGCAGGGCCGGTTCGACGGGCACCTCGCCGGCCAGGGGCAGGCCGAGCAGCCGGGCGACCTCACGGTCGTCGAGGCCGGGCGCGTACGGCCCGCGGACCGCCACGCGCAGATCCCGTACGACCATGCCGAGCGCCGAGGCGACCCGGCCGGCGGCCGCGACCGCCCGCAGTTCGGCCGGGACGACGAGCAGCGCCAGGTCGAGCTGGGCGAGGGCTTCGGCGACCCCGTCGTCCAGGCGGCGCGGGAGGTCGACGACGACCGTGCCGCCGCGCCGCCGGGCGGCGGCGAGCACCGCGCGGACGGCCTGGGCCGGGACGGCCACGCAGTCGCCGCGGTCCCAGCTGAGCACCCGAAGCGAGTGCAACCGGGGCAGTGACTCCTCCAGCGCGCCGCCGCCGACCCGGCCGCGGGAGGCGGCGAAGGCAGGCCAGCGCAGTCCCTCGGCGCTCTCCCCGCCGAGGAGCACGTCGAGTCCGCCGCCCAGCGGATCGGCGTCGACGAGGAGGGTGCGCAGCCCCTCGCGAGCGGAGGTGACGGCGAGGGCGCAGGCCAGCGTGGACGCGCCGGCCCCGCCACGGCCGCCGACGACCCCGACGGTCAGGGCCGGGCGGCCGACGCCCTCGGCGACGTCGGCGATGCGGTCGACCAGCCACTGCTCCCCGTCGGGCAGCATCAGGACGTGGTCGGCGCCGATCTGTACGGCCCTTCTCCACACCCCGGAGTCGTCCTGGTCACGGCCGACCAGCACCACTCCGCGCCGGCGCACCGCTCCGCGCAGTCGGCGGGCCGCGTCGTCGCCGACCAGGACGAGCGGGGCCGCTTCCCAGCCACCGCCGTGATCGGGTACACCGTGATGCACCTCGGGCGTGGCGCCCGCGGCCGCGCACAGGCGCAGCAGATCGTCCAGGAGATCCGCGTCCTCGGTGACGATGAGCGGCCGTCCCGGCAGGCCTCCGGTGGCCGGTGACGGGTCGCGGGCGACGGTTCCGGTCACGTGTGCTCCCCCTTCCCATGTCTTCCGCGCGGCCTCCGCGGCCCCGCGATTCCCAAAGATGTGAAGAACCGGCAAGCGGCGTCCTTTGCAGGGCGGCAGAAACCGGCCATAGGCACTCCGGCAATCGGAACCGGCCATGAACTCGCCGCCGTCGGAGCGCGTGGGAATCACGGTGCGACGATCCGGGAAATCGTGTGGATCTTGGTCGAAAACCGTGGACAACTCAGCGGTTGTGAATATCGCCGTCACCCATACCGGTGACCTCTGCGCCGGCCTCTCCGCGGCTTCCACAGAGCAGCGCGGCGGTTACTTTCCGTGACGTGCCACGGGCATGACGAAGGCCGGTCGGTGCAGCACGCGACCGGCCGCGAGACATGTTGAAAAGGGGAGAAAAACCCGTCCGGACATGCGACGACCCCCGCCGGGGGGGAGAGCGGGGGTCGTCCCCACGGCCGACTCGGGGGGGGAGGAGTCGGGCCGGGTTAGCACGGTCGCGAACGATCCGTGACTTCCATGGTGTACCCGAGAGCCTTCTCAGGCAAACCCACGCGCCCCACCTTACGCCGAATGGTGGGCGCCTATGCTCAGGGACGTGGAAAACCGCTCCTTGCCCCGCGCGGCAGCCTTCTTTGACCTGGACAAGACGGTCATCGCGAAGTCGAGCACGCTCACCTTCAGCAAGTCCTTCTACCAGGGTGGACTGATCAACCGCAGGGCCGCGCTGCGTACCGCATACGCCCAGTTCGTCTTCCTGGCCGGCGGTCTCGACCACGATCAGATGGAGCGGATGCGCCAGTACCTGTCCGCGCTGTGCCGAGGCTGGAACGTCCAGCAGGTGAAGGAGATCGTCGCCGAGACCCTGCACGACCTGATCGACCCGATCATCTACGACGAGGCCGCCTCCCTCGTCGAGGAGCACCACACGGCCGGACGCGACGTGGTGATCGTGTCCACCTCGGGCGCCGAGGTGGTCGAGCCGATCGGGGAGCTGCTGGGCGCCGACCGCGTGGTGGCCACGCGCATGGTGGTCGGCGACGACGGCTGCTTCACCGGGGAGGTGGAGTACTACGCGTACGGCCCTACCAAGGCCGAGGCAGTCAGGGAGCTGGCCGTGTCCGAGGGATACGACCTGGACCGCTGCTACGCCTACAGCGACTCGGCGACCGATCTGCCCATGCTCCAGGCGGTCGGGCACCCGCACGCCGTGAACCCGGACCGCGCGCTGCGCCGCGAGGCGGTCGCACGCGGGTGGCCGGTCCTGGAGTTCGCCCGGCCGGTCCGGCTCAAGCAGCGGCTGCCCGGATTCTCCGTACCGCCCCGTCCGGCCCTCGTCGCGGCGGCGGCCATAGGAGCGGCGGCCGCGACCGCCGGCCTCGTCTGGTTCGCGAGCCGGCGCCGGAGCATCGCCTCCTGACCGATTCACGCCCTTTGAACCTGAAAGTAAAGATGTGCGGGCAGGGGTTCCACTTGCTCTGGGGGTGCAGTACAAAGGGTTCAGGCCCGCGAGACCAAAGGACATCCGTGAGGATCCCCTACTACTACGCACATGGCCCCACGGACCCCGCATGAACACCGGGCACCCACGCGACGTCGACCCGTCGATTACGGGCCAGCCGCACCAGGTGACGGGCAAAGTCCCCGACCTGATGGGCACATATCGAGGACGCTTGGTAACCCGGTGAGCATGCCAGCGGCGGTACGAGAACTCGTACCGCCGCAACCCTGTCCGGGCCCCCTACCGGGGGCCTTTCGCATGCCCCCGCCGCTCGCGGCTCAGGCGGCCCCGCGCTGCAGCGCCTCGCAGACCGCGGTGGACTCGCGCACTCCGAGCTCGACCGCACGGCCGCAGTGGGCGATCCAGGCCGCCATGCCCTCGGGGGTGCCGGAGACATACCCGTCGAGCGCGGCCAGGTAGGAGGCGCGGCCCAACTCGGCGTGGCCCACCTCGGCCGGACAGACCGCTTTGGGGTCGAGACCGCTGCCGATCAGGACGATCCGCTCGGCCGTGCGCGCGACCAGGCCGTTGTGCGAGGTGAAGGGGCGCAGCGCGAGCAGTTCCCCATGCACCACCGACGCGGTGACCAGCGCCGGTGCCGAGGAGCCCGCGATGATCAGGTCCGCCAGGCCCTCCAGCCGGCCCGACACCTCCCGGGCGTCCGGCAGCGGCAGCTCGAGCAGCGGCTCGTCGACCGGCTCGCCCGCCTGGCGCGGACGGCCGACCTCGTCGCCCTGGGTCGCGGCGGCCACCAGATGCAGCCGGGCCAGCACCCGAAGGGGCGACTGCCGCCAGATGGACAGCAGCTGACCCGCCTCGGCGGTCAGCCTGAGCGCCGCGCCCATGACCATCGCCTCGGCGTCGGTGCTGAAGTCGGAGCGCCGCCGCACCTCCTCCAGGGCCCAGTCGGCGCCGGACAGCGCGGCCGAGCCTCGGGAGCCGCGCAGGGCGGCCTCGGAGGTGATCTCGTTGCTGCGGCGACGCATGACCCGGTGCCCGTAGACCCGGTCCACGGCCTTGCGCACGGACTCCACGGACTCGGCCACACCGGGCAGCGAGCCCAGGGCCGCGAGCGGATCGGCGGTCGCGCCTGTCGTACTCATGAGTACGACCCTACGCATCCCACCGCCCCACCCCACGAAGGAGTGGTCTTCTTCACTCCGTCTGACACATACAGCTATCGACTCACTACTGTTCGTGAACATGAAAATTGCTTTCGTCGGGAAGGGCGGCAGCGGCAAGACCACGCTCTCCTCCCTCTTCATCCGCCACCTCGTGGCCACCGGCGCCCCGGTACTGGCCATCGACGCCGACATCAACCAGCACCTCGGACCCGCGCTCGGCCTCGACGAGGCGCAGGCGGCCGCGCTGCCCGCGATGGGCGAGCGACTGTCGCTGATCAAGGACCATCTGCGCGGCTCCAACCCGCGCATCGCCTCCGCCGCGACGATGATCAAGACGACCCCGCCCGGCGAGGGCTCCCGGCTGGTGCGGGTGCCGGAGCCGAACGCGGTGTACGACGCCTGTGCGCGCCCGGTGGAACTCGACGGTGGCGCCGTCCGTTTGATGGTCACCGGCCCCTTCACGGACGCCGACCTGGGGGTCGCCTGCTACCACTCCAAGACGGGAGCGGTGGAGCTGTTCCTGAACCACCTCGTCGACGGCCCCGACGAGTACGTCGTGGTCGACATGACGGCGGGTTCGGACTCCTTCGCCTCCGGCCTGTTCACCCGCTTCGACATGACCTTCCTCGTCGCCGAGCCGACCCGGAAGGGGGTCTCCGTCTACCGCCAGTACAAGGAGTACGCGCGCGACTTCGGCGTGGCCCTGAAGGTCGTCGGCAACAAGGTCCAGGGGCAGGACGACATCGACTTCCTCCGCGCGGAGGCCGGTGACGACCTGCTGGTGACGGTCGGGCACTCGGACTGGGTGCGCGCCATGGAGAAGGGCCACCCGCCCCGGTTCGGCCTGCTGGAGGAGGCCAACGTCCGCTCCCTGCAGACCCTCCGGGCCGCCGCCGACGCCACGTACGAACTGCGCGACTGGGAGCGCTACACGCGCCAGATGGTCCACTTCCACCTGCGGAACGCGGAGGCCTGGGGCAACGAGCGCACCGGGGCCGACCTGGCGGCGCAGGTCGACCCCGGGTTCGTGCTCGGTGAGGGCTTGGCGGCTTCGGTGTGACGCCTACTGCTTGACCGCCGGCGCCCCGGGGGCGCCCTTCGGCGCCGGAGCCGGGCGCCCGGACAGGAGGGACGCCCAGCCCTGCCGGGGCGCCTCACCCACCTTCAGGGTGCGCAGTTCGGCCAGCGTCCGCGGGTCCTGCGCGTCCAGCCAGTCGGCGAGCTGGTGGAAGGAGACACAGCGCACCTCGGGCTTGTTGCACACCTCCTTCACCACCTCGTCGATGGCGCGCATGTAGGTGCCGCCGTTCCAGGACTCGAAGTGGTTGCCGACGATCATCGGCGCGCGGTTGCCGTCATAGGCCCGGTAGAAGCCCTTGAGCAGGCCGTCACGCATCTGGTCGCCCCAGTAGTCGTACATGTCGGGGTCGCCCTGGGTCTGTGTGCCGGACTGGTTGACCATGAAGTTGTAGTCCATGGTCAACTGCTCGTAGGTGTGCCCGGGGAAGGGGACCAGCTGCATCGACAGGTCCCACAGGCCTTCCCTCTTCTCGGGCCACACCTGGTCGTCGACTCCGCTGGAGTCGTAGCGGAAGCCCAGCTGGTGGGCCGCCTTCCTGAAGTTCTTCTGCCCCTCCAGGCAGGGGGTTCGGGCGCCGATCAGCTCCTTGTCGTAGTCGAAGGGCAGGGGGGCGGCCTTCTTCATGCCGGTGTTGGTCCGCCAGTTCTTCACGAACTGCTTGGCCTGGGCGATCTCGCTCTTCCACTCCTGCACCGACCACTCGCCGACGCCGCCGTCGGGGCCGCAGAAGTGGCCGTTGAAGTGGGTGCCGATCTCGTTGCCCTCGAGCCAGGCCAGCCGCACCTGCTTGAGGGTGTCGGAGATGCCCTGCGCGTCGTTGAAGCCGATCTCCGAGCTGCCCGGGGCGTGTTGCGGCGGTCTGTAGAGCTCGCGTTTCTCCTCCGGCAGCAGGTACACGCCGCTGAGGAAGTACGTCATCGTCGCGTTGTTCTCCTTGGAGACCTTGCGGAAGTGGGAGAACAGCTTCTGGCTGTCCTCCCCCGCACCGTCCCAGGAGAACACCACGAACTGAGGAGGTTTCTGACCGGGCTTGAGCCGCTCGGGGACGGGCAGGTGCGGCTGCCCGCCGGTGTACGCGGTGGACCCGTCGCCGATCAGACGGAGCACGCTGTTGGGCGCCGGCGCCCCCTGCCGCGGGCCGGACGCTCCTTCCTTCGGGCCGTTGCCGCCGGACGAGCAACCGGCCAGCGACGCGGTACAGGCCGCGGCGACCATGGCGCCCACGGCGATCCTCTGGGTGGCGGCCATCTTCCGCCCCACCTTCTTCCTTCTCTCAGGCAAACGCTGATGAGGGCGTTTTCCGGTGATGTGCCGGGTTGTACCGACAGCGCCGCCAAGGTCGCACGGGCCCGAGAAGGAATTAGTACGACAAGCCGATAAAATGATCACTTCGCCCATAGAGGTGACTATTTACCCCATTTGCGACTAAAAGTTATGCATGACCTTTACTCTGCATTACGGTTCGTTTACGAAGCGTTGATCTCATCCCGCCGCTGCACGCCGTGACCCCACGGCCGCGACCGAGCCCCCGCACCGGCGGGGAACCACCCAGTACGCGACCGCGCCACCCGGAGGAGACGGGACCATGACGGCCTGCGCG
>Ga0308175_100002692_pt1 | contig 12191 bp, 8 predicted proteins | sample PhyCR1_3_FD_203893 | JGI IMG/M metagenome (GOLD analysis project Ga0308175, IMG submission 203893) | Soil microbial communities from UC Gill Tract Community Farm, Albany, California, United States - DLSLS.C.R1 | ecosystem: Environmental > Terrestrial > Soil > Agricultural land | place: USA... | reverse complement strand
CACTCATTTGCGCAGGATAACAGGATCTGGACAGATGTTTGACACGCTCTGGCCGGAGCATGTAGTATCTGGACAATCTCTATACAGGAGGTAAACAAATGCGTAAGCTCGATCTGATCGCCACGGTGCTTCTGCTGGTCGGCGGCCTGAACTGGGGGCTGGTCGCAGTAGCGAGGTTCGATCTGGTGGCCTGGATCTTCGGTCTCGATTTCGGCCAGACCAATGTTGCGAGCCGGATCATCTACGGGCTGGTGGGCCTTGCAGCCGTCTACGGCATCGCCTCGCTGGTCGGTGCAAGGCGAGCGCATGTTCGCCCTGTGGCTGTCGGAGCCCGGTAAGACGGCGCTCCTTGAGCGGCTCGTGAACAGACGAACACATCAACGGGGAGGAAGAACATGAAGACGCTGATCGTGGTTCTGCTGACCGTCGCGGCGGTCGCCGCACCCTCTGCGACAGCTGCGGCCGGACAGCGGCCGACCGCGGCCAATCCGAGCATCGTCCAGACGGCGATCGCCGTGAACACGAGCGGGGTGTACGCGGGGCAGTTCGACACGCTGATCTGTCTCGTCGCCCACAACCCGACGGTCCTCAACCTGCTCTCACAGAAAGGGCAATACACGGTGTTCGCGCCGACCGACGCTGCGTTCGCGCAGATCGGCGTCACAGACTCGAACTGCGCCGCGCTCGCTCAGGCCGTGACGAACATCCTGGCCTACCACGTGGCGCGCGGACGCCGTGATGCAGCCGACGTTGTGTCGTCGACGCAGATTCGGATGCTCAACGATCAGTCAACGAGCATCTCGGCTGCGGGCGGCTCCTACTACATCAACGACGCCAAGATTCTGGTGACCGACGTATTCGCATCCAACGGCGTCATCCACGCCATCGATCACGTCCTGCTTCCTGCCTAGGGAAGAGACCCAACACGGCGCCGGGGTTCCCTTTGTCGCAACCCCGGCGCACGTGTCTACGGCCGAAGGAGTGGGTTGATGACCGATCGTGTCCTCGAGCGGTCGCAGATTGTGCCCGTCGGCGTCGACGAGGCGTTTGCGTTCTTCGCCGACCCCTGGAATCTCGAACCGATCACTCCGCCCCGGCTCCGGTTTCAGATCATGGAAGCGCCAGCCGCGCTGAAGCGTGGCTCGCGTTGCTCGCCTACCAACTACGGCTATTCGGGGTGCCGATCCGCTGGCGCGCTCGCACGAATCCCGAACGGATACCCATCCCCGATCCTGGATCCCACCTGACATGCACGGCCGCCGCTTTCCATTTCGTTTCGACCCCGCATATCGGCGGCTCGCCCGCCCGTTCGGCGTGACTCCCGAACGTGCCTGGGTCGATGTGGCGGAGGAGGACTTCGAAGCCCGTTACGGGCGGTGGCGCGTACGGACTCCCTTGAACAACATTGCCTCGGCCGAGGCGACCGGACCGTATTCGTTCCTCAAGACAGCGGGGCCAGCCCGACTCGCGATCACTGACCGTGGCCTGACGTTCGCGTCGAACGGCGACCGCGGCGTATGCATCACCTTCCGGTCGCCTGTTCTCGGCATCGATCGCTCCGGCCGAATTTGTCATCCCGAACTCACGGTGACCGTGCTCGATGTCGACGGCCTTATCGCAGCGCTGGCTCGCCACGACCCGGAAGGGAACCGATGATGCGCATCACCGTTACGGGAGCCACAGGGCTCATCGGGACGCGGCTCGTCTCCGCACTGCTGGAGCGCGGCGACGAGGTGACCGTGCTCTCACGCCGGCCCGAAGACGCGCGGCGGATACTCGGTGTCGAAGCGATCGGCTGGCGTACCGAGGCCGAGCCTGCTCCGGTCGAGGCGCTGGCAGCCGCGGACGGCGTCGTACACCTGGCCGGCGAGTCGATCGCTCAACGCTGGACACCGGAGAGCAAGGAGCGAATCCGCTCGAGCCGCGAACTCGGCACCGCACAGCTCATCGAAGGAATGAAGCAGGCCAACGCTCGACCCCGCGTACTGGTCTCGGCATCCGCCGTCGGCTACTACGGCCCGCAGGGCGCCGCGCGCCTCGACGAATCCGCGGCGCCCGGTTCGGGTTTCCTCGCCCGCGTGTGCGAGGCATGGGAGCGTGCCGTCGTCGCAGCCTCCGAGCTCGGAGTGCGCGTTGTGAGCCTCCGCACCGGGGTGCTTCTCGATCGCGCCGACGGCGGGCTCGCGCGGATGCTCCCGGTGTTCCGGCTGGGCCTCGGCGGCCCTGTCGCCGGCGGACATCAGTACCTCTCTTGGATCACTCCCGATGACCTCGTGCGCATGTACACGGCAGCGCTCGACGACCCGCAGTGGTTGGGGCCGATCAACGCCACGGCGCCCGAGCCCGTGACCAATCGAGAGTTCGCACGGGCGCTCGGCCGGGTACTACACCGCCCCGCGCTCCTGCCCGTCCCGGCCTTTGCGTTGCGGGTTCTCTACGGCGACAAGGCGAGCGTCGTCACTACCGGTCAGCGCGCAATTCCGGCTCGCGCGACCGCGCACGGGTTCAAGTTCCAGCACGGGACAATCCACTCAGCGCTCGCGGCGGCCCTAGGGTCGTCAAGGACGGTCGGAGTCGAACGTGTGGATTGACTCAGTGCTACCGGCCGGGACCATGCGCGATGTCGATCCGCAACGGTGTTCGTCAACTACCGGAAAGACGAGATCGAGAATGCACCCGAGTTCGATCAGGATCGTTACCCCGACGACGCCGACCGCCAAGATTTTGGCGGCCACTACAGCCGTGGCGGCGCCGGCTAGCGCGGCGACTAGCTCTAGAGCGTGCACCGGGGAAGCTGCCCGGACAGTCGGCCCGACTGCCCCGTCGCTGAACGTCAGTCTGGCGCGAGCTCGGTTGTGTCGAGTTTGTACAGCCTCTCCGGTTCCTCGCCCTGGTGGGCGCTGTGGTAGAGCGTTACTCACGCCGCGCGGTTGTGGAGCAGCGGATCTCGCTGTCCCGGAACGACAGCGACCTTGCCGATCGCGTTCTGGACAGGCATCGATGCCGAAGGCGGCTGACCTAGCGGACAACCGAGAGGGTTCACGGCTCGTCTGAGCGAGCTTCTATCGGAGTCTTCGTCCCGCTATGCGGCCGACTCGCGACGAGTCGCCGGTACCACCCGTAGGTCGACGGCGACCTCGAGCTCGCGGCGCACGACGGAGGCGAGCGCAATGAGTGCGACACGCGTCTCCTCGAGCCGCGGCTCTCGGGTCGTGAGACGCTGGAGAGCGAGCCCGGGGAGGAGCAGCGGGCGTGCCCAACGCCCGCCGTGCTGGATCAGTCGCCAGAGCTCCATTGTCAGGGCAAGTGCGAACAGGACGACAAGGGGCGGCGCGTAGTCTGCCGCGGAGCGAGGTGAGAGATGATCGAGTACTGCCGCCACCGGCAGCACGAGCGCGGCAAAGTTGGTGCCGCAACGGGCCGCGAACCGGCTCGGGCGCGCACGGCCGTGCCACGTTTCGGAGAGATGCCGCTGCTCCGCGGCGGAGATGGCCCGGTGCTCGGCCCCGTGCAAGAACAGCGTGCGGCCGCGCAGCATCCATCCAAGCAGGACAGCCGTGAGGGTGACCTCGCCAAGCGACGCAACCACGTGCGGCAGCAGCACGAGCGTGAATGTCGCGATCACGGCAGCCCCGACCAGCCACTGCTCGCGCGCCCGAGCGGCCCCGTCGGTGCGGAGCAGCGGCGACAGGGCCGACGCCAGCTTCACCAACCCTCGCAGCAGCGGGGCGCGGCCGAGAAATCCTCTCACCACCGGCATCTCGCCCTCCCGCAACAGCCCCCCCGTCGTCGCGAGGGCCCAGAAGCGCTCACTGACGATCACGACGCCGTCAGGCCTTGCCATCCCGCCAAGGGTCGGCAACGAACCGGCCGCGTCGGCACGTGCGAGAACGCTTGCGACCGTCTCCGGGCTCACGTCCTCAGAGTGACCGAGATAGGGCCGCCCCGCAAGCTCGGCGGCCCTATCTCTGGGACCCGATTAACCCGCGCGCGGGTGTGACTAGCGGCGGAAGCCGAAGAAGCCGAGCAGCGCCAGCACCAGCACGACGATCAGGATGATCCACAAGATGCCCATCGATCCCTCCTTCCGCGATCCGCGAACTAGCTCGTGCCCCTACCAACGGTTCGGCGGCAGAACGAGATACGTGAAGCCGAGCGGCTGCCCGGCCGGCGCCCTCGCATCGACGACCGTCCGCCCGCTTCGCTGTAACGGCGCGAAAGCGAGGACCGGCTCGAACCGAAGCACTCCTCAACTGAGCAATGCCGCCCGAGAAGCAAATATCCAGCGCCAGAAGGGGTCACGTGCTTGGCCGAGCGTCCTCTCGCGTGGCCGTCCGGATAGAGGAGGTCGTACTGAGTCCAGCCTCGAGCCAGTGAGCGTGATGCGTCCGCTTCGCGAAGTGCTCCCACAACGCTGGCGCGGGCGAGAGCACTCAACCAGCATCGGCATCCTCGCTGAGGTTGGAGACGCTGACTCGCCTGGTCAGGACGCCGTTGTGCCCCCGTTCTAGCGCTGCGACCTGAGGGCGCGAGCATATGCCTGTTCCGGCGAGCAGCAGGTGCGAGCGGCCTATACGGCGTAGCGGAGTCGGTGGCCCCCCTAAAGGAGGATTGCGCTTCTCGCAGTGATATTGCATGGTCAGAGACGGTTGCCCGGTTGACGATGAGGGGCTAGAGATGCGGCGGAATCCATGGTGGCGCCAGCGCGTCGGACGGCCGGGGTCGAGGTCGAGGTCGAGGGTCGGCCTCCTGGTCGGTGTGGTGCTTGTCGGCGTTGCGATCGCGTCCGCTGCAAGGGCCCCGACCGCGACGCACCGAGCTGCGCCGGTGCCGCAGACTGCTGCCGGACCGTCGCGCGCGACTCCTGGCCCCGTCCATACAGGGGGCCGCGGGACCGGCGTGGCGCATCTTCATGCCCGCAAGCCGACCACCTTGAGGCCGCACCAGCTCCTGCTGAAGCGGGCGTCTGGCCGTGTCTTCGACGTCCGGAAGCTGAAGGGGACAGTGGTGAAGCGAGAGCGCCCCGAGCATGAGGACCCGTTTGGACCACCCGAGGAGGAGGACGGGGAGGAGGCTTCGGCCGCGGTGCTGCCGGCGAAGGTCTCCCCGAGCAGCATCGCTTCCGCTGCTGCGCAGGCGGCCGCGCAGGCGCCGGGCCCCGACTCATCGTTCGGCGGGCTCGATTTCGCGACCTGGGGTGCCGGTCATCCGCCCGACGAGAACGGCGATGTCGGGCCTGCCAACTACATCCAGGTCGTCAACACGTCGATCGGTATCTACGACAAGTCGAACGGCAACCGCGTCGCTGCCTTCACGTTCAACGCGTTCATGAGCCAGGGCAACTTCGGCAACCTTTGCGACACAGACAACTTCGGCGACCCTGTCGTCCTCTACGACAGCTTCGAAAACCGCTGGTTCATCACCGACTTCGCCTTCCAGCTCGACGGCTCCGGGAACGTCGTCAACCCGCCCGGCGCCTTCCAGTGCTTCGCCGTGTCGAAGACCGGCGACCCGGTCACCGGCGGTTGGAACTTCTATTCGATCGCCGCTCCGGGGGCGCTGAACGACTATCCGAAGTTCGGGGTCTGGCCGGACGGCATCTACATGTCGGCCAACATGTTCGGCTACCCCGCGTCGGGCTCGTATCAGGGCTACCACGCATGGGCGCTGAACAAGCAGCAGATGTACGCCGCCGCGCCGACGGCACAGGTCGTCGACTTCTCCGGCGACACCTCCGACTTCACCGTCATCCCGGCGAACGCACGCCTGCAGGCGGGAACGCCGCCGTCCGGATCATCCGAGTACTTCGCGTCGACCGAGCAATTCCTGAACGCGCTCTCGATCTACAAGTTCCACGTCGACTGGGACCGGCCCTCGACGTCGACGTTCACAGGACCGATCACACAGCTCCAGCCCAACTGCTGGCCCAATGCCAGCCCTGGGAAAGCAGCCACCCCGGCCAACGCGGCCGATGTGCTTCCGATCCGGGCGATGGCGCAGGCCCAGTACACGAACATCGGGGGCGCAGAGTCGCTCTGGGTCGACCACACCGTCCAGCGCGGCGTCAGCGCCACCAACACGACTTGCAACGCCACGACGGGCGGCAACGCCACCATCCGCTGGTACCAGGCCAACGTCACGGGCGGCACCGTCGCGGCGAACGTCGTCCAGGGTGCCAGCTTCGATCCGGACGGCGCGAACACGTTCTTCCGCTTCATGCCGAGCCTCGGCGTCGACCGTATGGGCGACCTTGCGATCGGCTACACGAAGTCGAACTCGACCACGAACCCGCAGATCAAGTACGCGGGCCGGCTCGCCGGCGACCCGGCGAACACGCTCGGCCAGACGGAGCAGACGCTGATCAACGGGACGGGGGCCCAGAGCGGCAACTGCGGCGGATCCGCGTGCGTCCGCTGGGGCGACTACAGCGGGATGGCGCTCGACCCGAACGGCTGCGAGTTCTGGATGACCGGCGAGTACTACGCCACGAACGGCCTCAACGACCTGACGAGGATCGGGTCGTTCCACTACGCGGGCTGCGCTCCCGTCGGCAACGGCACGCTCTCCGGCACTGTCAACGACGGCGCGAACCCGATCGCCGGGGCGACCGTCTCGCTCGGGAGCCGGACGACGACCACGGACGGGAGCGGCAACTACTCGTTCACCGTTCCGGCCGGGACGTACGCCTCACTGACCGCGAGCAAGGCGGGGTTCGACGACGGCTCGGCCTCCTCGATCGCAGTGCCGGATGGCGGTACGGCCACCCGGAACTTCACGCTCAACTCGGCCGCACAGAGCGGGTGTTTCACCGACAACTCGCAGACGACGTTCCAGCGCGGCGATCCGACGAACTGCGACCTCGTATCGAGCCCGGGCAGTGTCGTACTCGCGGCGCCCGACAACACTGACGCGCAGAACAGCAGCGTCAGCCCGACGGGCTTCGGCATCTCCAACACCGGCTGGGCCGGCCAGACCTTCATGCCGACCGTCACCGGGCAGATCAAGCGCGTAGACGTCGAGCTCTTCTGTGCCTCCTGCACGGCTAACAGTCCGAACGTCACGCTCTCGATCCGGAGCACGACCGGAGGTACGCCGACCGGCTCCGACCTTGCGACGGCGACGCTCCCCGGCTTCAACGACGGCGGCGCCGGCGGACTAAAGACGTTCACGTTCAGCAGTCCGGTCACGCTCACTGCGGGCACCCGCTACGCGTTCGTGTTCCGCCTCGTCTCCGCTTTCGCAAGCGGAACCGTCGCCTACACCTGCAGTTGCGTGACCAGCGGGTTCAACAACACGAACCCCTACGCAAACGGCCAGCGAGTGACCTCGACGAACAGCGGCTCGACGTGGAGCGCGGACTCGACCGCCGGTGGACGTGACCTCAACTTCGTCACATACATCGGCTCCGGCTACACGTCGAGCGGCACGTTCGTCTCGTCCCTGAAGGACGCGAACCCCGAGCCGGGCAGTACCGCAAATTGGACGACGCTCTCCTGGACGGCAAGCACACCGGCCGGAACCACCGTGAAGTTCCAGATCGCGGCCAGCAACAGCCGGTACGGCCCGTTCAACTTCGTCGGCCCCGACGGCACCGCGAACACGTACTTCACGACGAGCGGCGCGAGCCTAAGCCAGTTCAACGGGATGCGCTACGTCAAGTACAAGGCTTTCCTGTCGACGAACAGCAGCTCGGTCACGCCTTCGCTCTCGAGCGTAAGCGTCTGCTTCAACGACACCTCGTCCGCCACGGCGACGACGCTCGCTGTCGACCCGGCCACCGGGACATTCGGAGGCAACACGAGCCTCTCCGCGACACTCATGAACAACGGGACGCCCGTCGCCAACGAGCCGGTCGCGTTCAAGCTGAACGGGACGAGTGTCGGCAGCACGCTGACGAACTCGACCGGTGTGGCTGCGCTCCCGAGCGTGAGCCTGAACGGCATCACCGCCGGCTCGTATCCGGCCGGGGTCGGCGCCTCCTTTACGGGCGATACTGGGTTCGACCCGTCGACCGGGTCCGGGACGCTGACCGTGAGCAAGGCGGCCCAGGCGATCACAGTCAGCACGCATGCGCCGGCTTCGGCGGTGTTCGGGTCGCAGTTCACGGTGGCCGCGAACGCGCCAGGCGGTGCGATCGTCTACTCGAGTAGCGGAGCCTGTTCGAACAGCGGTGCGACGTTCACGATGACGAGCGGTACTGGCACGTGCACAGTCAGGTACGACCAGGCCGGCAACAGCAACTACAGCGCCGCGCCTGAAGTGACCGAGACGGTGACCGCCCAGAAGTCCGCCCAGTCGATCTCGGTGACCACGCATGCGCCGGCTTCGGCGGTGTTCGGGTCGCAGTTCACGGTGGCCGCGAGCGCGCCAGGCGGTGCGATCGTCTACTCGAGTAGCGGAGCCTGTTCCAGCAGCGGTGCGACGTTCACGATGACGAGCGGTACTGGCACGTGCACGGTCAACTACGACCAGGGAGGCAATGCGAACTACAACGCTGCGTCCGAGGTGACCGAGTCAGTGGCCGCGCAGAAGGCCGCCCAGTCGATCACGGTGACCACGCACGCTCCGTCGTCGGCCGTGTACGGCACGTCGTTCGGGGTTGCGGCGAGCACACCGGGTGGAGCGGTCACCTTCCTGAGCGCGGGCTCCTGCTCCAACATCGGTGCGACGTTCACGATGACGAGCGGCACCGGCGCGTGCACCGTCAAGTACGACCAGGCCGGGAATAGCAACTACAACGCTGCGCCTGAGGTGACCGAGTCGGCGACCGCACAGAAGGCAGCCCAATCGATCACGGTCAACACGCATCCTCCCTCGACGGCGGTGTACGGCACGTCGTTCGGGGTTGCAGCGAGCGCGCCGGGCGGTCTAGTCACGCTCTCGAGCGGCGGTGTTTGCCTTAACGTCGGCAACACCTTCACGATGATGAGCGGCACCGGCACGTGCACCGTCAAGTACGACCAGGCCGGCAATGCGAACTACAACGCCGCGTCAGAGGTGACCGAGCCGGTGACCGCGGTCAAGGCTGACCAGACGATCTCGGTGACCACGCACACGCCGGCCAGTGCCGTGTACGGGTCGCAGTTCACTGTCGCCGCGAACGCGCCAGGCGGCACGATCGCCTACTCGAGCAGCGGCCCCTGCACCAACACCGGCGCGACGTTCACGATGACGAGCGCCAGCGGCACGTGCGTGGTCAAGTACGGCCAGGCCGGCGACAGCAATTACAACGCGGCGTCAGAGGTGACCGAGTCGGTGACCGCGGCCAAGGCGGACCAGGCAATCACGGTTGCGACCCACGCTCCCGCGAACGCGGTCGTCGGCTCGAGCTTCGACGTGGCCGCGAACGCCCCCGGCGGCTCGGTCGCCTATTCGAGTGGCGGAGCCTGCTCCAACAGCGGCACGACTTTCACGATGGTCAGCAGCAGCGGTACCTGCTTGGTGATGTACGACCAGGCCGGCGACGCGAACTACAACGCCGCCCCCGAGGTGACCGAAACGGTGAACCCTGGGAAGACCGACCAGTCGATCTCGGTGGCTACGCATGCGCCGGCCAGTGCCGTCTACGGGTCGCAGTTCACGGTGGCCGCGAACGCGCCGGGCGGCGCGATCGGCTATTCGAGCGGCGGCTCGTGCAGGAATAGCGGCGCGACGTTCACGATGATCAGCGGCACTGGCTCGTGCACCGTCAAGTACGACCAGGCCGGCGACGCGAACTACAACGCCGCTCCTGAGGTGACCGAGTCGGTGTCGGCGTTGAAGGCTGACCAGTCGATCTCGGTGACTACGCATGCACCGGGCGGTGCGGTTTACGGGTCGCAGTTCATTGTGGCCGCGAACGCGCCGGGCGGCGCGATCGCCTATTCGAGCAGCGGCTCCTGCACAAATAGCGGCGCGAGGTTCACGATGACGAGCGCCAGCGGCACGTGCACCGTCAAGTACGACCAGGCTGGCGACAGCAACTACAAGGCTGCGCCCGAGGTGACCGATGCGGTGAACGCGGTCGCCGCGTTCGGCGGCTTCCAGGCACCACTCCCGAACGCAGTGCTCAAGGCGGGTTCGAAGATCACCGTCAAGTTCACCTTCACCGACGCCTCGGGGCATCCACTCTCAGCAGTGGCAGCAGCGGCGCTTGCAGCCGCCGGCAGTGTGGAGGTCACCCTGACAGGTCCCAACGGCAACACCACGCAGCTTGCGTCCGCGCTCTGCACCTGGGTCACCAAAGGCCAGTTCTTCCAATGCAATCTCAAGACGCCCTCCGGACTGAAGACGGGCACGACCAACCCCTACAGCCTCACCGCGATGCAGAACGTCGGCGGTCACTATCTCTCGGCGCCCCCCTACACGAACACAGCGTCCGACGCCAACCCGGGGACGATCTTCTTCCTGTCACAGCTCACGGTCTCGGCCCACGTCAGCAAGCGGCAATCGCGGCACGGCCAATTCCTCCGCGCGCGGATCTTCCTCGCTGGCCGGATGTCTCCGGCCAGCGTCGGCGAGGTGCTGCACTTCACCATCCAGCGCTTCAAGCACGGAGCCTGGAGGACGCTGGCCCGTAGGAGTAGGAGGCTCAACAACCACTACGCGGCAAAGATCTCGGCAAAAGCCTCTAGGACCGGCCGCTATCGCGCGCGGGCGTCCTTCGCAGGCGACACTATTCACCCTCGTGCGCGCTCCGCCTGGAAGAAGTTCCGCGTGCGCTAGAACGCCGCGTCTCCGCCCGCAGCCCTGATGCCTAGGCGCTCCTAACCAAGCCCGCACTCGCGGTGCGGAACCAGCGGGGCTACTGGGGTCATGCTGAACAGCGATCCGCTAAGCCTGCTGGAGCACGGAAGGCGATGCGTGCGGGACGCTCCCAAAGAGAATCGACGCCGAGTCCACAGCAGGCAACCGGATCGCTCGACCGTCGAGCGAGGGCGTTGGCCTCGATATCCGTAGCCGCCGACAGAATGTCATGGTGCGCCGCAACGCGTCGATCCTGGCGGCGATCGCGGCGCTCGCCGTGGTCACCGGCATTCTTCACTTCGCGAACGCCGAGCCCGTAGTCGTGTTCGCCGTCGCGGCCGCCGCACTCGGTGGTCTTGCGTGGGCGATCTCGATCGCGACGGAGTCCGTTGGCGAGCGCTTCGGTCCGGCGGTGACCGGGGCGCTGCAGTCGACGCTTGGCAACCTTCCTGAGCTTTTCATCGTCCTTTTTGCGCTCTCGGCCGGCGAGCTCGTTGTCGCTCGTACCTCGATCCTCGGTTCGCTCTTCGCGAACGGCCTGCTCGTGCTCGGCCTCGCGATCGTCGCCGGCTCCCGCGCCGCCTCGGACGGCACGATGCGCTTCAGGCCGAGGTTGCCGCAGGACACGGCCACGCTCTTGCTGCTCGCGATCGGGATCATCGTGCTGCTCGGCCTCTCGCACCAGGTCGGCGATCGGGCCAGCGGCCACGAGACGGCGATCTCCGTTGTCGGCGCGATCGTGCTCCTCGCCGTGTACGGGCTCTGGGCGTGGAACTACCTGCGCTCCGACACGCCCGCCGACGAGGCGCATGCCGAGCCGGCGCGCTCGGCGCTGCCGTTCGGGCCTGCGCTCGTGGTGCTCGCGGTCGCGGGCGTCGCGGCGGCGCTCGTCTCGGACTGGTTCATCGACGCACTCGATCCGGCGGTCGAGGCCCTCGGCATCTCGAAGGCGTTCACGGGCCTTGTGATCGTCGCGATCGCGGGGAACGCGGTCGAGAACGTCGTCGGGGTCAGCCTTGCGGCGAAGGGCAAGTCGGACCTCTCTATCTCGGTCGTGAAGAACTCGGTCGCGCAGATCGCCGCGTTCCTCTTCCCTGCGCTCGTGCTGCTCTCGCTCGCGTTCACGACGCACCTGACATTCGTGCTCAGCCCGATCTTCATCGGCGCACTCGTCATAACCGCCCTTGCCATGTGGCAGATCACGGGCGACGGCGAGGCGCTCTTGTTCGAGGGCGCAGCGTTGGTGGGGCTGTACGTGATCCTCGCGACGCTCATGTGGTTCGAGTAGCCACGGGCGTCGAGGCATTGAAGGCGTCCGGTGTAGCTGTACATTCCTCACGGAGCTTGACTCTTCCACCTGTATTCGTTTATTGATACTGAACAGTGAATAGCGGGCGCGACCCCCGTTCTGCTGTCGGCTTGATCGGGCTCGGCAACATGGGCACGGCGATCGCTGAGCGCCTTCT
>Ga0308175_100002691_pt1 | contig 12191 bp, 11 predicted proteins | sample PhyCR1_3_FD_203893 | JGI IMG/M metagenome (GOLD analysis project Ga0308175, IMG submission 203893) | Soil microbial communities from UC Gill Tract Community Farm, Albany, California, United States - DLSLS.C.R1 | ecosystem: Environmental > Terrestrial > Soil > Agricultural land | place: USA... | reverse complement strand
AGGACGGCGACCGACTCGGCGCTGTCCAGATCCCCCAGCGCCAGCACGACCCGATCGCCGGCCAGGTCCAGCAACTGCAACTGGACGTGCTGCCCCGCCGCCTCCTCCCGCTCGATCCGCTGGGCGACGACCCGCGCGGTGACAGCAGCCGCCGCAGGCGTCCGCGGGTCGCGGAGCGCGCGGTCGAGCAGCAGCCGGTTGGCGCGATCCCGGGCCCAGGCCGGGACCCCATCGAGGGTCCCGACGACGGCCGGGGACACGGAGAGCACCGCGCGCTGCTGCGCCTCCGACAGGTGCGCCCACCAGCGCGCCACCTCGGCCGGAACCCGCGTGTCCGGCACCTGCGGCGCCTGGAACGGCCCCATGAGGGGCACGCGCCCCAGCAGGTCCTGGAAGTCCGCGGGGGCGAACGCATCGCGCACGCCGAGACCGGCGAGGACCTCGCCGGCCTCGTCGACCGCCGCAGCGGCGAGGGCGGCGTGCCGCAGCGCCGCGTCGGCGGTGGGCGGGCGGGTGCCGGTTCCGCCCGGGAGGGAGGGCACGAAGGCGACCGCGCGCTCGGCGAGCTCCTGCGCGATCCCCGCCTCGACGACGAGCCGCTGATAGGCCGACAGCGACTCCTCGATCGCGACCCCGACCGCCGAGGCCGCCGCCGAGACCTCGGCGAGCGCGACGACCGCGCCCCGCGCGGCCCGGCCGGACCACCACTGCCCCGACTCCAGCGCCCGCTGCACGCCCTCCAGCCGCGCCCGCCAGCTCTGCAGTCCGTCGATCGTCCCGGCGAGCGCGGTCACCGACCGCCGGGCCGATCCCACGTCCCAGGCGGCCACGGCGTGCAGGCGCACCCCGTCGCCGAACGGTGCGGTCATCGTGGCGGCCGGCCGGATCCGACGGAGCGTGCGAGCCAGGCGTCCTCCGCCACGTAGGCGGCCACCGCGGTGGTCAGCGTGCCGGCCAGGGCGCTGGTCCGGGCCGCCATCACCTCGTACAGGCCCGCCCAGGAGGTCGCCGTCGCACCGGCGGTCCACCCCTCCTGGCCGCCGAGGGCCTCGGGGAAGCAGCCGGCCGCAGACCGCGCCCGGTCGACGTCCTCGGTCAGCGCCGCCGCGAGGGTCGCGAGCTCGTCGGCGAGCGCCTGCAGCCCGTCCGGGACGACGGTGAAGGCCTCGCCGGGAAGGGCGGGAAGGGGATGCGACATGCGTCCTCCGTCCTCGTCCGGGCCCAGGGCGGAACCGGAGGAGACGGACGCTAGGGCGGGCGGAACGGGTCAGCCGGGTCGTCGTCCACAAGCGTCATGCCTGTCCACAGACACCACCGGGACCCTCCCGCCGGCGGCTGCCGACCGGAGGATCCCGGGGGTGTGCGACTCAGGGAGCCGTGGTGGTGAGCGCCTCCGCGGTGTCGCTCGGAGCGCCGCCGACGACGACCGATCGACGCTTGGAGATCACGACGGAGATCACGATGATCAGTACTGCCACCAGCGCGATGAGCACGCGGGCGGTGGTGTTCGCGTCGCTGCCCAGCGAGAGGCTGACGATCGCCGGGGCGATCAGCAGTGCGACGAGGTTCATCACCTTGATCAGCGGGTTGATCGCCGGGCCGGCGGTGTCCTTGAACGGGTCGCCGACCGTGTCGCCAATGACCGTCGCGGCATGCGCCTCGCTGCCCTTGCCGCCGTAGGCGCCGTCCTCGACCATCTTCTTCGCATTGTCCCAGGCGCCGCCCGAGTTGGCGAGGAAGACGGCCATGAGCGTGCCGGCCGCGATCGCACCGACCAGGTAGGCCGCCAGCGGCCCGATGCCGAGGCCGAAGCCGACGGCGACCGGCGCCAGCACCGCCAGCAGGCCCGGGGTGGCCAGCTCGCGGAGCGAGTCCTTGGTGCAGATGTCGACGACGGCGCTGTAGTCGGGACGCTCGGAGTAGTCCATGATCCCGGGCCGCGTGCGGAACTGTTCGCGGACCTCGAAGACCACTCGGCCGGCCGCCCGGGAGACCGCGCTGACCGCCAGCCCCGAGAAGAAGAACACGACCGCTGCGCCGAGGATCGCACCGACGATGTTGTTCGGTTCGACGAGACTGAACGCGTCGCCCAGGGTGGCGCCCGCCTTGTGGAGAGCCACCCCGATCTGGGCGTTGTAGGAGCCGAAGAGCGCCGTGGCGGCGAGGACCGCGGTCGCGATCGCGATCCCCTTGGTGATCGCCTTGGTGGTGTTCCCGACGGCGTCGAGGTCGGTGAGCACGCGACCACCCTCGTCGTCGATGTCCCCCGACATCTCGGCGATGCCCTGGGCGTTGTCGCTGACCGGTCCGAAGGTGTCCATCGAGACGATGACCCCGGCCGTCGTCAGCAGACCGCAGCCGGCCAGCGCGACCGCGTAGAGGGCGGCCCCGCCGCCGATGAGGAACGCCCCGTAGACGGCGCCGCCGATGAGGATCGCGGCGTAGACCGCCGACTCCAGGCCGAGCGAGATCCCGGAGAGGATGACGGTGGCCGGCCCGGTGAGGGAGCTGCGGCCGATGTCGCGCACCGGCTTGCGGCTGGTCTCGGTGAAGTAGCCGGTCAGCTGCTGGATCGCGGCGGCGAGGACGACCCCGATGAGCACGGAGAGGAAACCGAGGACCTGCGGGCTGACCGACAGGTCGGCGTCCTCACTGATGCTGGGCAGGTAGAGGAAGGCCGCGGCGGCGACGAGCACCAGCGAGACGACCGCGGAGGTGAAGAAGCCGCGGTTGATCGGTGCGAGGCCGCTCGAGTCGGACTTGCCCGGGTTGCTCGCCAGGATGCCGACCACCGAGGCGATGACGCCGATCGCGGCGACGAGCAACGGGAAGACCATGCCGGCCGAGTGGAAGAAGACCTGGCCCAGGATGAGAGCGGCGACCAGGGTGACCGCGTAGGACTCGAACAGGTCGGCGGCCATGCCGGCGCAGTCGCCCACGTTGTCGCCGACGTTGTCGGCGATCGTGGCGGCGTTGCGCGGGTCGTCCTCGGGGATGCCGGCCTCGACCTTGCCGACGAGGTCGGCGCCGACGTCGGCCGCCTTGGTGAAGATGCCACCGCCGACACGCATGAACATGGCGAGCAGGGCGCCCCCGAACCCGAAGCCCTCGAGCACGACCGGCGCGGTCTGGTTGAACAGCAGGAGCGCCAGGGCGGCTCCGAAGAGGCCCAGACCAACCGTGATCATCCCGCAGACGCCACCGGTGCGGTACGCGATGCGGAAGGCCGGCCGGTAACCACCGGCCCGGGCAGCTGCGGCCACCCGCACGTTGCCCCGGGTCGCCAGGGTCATCCCGATGAAGCCGACCGACGCGGAGAAGGTCGCACCGATCAGGAAGAACACGGCACGGCCCACGCGCGTGCCCCAGCCGCCGTCGGCGACGGGGAGGACGAGGAGGAGAAGGAAGACGATCACGGCGAACACGCCGAGCGTCCGGAACTGCCGCCTCAGATAGGCCGCCGCACCTTCCTGCACCGCTTGGGCGATCTCGCGCATCTTCACCGTGCCCTGATCGGCGGCGAGAACCGCCTTGACCAGGTAGGCGGCGAAGCCCAGTGCGGCCAGGGAGATGGCGAGGACGACGGCGACCAGCACCATGTCCCCGCCGGACAGCGAACTGTCAGGCATGTGTTCCTCCAAGCGGTCGACGGCCGCCGGGAGGCGTGTGTGCGCCCCGGATCGGCGGAGGTTGCGATCCGGTCCGCGGTGGGTTCCGCAACCGGAGCGCGGCGCGAGTGTAAGGGAGGTCACAGCCAGTACAAACGTTCATGACGTTCTGTTGTCTGCATCACAGTCATGGCATTCGCCTCCGCCGTCTGTCGCAGGAAGGTGTGACAGTGGTGCGGTGACAACGCTCCACCCGGTCCGGCCCGCTCTCCCTTCCGGCGCGGACCCCGTTCTCCCGGGTGCAGACCTGCTCGCCTCGCTGCTCGCCGGCACGGAGGAGGACGAGCAGCCGGTCACGCACGTCCACCACGTGCCGGTGCGGGAGAGCAGCACCCTGGCCTGGCCGGACTGGGTCAGCCCGGCATTGCGGGCCAAGCTCGAGGAGCGCGGAGTTCTCGCGCCGTGGCGCCACCAGGTCGACGCCGCGCAGCTCGCGCGCGACGGTCGTCACGTCGTCGTCGCGACGGGGACCGCGTCCGGGAAGTCATTGGCCTACCAGCTGCCCGCCCTGACCCGGCTCGCTGAGGACCCGCGCGCGTGCGTGCTGTATCTCGCGCCGACCAAGGCCCTGGCCCGCGATCAGCTCGCCTCGGTGGCCGCCCTGGCCGACCCGTCGGTGCGCCCCGCCGCGTATGACGGGGACACCCCGGGCGAGGAGCGGGACTGGGTCCGGCGGCACTCCCGGTGGATCGTCACGAACCCGGACATGCTCCATCGCGGGATCCTGCCCGCGCACCAGAGGTGGTCGAGCACCCTTCGTCGGGTCGCCTACGTCGTCATCGACGAGTGCCACGCCTACCGCGGGGTCTTCGGCTCCCACGTCGGCCACGTGCTGCGCCGCCTGCGCCGGATCTGCCGTCGCTACGGCGCGGAGCCGGTCTTCGTGCTCGCCTCGGCCACCGTCGCCGAGCCGGCCGCGGCCGCGTCCCGGCTGGTGGGGGCGCCGGTCGCCGCCGTCACCGAGGACGGCTCCCCCCGGCCCGGCGCCACCTTCGCGCTCTGGGAGCCGCCGCTGACCGAACGCACCGGCGAGCACGGCGCGCCCCTGCGCCGCTCGGCTGCCGCGGACGCCGCCGGTCTGCTGGCCGACCTGGTGGAACGGGGCGCCCGCACCCTGGCCTTCGTGCGGTCGCGGCGCAGCGCCGAGTCGGTCGCCGAGCAGGCCCGGAGGCTGTTGAGCGACCGCGGCCGGCACGACCTGGTCGGCCGCGTGGACTCCTACCGCGGCGGCTACCTGCCCGAGGAACGGCGCGAGCTGGAGCGGGCCCTGTCCGCGGGACGTCTGCTCGGCGTCGCGACGACCAACGCGCTGGAGCTCGGCATCGACATCGCCGGCCTGGATGCGGTCGTGCTGGCGGGCTATCCGGGCACCCTCGCGTCGCTGTGGCAGCAGGCCGGCCGGGCCGGCCGCGCGCAGAAGGAGTCCCTGGTCGTGTTCGTCGCACGGGACGATCCGCTCGACCACTACCTCGCGCACCACCCCAGGGCGGTGTTCGGCAGGCCGATCGAGGCCACGGTCACCGACCCGACCAACCCCTACGTGCTGGGACCGCAGTTGTGCTGCGCCGCCGCCGAACTGCCGCTCGTGCCCGAGGACCTCGCGGACTTCGGCGGCGCGGCCGCGGAGGCCCGGCTCGCCGAACTGGTGGCCGATGGCTCGCTGCGACGGCGGCCGGCAGGCTGGTACTGGGCCGGCCGCGGCCGCCCGGACGTGGACATCCGCGGGAGCGGCGACGAGCCGGTGTCGATCATCGAGGCCGACACCGGCCGGCTGCTCGGCACGGTCGACGGCGGCGCCGCGCACTCGACGGTGCACGACGGTGCCCTGTACGTGCACCGGGGCGAGACGTTCGTCGTCGACGAGTTCGACGTGGAGGACGCGTGTGCCGTCGTGCACGCCGACAGTCCCGAGTGGACGACGGTCGCCCGCGACATCACCGACCTCGGGATCGTCTCGATCGACCACACCCAGCGACTGGGCACCGTCACCGCCCACACCGGGGTGGTAGACGTGACCAACCAGGTCGTGGCCTACCAGCGGCGACGGCTGGGCACCGGCGAGGTGCTCGCGGAATTCCCGCTGGACCTGCCCGCCCGCCAGCTGCGCACCCGAGGGGTCTGGCTGACCCTCGACGGCCGGGCGGTGGAACGGGCGGAGATCGACGAGGTCGAGCTGCCCGGCTCGCTGCACGCGGCCGAGCACGCGGCCATCGGCATCCTGCCGTTGCTGGCCACCTGCGACCGCTGGGACCTCGGCGGCCTCTCGACCGCCCTGCACCCGGACACGGGGACGGCGACGATCTTCGTGTACGACGGCCACCCGGGCGGCGCGGGCTTCAGCGACCGCGGGTTCGCGGTCCTCCGCGCCTGGCTGCAGGCAACGCGGGCCACCGTCGCGAGCTGCGAGTGCGAGAGCGGCTGCCCGTCGTGCGTGCAGTCGCCCAAGTGCGGCAACGGCAACGACCCGCTGGACAAGTCCGGGGCGGTGCGGGTGCTCGACGTCGTCCTGGACGAGCTCGCGGCGGCCCCGCAGGCACCGGTCGTCGAGGCGGCCGACGAGCAGGACCTGGTCTTCTAGTCGGGGGGAACCGGCCCGGCGCGGGCTCTGGCCTTCGCGGCCCAGGTCCCGAGCCGGCCGAGGTGCACCGGGACGCTGACGCGCAGTTCCACGATCGCGTCCGTGCCGACGGAGCACGAGACCAGCGTCGCGGCATTGGCCTGCGTGACCTCCTCGGCGAGCCCGCACGCGCCGGGGTCGCCCGCGGCGGCACGGCCGGCGGCCGCAAGGGCGGCGAGGTCGGCCGCGGCCTCCGCACGGTGCCGCGCGACCGTGGCGGCCCCGACCAGCACGACGGCGGCCCCCACGACGGCGAGCACCGCGGAGAGGGCCATCACCCACACGGTGGCCGAGCCGCGATCACCGGTGGCCCGGGCCGTCATCCGGAGTCCACGGCACCGCTCGGCTCCCGGACGGCGACGGCGGCTCCGGACAGCGTGACCCCGAACGGCAGCGGGCCGAGCGGGGCGACGCGCACGGTCACCGTCACCCGGACCTCGTCGCTGTCGCCGCTCACGCGGGTGGCCGCTCCGTCGGGCGACAGCTCGCCGACGAGCCGGCTCACGGTGGCGTCCGGCTCCCCGCGCGCGGCGGCGCGGGCGCCCTCACGAGCGGCGTCCACACAGCGCAGCTGAGCGCCGACGATGGTCACCGCCGCCACGGCACCGGCGAGGACGAGCAGCAGCACCGGCAGCACGACCGCGGTCTCGGCGGTGACCATGCCGGCCTCGCCGCGGAGGAACGCTCCGGGTCGGCGCACGGTCAGGACAGTGTCGCCAGCGCGGACTCGACCAGCTTCGTGAGCCCGGTGACGACCGAACCGCCGGTCACAACCCGATACAGGACGGCGGCGAAGGCGCAGGCGGCCACCGTGCCGACCGCGTACTCGGCGGTGCTCATGCCCCGCTCCGCGCCGTCGCGTACCGCCGCCCACCTGTCGGCGAGGGGAAGCCGAGGTCGTCGCGGCCGAGGGGCGGTGCTGCTGGTCATCGCGGAACTCCTTCGTGAAAGCCCGGTGCGGGCGCCTGATCCGAGCCTTCCGGCGCGAGATGTCGCGGCCCAGGCAGCGCAGCGATCTGTGGACGGGGTCACCACCTGTGGACAGGACACGGTCAGTGGAAGACGTCGCCGGCGATGCCGAGGATCAGCGGGACGACGCCGAGGCACACGAACGCGGGGAGGAAGCACAGCCCGAGCGGGGCCAGCACCCAGATGCCGGCGCGGCGGACGGCGGCCTCCGTCGCGAGCCGTCGGGCGGCCCGGCTGTCCGCGGCGAGCGACCGCAGTGCCGGTACGACGGCGGCGCCGGACTCCCCCGCACGGACCAGTGCCCGTCCCAGCCCGGTCAGCTCCCGCGGGACGCCGTCCCACGCGCGCCGCCCGTCTGCGCCCAACCGGTACAGCGCCGCCACTCGCCGCAGGTGACCGCCGAGCGGTTCCGGGGCCGCTTCCCCGACCGCGGCCAGGGCGCCGGGCACGGGCACGCCCGCTGCCAGGCACACCGCGATCAGGTCGCAGGCCGCGGGGAGGTCACCCAGCAGCGCCGTCCGCGTGGCGTCCTGCTCGCCGGGGACCGCCTTCCGGAGCAGCCGCTCCGTTGCACCGGCGACCGCGGCTGCCGCGAACAGCCCCATACCTCCGCCGATCAGCAGTCCCACGGCCAGGGCCGCTCCGCCCGCGAGCCAGAGCCGCGTTCGCGGGGTGGACGCCGCCGGGTGCCGGACCGCCGGCCCCCGCCCGCGCGGCGATCGGAGGAAACCGCTCCGCCTGCGGTCGGCGCGCGGGGCCCACACCAGCAGGGCCACCGCCAGCGCGAGGGCCGCCGCGGTCACGGCCGCACGGCCCGTGCGACCAGCCGGCGGGACCACGCCAGCCCCGCACCCTCCAGCGCGACACCCGCCACGAGCAGCAGCTGGCCCGTCCCCGTCCCGGTCAGCACCCCCCACGGGTCCGCCCCGATGCCGTGTCCCATGGCCAGCCCCATCACCGGCAACCCCGCGAGCAGCGCCGCACTCGCCTGGGGGGCCGCGGTCGCCGTCCGCAGTTCCAGTCGCAGCCGGTGCCGTGCCCGCAGGTCGTCCTCGACGGCGCCCGCCACCGCTGCGAGGGAGCACCCCGTCCGCCCGCTCAGCCGCACCGCGGCCGCGATCCGCGTCAGCGCGTCGGAGACGAGCGGATCCCCGCGCTCGCGGTGGGCCGCCGGTGCCCGGATGGCCCGCGCCAGCGCAGGTCCGCACTCGTCGTCGGCACAGGCCGAGGTAGCCGTTCGGGTCGCCGCCTCGAGGGAGCGGCCGCTCCGCAACTCCGCCGCGAGCACGCCCAGGCCGTCGGCCAGGGCGAGGAGCCGTCCCTCGGTTCCCCGGCCGGCGCGCGCCGAGAGCCACGCCCGCGCGCCGACGAAGGCCACCGCACCGCCGAGCACCGCGACGAGCGGCGTGCTGGCGACGGCACCCGCGAGCGCGGCTATCGCCGCCACCGCCGCCGGTAGGGGAAGTGCCCGACCGACGGCGGCGCGCCAGGGAGGACCCGGCCGCCCGACCACCGTGGTCACGCGCAGCCGGCGCAGGGCATCCCGGTCCGGCCACAGCGCCAGCCCGGCGGCGCAGCAGAGCGCCACCATCACCACGGCGGGGCCTCCTCCCCCGCCACCAGCGCGTCCAGCCGCTGGCGGCCGGGACACGGGCCGCCGTCAGCGCGCCAGCCCGGCTCGACGACGACCAGATCGCCCGACCGGAGCACGACACCGATCTCGTCCACCCGGCGTCCCGCCGGCGTCCGGCGGAGGTGCACCACCACCGCCAGGGCCGCGGCCGCCTGGCTGTGGACCGCCGTCCTTCCCAGGCCGGCGGCCACGCCGAGGGCCTCCAGCCGGGCGGGTACCTCCGCCGGCCGATTGGCGTGCAGCGTTCCGCAGCCCCCGTCGTGCCCGGTGTTCAGGGCGGCCAGCAGATCGGTCACCTCCGGCCCGCGCACCTCCCCGACCACGAGCCGGTCCGGGCGCATGCGGAGTGCCTGACGGACCAGATCCCGCAGGGATACCTGCCCGACCCCCTCGACGTTCGGCGGGCGGGTGAGCAACCGGACGACGTGCGGATGCGCCGGGCTCAGTTCGGCCGCGTCCTCGCAGACGACGATGCGCTCCCCGGGATCGACCGACCCCAGCAACGCGGACAGCAGGGTGGTCTTGCCCGAACCGGTGCCGCCGGTGACGAGAAAGGCCGCGCGTCCTGCGACGACCGCCCGCAACAGCCCCCCACTCTCGCCCGGCAGCGTGCCGAGGGACTCGAGGTCGTCCAGGGAGTGCGCGCTGCGGCGCAGCACCCGCAGGGACAGACACGTCCCGCTGCCCGACACCGGGGGCAGGACGGCATGGAGCCGGGTGCCGTCCGGCAGCCCGACGTCCACCCACGGCGCCGCGTCGTCCAGGCGGCGCCCGGCCTGCCCGGCCAGGCGCACCGCGAGTCGGCGGACGGCGTCGTCGTCGTCGAACCGCACGTCGGTCAGGCGAAGGCCGCTGCCCCGGTCGATCCACACCTGATCGGGACCGTTCACCAGGACGTCGGTGACGCCGGGCTCGCGCAGCAGCACCTCCAGCGGACCTGCGCCGGCCAGCTCGTCGATCGCCTCGCGGACGATCCGCAGGACGTCGTCGTCACCCAGGAGGCCGCGGGTCTCCTCGCGGACGAGCTCCGCCACCCGCAGCTGCGAGGGGGCGCCCGCGTCCACCGCCAGGCGCGCACGCACGCGGTCCAGCAACGCCGTCATCGCACGCCGACGGCTGCCCGGTCGGCGGCGCCGCTCCGCACCGCCGCGAGGATCCGCCGGGCCACGACGCCCAGCGGGGACCGCGCCGCCACGTCCGGTGGCTCACCGCGTTCGCCCCGCGGGACCGCACTGCGGTCGTGCGGCAGCGGAGCGAGCACCGGCCGCCCGACGACGGCGGTCACCTCGTCCCGGCTGAGGCCACCCGGCACCCGGCCGGCCACCAGCTGCGCGGCCGACCAGGGCGAACCGGGCGCCTCGACCAGCAGCCGGGCCGCGGTCGCCGCGCGCAGCCGGCCGGGCACCACGAGGACGGTGAGGTCGGCATCGGCCAGGACGGCGGAGGCGTCGGCGGACCCGACCCGGGGGAGGTCGACGACGACGGGGCAGCCGACCGCCCGCGCCGCCTCGACGACGGCGACGACCGCCGCGTCCGGTACCGCCTCGGGCGCGTCCCGGGCGGACGCCAGGACGTGCACTCCCCGGACCTCGGGCAGGGCGGCGAGCAGGGCGTCCCCGGCGACGCGTCCCCGGAGTCCGGACAGGTCGGGCCAGCGCAGGCCGTCGGCGCGCTCCGCGCCGAGCAGCAGGTCCAGTCCCCCGCCCCAGGGATCCCCGTCGACCAGGAGCACGCCCGGCGCGGCGGCCAGCGCCACGGCCGTCGCGACCGTGCTCGCACCGGCGCCCCCGCAGCTGCCGCCGACGGCCACCAGCCAGCCCCGCTCGGCCGGGGAGCGCCCCGCGGCGGACACCCGCGCGAGGAGCCACGCCTCGTCGTCCGGGAGCACCGCCACCCGCTCGGCACCGAGCTCGACCGCGGACGCCCATTCCGTGGCCGGCAGCGCGCCGGTGGCCACGACGACCAGGCCCGGACGCCGCGGCAGCGATCGGAGAGCAGGGTCGTCGAGCGCATCGGCGCCGACGAGCACCAGGGGCGCGTTCCGGTGGGCGCGACGCAGCGCGGGCCCTCCGGTGGTGATCTCCGGCTCGGCACCGGCCGCGGCGAGCAGCCGGAGCACGTGGTCGAGGAGCTCCTCGTCGGAACTGACGACGAGGGGGCGCGAGGTGGGGGCACGGGTCGGGGACACGCCAGGAGCCCAGCAGCGGGCGGGCAGACAGTGCCATACGCAGCGCAGAACTGTGGATGACCCGAACGGGTGTGGACGGCGCGCGGAGTCCGCCGCGCACTTCGGCTCCACTTACAGTCGTGCCTTGTGACCCGCGCAGCGGCGTTCTTCGACCTGGACAAGACGGTCATCGCCAAGTCCAGCACCCTGGCCTTCGGCCGGCCGTTCTTCCACGGCGGGCTGATCAATCGCCGCGCCGTCCTGAAGACGGCCTACGCCCAGCTCGTCTTCTCCCGCGTCGGCGTCGACGCCCAGCAGATGGAGCGGCTGCGCGCGCAGCTCACCGCCATGGTCACCGGCTGGGACGCCGAGACGGTCCAGGACATCGTGCGCGAGACGCTGCACGAGATCGTGGACCCGCTCGTGTACGCCGAGGCCGCCGACCTGATCGAGGAACACCGGGCGGCCGGCCGGGAGATCGTCATCGTCTCCAGCAGCGGCGCGGAGATGGTCGAGCCGATCGGGGAGATGCTCGGGGTCGACCGCGTCGTGGCGACCCGCATGGTCGTGGCCGAGGGGCGCTACACCGGCGAGATCGACTTCTACGCCTATGGCGAGAACAAGGCGGAGGCCATGCGCGCGGTGGCCGCCGAGGGCGGCTACGACCTGGCCGACTGCTATGCCTACAGCGACTCCTTCACCGACCTGCCGATGCTGTCGGCGGTCGGGCATCCGACCGCGGTGAACCCGGACCGGGGCCTGCGCAAGGCGGCGCTCGAGCGCGGCTGGCCGGTGCTGCAGTTCACCCGCCCGGTCAGCATGCGGGCCCGCTTCTCCGCACCACCGGCTCCGGTCGTCACCGGTGCGGCCATGGGCGTGGGCGCGGCCGTCGTCGGGCTCGCCTGGTACGCCCGCCATCGGGCGCTGCGCTCGGCACCGCCGGCGGCCGCCGTCGGGCTGTTCGGCCCTTATCCCGGACGGCGGCGGCGCCGGGGCGCCTGAGCACCGGGCGCCGGCCGCGACGGCGGGGCACTCCCCCCACTGGCATCGGGTGGGTCATCCTGCCGGCGTGCTCACCGTGGTCCTCGCCTGGCTGGCCGTCCTGGCCGTCCTCGTCGGCGCGGTCCTCTTCGGTCA
>Ga0308175_100002690_pt1 | contig 12192 bp, 9 predicted proteins | sample PhyCR1_3_FD_203893 | JGI IMG/M metagenome (GOLD analysis project Ga0308175, IMG submission 203893) | Soil microbial communities from UC Gill Tract Community Farm, Albany, California, United States - DLSLS.C.R1 | ecosystem: Environmental > Terrestrial > Soil > Agricultural land | place: USA... | reverse complement strand
AGGGGGCCTGCGTGCTGTGCAACGACCATCGAGTCCCGGCGGCCGGGGCGCAAATCCGCGTAGCCGTTGATGTGCACCGCAGACGGAACGGCACCCGGGCTTACGATCGTGTACTTCGCGCGCGGTGTGGCCAGTATTGCGGAGTCGGCCGGCACCGACTGCACAGGACTCGGTGCGGACCGCGGCATTGGTTGCGCGCTTTCAACAGTCGCGGGCCGCGGCGTGGCTTGAGATGCATTCGCCGCGCTCGATATGGGCGCGGGCGCAACGACGGTCGAGTCGGGGCGCGGTACCGGCGGTTTCCGAAAAAGCATCGGCGTCACGACGATGACGATCGCCATGAGCACCAGTGCCAAGAGAGTGCGTTTATCCATGCAGAGTAGAGGTGTTGCTAAGGGACTGGGTCATAGCCGCCCGGACGAAACGGATTGCATCGCGCGATCCGACGGATCGCAAGCCAGCTTCCGCGAATCGCACCGTGACGCTCAAGCGCTTCGATCGCGTACGCGGAGCAGCTTGGATAATAGCGGCACGAGGGGGGCAGGAGCGGCGAGAGCGTGACTTGGTAGCCGCGAACGAAAAGCACAAGAAGTGTTCGCATAACTGAAGCTTACGCGCCTGGCGTGGCCTTGGTGACGCGCTCCCTGATGATCTCGACATCCGACTGAAGCGCCTCGACACTCGCAAGGTACGCCTCGCGACGAGCTCGGATTGCAACATCGACGGCGATCGTAGCGCCGAGTTGCGGTAGCAGCCTCAATCGTACAAGCTCGCGAAGACGCCGCTTGAGGCGATTCCTGTCCACGGCGTTGTGCTGGTGTCGCGGTACCACGACGCCGACACGGGGAAACGCGAGAGGGGAAGCGAGGACTCGCACATCGAGATGCGGAGTCCGAATTCGCTTCCCCTCGCGAATTACGGTTTGGATGTCAGTACTCCGCGTCAGCCGATTCCGACGCGGAAATCCAAAGCCGTTGTCAGGCGCCTGCGTACTTGCTCGGGAGTTTGACGGTCAGGCTTCGACGTCCCTTCTTGCGGCGACGGCTCAGGACTTCACGTCCCCACTTGGTTTCCATACGCGCGCGGAATCCGTGAGTCTTGATTCGGCGCTTGTTGCGGGGACGGTAGGTTGGCTTACCCATGACTGCTCCAAATACGGTGCGAACGAACGTGCGATGGCGAGCGGTAAACCTATTCCTCATAGAGGGATAGATCAAGAGCCTGCCAGTCGGCGCATGCGAGCCAGCGACCGCGCGGGCGCTCGTCCGAGAGTAACCACCTCGCACAATTGCGTTTTCCACATTCGCTCTCTAGCTTCGCTCCCCCGCCTTGGCTTCTCGTACGACCCGACATGACGCTGACCGCCCACGAAGCTTGGACCAGGCTGCTGGATCGCGCTCGTCAGGAGCTTCCAGAGCAGACGTTCAAAACCTGGCTCGAGCCTACTGAGGCGCTCTCCCTCACGGACGGAGTCGTATCGGTCGGAGCACCCGACCAGTTCGCTGCTGATTGGAATCAGCAGAAGCACGCCGACATGCTGGCGAGCTATGCGCCCATAGCGCTGGGCCATCCAATCGCGATCACCTTCAAGGTGACCGAGGAGCGCCGCGCGAGGCCTCAGATGGACTTGTTCGTGGCTCCGCCTCCTCAGAAGGCGGCACCATTCCAGCAGAATGGCGGCACTGTGTCGCCACCTCTAAGCGATCGCTACACGTTCGACTACTTCGTCATCGGAAAGTCGAACGAGCTCGCGGCTGCCGCAGCGCACGCCGTCGGACAGGCACCGGGCAAGGCTTACAACCCCTTGTTCATCTACGGGGATACCGGCCTTGGGAAAACGCACCTGATGCAGGCGATCGCTCACGAGATCGTCGAGCGTCGCCCGGAAACCCGCATCACGTTCATCGGGACGGAGCAATTCACGAACGAGCTCGTCGCGGCGATCCAGAATCGAACCACCGCAGACTTCCGCCGACGATTCCGCGAAACCGACCTCCTCCTTGTCGACGATGTGCACTTCCTCAAGGGCAAGGAGGCGATGCAGGAGGAGTTCTTTCACACCTTCAACGCGCTCTACGAAGGCGGCCGGCAGATCGTGCTCACGAGCGATCGACCGCCATCGGAAATCCCCGGCCTGGAGGCGCGACTCGTGTCGCGCTTTCAGTGGGGCATGGTCGCAGACATCGAGCTGCCCGATCTCGAACACCGGATCGCGATCCTCCGACAGAAGGCGCAGCTCGATCACCTCGAGCACACGATCCCCGAAGACGTCATTCGCTTCATCGCCGAGAATGTCCGATCGAGCGTGCGAGAGCTCGAGGGGTCGATCATCAAGCTCCTCGCGTACGCGTCACTCAAGCATCGCGAGATCACCGTCGAAGTCGCGCGCGAGGCGCTTCGCGACAAACTGAAGGCGTCAGAAGGACAGGGAACCGGAGCGCCGGCGCTCAACACCTACGCCATTCAACAAGCGGTCGCGAAAGATTGGGGCGTGACCACGGAAGGCCTTCGCTCGAAAACGCGAACGAAGAATCTCACCGTTCCACGCCAGGTCGCGATGTACCTGATGCGTGAACTCCTTGGCATGCAGCTCGTGGAAATCGGCAACGCCTTTGGCGGCCGCGATCACTCCACCGTCATTCACAGCCTCGAGCGCGTCGCGGCGATGATGAAGGAGGAGCCGACGTTCGGTCAGCGCGTCGGAAAGCTTCAGGTCGCGTTGGAAACTCTCCGAAACTGAACATGCCATCGACATCTTTCCACAGCTTTCCCCGATGGGCGGCGGAATCGGTGCCGGGGATTCTGGAGAACCTCGTCTTCCCACGTCCGATCCACATCACGTGCTATAGGCGAACTGCTTGGACCGGTGTAAGTTCCAGCGATTTTCCACGCATCAACAGTCACTACTACGACTGCTAGTTAATTGATTTAAGAAGAGAACTAGTACAGCCGCGATGTTTTGCACACCAGAGGAGCTGTGATGCGGTTTACGATCTCCCGTGAAAAGCTTCAGGAAGGTCTTTCAGCGGTCAGCGCGAGCATTCCGGCCAAGACGACGCTTCCGGTGCTCGCGAACATTCTGATCGAAGCGACCGACAAAGGGATTCGTTTATCAGGAACGGATCTCGATATCGCCGTGACGACGGAAGTCGCGGCGGATGTCGAGATGCCGGGCGCGATCACGATTCCTGCCAAGAAGCTCAGCGAGATCGCACGAGAACTTCCGCCGGCACCCGTCCGAATTGCCGCGGCAGGCGAACAGCGCGTCACGCTCGACTGCGGTCGCACGCATTTCAAGATCCTCGGGCTTCCGCGCGACGAGTTCCCTGCGTTCCCGAACGTTCGATTCAACGAGAGCTGGCGCATTCGGTCGGGGGATCTGCAGAAGCTCATCTCACACACGTCCTTCGCGGTCTCGACCGAAGAGAGCCGTCCCATCCTGAACGGCGTGTTGTGGGAGCTCAAACCCGAGATGATGCGCATGGTGGCGACCAACGGCCACCGGCTCGCGAAGATGGAAATGCCCATCAAATCGGGGGGCGCACCGCCGAGCGATCTCATCGTTCCACCGAAGGCGCTCGACCAGATTCGTCGCCTCTTTCCAGAGGACGAGGAGCTCGAGATCGCCAAGGGAGAGAATCATCTCGGATTCCGATCGCCGTTCACGGCGGTGTTCACGCGCCTCATCGAGGGACCGTACCCGAACTACGATCAGGTCATTCCGCGCGACAACAACCGCGTCGCCATCGCGGACAGAACGGCCCTCACGAGTGCGCTCCGCCGAATGTCGATCATTGCGTCAGACCAAACGCATCGCATTCGGCTGTCATTCAACTCGGGAATGCTGAAGTTCAGCGTGCAGACGCCCGATCTCGGCGAAGCGACCGACGAGCTTGCGATTCGCTACTCCGGTGATTCACTCGACATCGGATTCAACGCGAACTACTTGCTCGAGATTCTCCGCTACATTCCCACGGACGAGGTTCGGTTGACGTTCAAGGCGCCGGAGCGCGCCGCGACATTGGAGCCGGAAGGCTGGGCAGATCCGGCGTCGTACCTGTGCCTCGTCATGCCGCTGCGCCTATTGGACTAGACGCCGCGACCTCTTTCGAAGGAGGTCGGTCGCTTTGCTCAGTTTTCTGACACTGGTCCAAGGGATTGGACTGGCATACGCGGCTGGCCTCAATCTCTACGCAACCGTTGCGGTCACTGGCCTCGCAATTCGACTTGGGTGGGTGCAGCATCCGCCCACGACGATCGAGCCGTTCGGCAATTTGCTCGTCATCGGTCTCGCGACCGTCCTCTACATCATCGAGTTCATCGCCACGCTGATTCCGGGCGTCGCGTCTGCGTGGGAAACGCTCCACAGTCTCATTCGACCTCCAGCGGCTGCGGTGCTTGCCGCGGCGACCGCATGGCATGGCGACCCCGTCATCGTTTTGCTCGCGGCGCTCGCCGGCGGCGGGCTGGCGATCACGACGCACACGACGAAGCTCGGTCTTCGCTACGCGATCGATGCGTCACCCGAGCCCATCACGAACGGAGTCGCGAACATCACCGAGCTGGCACTCGTGTCTGCGGTGGCCATCGCGATCTGGCATCATCCCATCATCACGCTCATCGTCGCGCTCGCCGCCCTCGTGTGTCTCGTGATGATGGTGCGGCTCATCTGGCGAACGCTCCGCCAAGTCTTCTCGGGAAGATGGATGCCCGCGCCCGGACTCATGCAGGGTCCGCGAACGATGGAGCATCGCGGCATTCAGAAAGAGGAAGAGGAAGCGCTCTGAGCGAGGCGCGAGCAAAAAAAATCGGCGCACTCTGGGAGCGCGCCGATTGTCGCCAATCTATAAGCCGGGTTCTGTGCGGCGGATTGCTCCGCCCGGTGATCATTCCTCTGCGAGCGTAGTCGCCTACGCCCTCTAGCAGCCTACCCGCAGCGTCTTTGTCGAGGTGGGCGCCTCTCGCTGCTTATTTGGCCTTGCTCCCGCTGGGGTTTACCCTGCCGCGATTGTTGCCAATCGCGCGGTGAGCTCTTACCTCGCCATTTCACCCTTGCCCAACCTGCGCTTTCACGCAGGCGTCGGCGGTGTGTTTTCTGTGGCACTTTCCGTCTCGCTGCACGGTTGCCCGCACAACAAGCCCAGGCGTTACCTGGCAGCGCACCCTGTGGAGCCCGGACTTTCCTCGCCCGCTGTTGCACGCAACAACGTTCGCGATCACCCGATTGACGACGAAATACAATCTAGCAAAGGGATGACGACCGAATGACAACGCCGTCTACTTTCGGCGCGCCCCGAGTCGAAAAGGCTCGTTCCCTCACACCAGACGCGAGCTCCCGCCATGCAACACGACACGCGCGCCCCTCGATCGCCACTGCCCATCGCAACGATGTTGACGCCGGACGAACGGCTGCGCGTTGATGCGGCCGGTGAAGGCTCCTATCGCACAGTGCACCGCGATTCGGTCGCGGAGGTGATGCAGGATCTGAAATCGAACCGTGCGAGCGCCGTGCTCGTGTCGGTGACGCGCTGCGATCAAAACTCACGCGCGAGTGTCGCGGCCCTCGTGCGTGAGTTTCCACGAGTTCCGACCTTCGCGCTCCTCACCGAAGTCAATCGTTCGACGCCGCAGGCCATGCTCTCGCTCGGGTCGACCGGTGTTCGGCAACTGGTCGACGTGCGCGATGCCGAAGGATGGTGCGAGCTTCGAACACGCCTCCTCTCGACGCGCGGCGAAGACATCCAGCGTCGTGCCCTCAGCGAGCTCGCCATCGATCTCTCCGGCGTCAGCGACGACTGCTGGCGGTTCTTCGAGGCGCTGTTCATCGTGCCGCCACGCGTTTCGACCGTTCGCCAGCTCGCCCAAGTGCTCGACGTGCTGCCGAGCACCCTGATGAGCCGCTTCTTTCGCGCGCGGCTTCCGACGCCGAAGCGTTATCTCGCGAGCGCACGGCTTGTCCGCGCCGCGCGTCTGTTCGAGAATCCCGGGTTCTCGGTCGCGAACGTCGCGAATCATCTCGACTACTCATCGCCGCAAAGCTTCGGCCGGCACGTCCGAAACCTCATGAATCTCACGGCGATCGAATTCCGCGACCGCTACGACGGCGAAGGGATGCTTCAACATTTTCGCGAGACCCTCATCATCCCGAACGTCGGCGTTCTCCGACAGCTGCAGCCATTGACGCCGGCATGGTCGGCCTCGTATTCGCGAACTGCTATTCAATAAACATCATTGATCGTGCACCGCCGGCATTCGCGCGACGATCTCGCTCGCTAACGTCATCGAGATCACTGGTACGCCTTCGCGCTCGAGGGCCTCGCGACCGCCTTCCTCTCGGTCGACGAGCGCGACCACTCCGACGACGACACCACCGGCGGCTCGAACCGCCTCGATCGCCTTTCGCGCCGATCCGCCGGTGGTAATGGTGTCCTCGATCACGGCGACGCGATCGCCGGCGCGAAAGGGACCCTCGATGAGCTTCCCCGTGCCGTGTGCCTTTGGCTCCTTTCGGACGGAGAAGGCGCGAAGCGGCCGATCCGTCGACGCGCTCGCGTAGCTGATCGCGCACGCGATCGGGTCGGCGCCCATCGTGAGCCCGCCAACCGACTCCACCTGCCAGTTCGATTTCGCGATGCTGTCGAGGCCCAGCGGTCCAATCACCGCGAGGCCTTCGGCGCTCATCGCCGTAAGACGAGCATCGATGTATAGCGAGGACTGTCGTCCAGATGCTAAAGTGAACGTGCCGCGCTTCGCCGAACGCGTGGCAAGGAGGGTCAGGAGATCGTCGCGACGAGACATGATGGGAGGAATGTGGTCGAGGCGAAGACTAATATGGCGGAGACCTCGGAACGAACATGGTCCGTTCGTCGCTAGCGCGAATTTCGACCGGCGGTTTTTCCGTCCTCCTGAGCGGCGCGCTGCTGCTCATGATCGGCGGCCTCATTGCCAGCGACCGCGCCGTTCGCCATGCGACGATGGCGCAGGCGCGGATCGACGCGCAGCAGTCCAGCGTCGCCGTCTCCGAGGCAATTCAAGCTCACCTGACGAACGGCGGGACGCTCGCCGACATCGCGTCGGATTCGATGGTTCATGCCATCGTCACACGAGCGCCGATCGAGCGCGCCGCGGCCGCGATCGTCGCGGATCGCGATACGATCATCGTGATCGGCAACCGAAGCGTCTTGGCGCAGGAGCATCCGGAATCGGCGCCGCTCGATGTTGCCGGCCAATCCGGCTGGCGATTCGTCGTCGCGCACCGCCGCGATGCGGAGCCGCTCCGCATCGCGCTCTGGGCGCTCAGTCTCACGACCGTCGTGTTCCTCGGCATCGCGCTCATTCGTGAACGCCGACAAACGGTGCGCGTCGCCGAGCGTTCGTCGGAGCTCGAGCGACTCTATAGCGAAGTCGCTCGGGCCAACACGGCAAAAAGCGAATTCCTCGCGAACATCTCGCACGAGCTGCGAACGCCGCTCAACGCCATCGTGGGGTTCGTCGAGCTCCTCAAGGACGGAGTGTACGGCGACCTGTCATCGCGCCAGGTGCCGCCCGTCGACCGCATTGCCGCGTCCGCGACGCACTTGCGGCATCTCGTGGATCAAGTGCTCGACATCGCGAAGATCGCGGCCGGACGCCTCGAGGTTCACCCCGAGACGCTCGTGCTGCGCCCGTTCGTTCTGAATGTCGCGAGCGAGCTCGAGTCGCTCGTGAACGAACGGGGGCTGAGCATGTCCATCGCGATCGGGTCGACGTTGCCGCGCGTTCGAACCGATCCGACGCATCTTCGGCAGATTCTCGTGAATCTCATCGGAAATGCCGTCAAATACACGGCGGTCGGCGGGATCTCGGTTCGTGCAAAGCTCGTCGGACCACCGCCACGGTTTACGTCCCCGCTGCGGCCTGGCGCCCCGGACGCTGGGACGCCGGAACATACGCCGGATACACGAAGGGCATGGATCGCGCTTCAGGTGACCGATACGGGCGTCGGCATCGCGGCCAAGGATCAGGCGCGAATCTTCGAGGAGTTCGAGCAGGTCAACGCGGGCCCGCGCGGCGATTCGATGCAGCGGGGCACTGGGCTCGGCCTCGCGATCTCACGACGGCTGGCTCAACTCCTCGGCGGCGACATCGGCGTCGAGAGCGAGCTCGGAAAAGGCTCGACCTTTACGGTATGGTTGCCTGTGCATCCAGCGGATCTCACGACGCCATCCGACGCGCAGCCCGCGATTCGAACGAGCGCGTAGCCCGCGCTCGTTCGCTCGTCAGCTCTTTTTACGGAAGATCGACGCGAGCCTCGCCGCGATGCCCGACTTCTCTTGTTCGACCGGTGCGTCGGCCGCGGTGCAGAAATCGTTGGCGAAGGCGATGACATCCGCGTACCGCTTCGCCGGCTCCTTGCTCAATCCCCGCATCACGACATTCTCAATCGCCATCGGGAACCGCAATCCCTGTTTCGCTTGGTTGAGCGGAATCGGAGGCTGCGACAGGAGCTGTGAGAACATCTCGCGAGGCGTCTTCGCGGGAAATGGCAGGCAGCCCGTGAGAAGGAAGTACGCGATCGTCGCGAGGCTGTACTGATCGGCAAGCGGACCGACGAGCTCTCCGGACAGCGCCTCGGGCGCGACGTACATCAGCGTCCCGACGAAGAACCCCGCGCGCGTGAGACGTTGCTCAGGCGACACGTCAGTGTCCGTCGCAATGCCGAAGTCGAGCAGCTTCACGTGGCGCGTCGCCGGATCGTACATGACGTTGTCCGGCTTGAGATCGCGATGCACGATGCCGACCGAGTGCGCCGCGTGAACGGCATCGGCGATCTGCTTGACGATTGCGCACACCTCGTCGATCAGCAACGGCCCTTGTCGCTTCGCGTACTTCTCGAGAATCTCCCCGGCGGCCCATTCGATCGCGAGGAAATGGAGACCGGGACCGGCTTCGCCGATCTCGATCGTACGCACGACGTTCGGGTGTTGCACCCGTTCGCCGTAGCGAGCCTCGCGGAGAAAGCGCGCGACCGCGGTGCGGTCTTGTCGCAGCTTGTCGCGCAGGACCTTCACGGCAACGGTGCCGTGGTCTGCATGTTGTGCGCGGAAAACGGCGGAGGTTCCGCCTTCACCTACCTCGCTTTGCAGCGAGTATCCCGCAATCGTTTGACCGACGAGGCTCTCTTTTGGCACGCGGCGAACCTAATCGCAGCGAATGGTCGTGGCAAGCGAGGCACTTTTGCGCTTGCTTGACAAATGTGCAGATCGCTTCTATATAGGGCCCCGCAAGTCATACGACTTGCCCGGCACGACGTGCAGGATCGATTCACCTCGTAGGAGGCAGCTCGAATGGCCAGAGGGAAGGTGAAGTGGTTCAACGATGCCAAGGGGTACGGCTTCATTGAACAGGACAGCGGAGAAGACGTGTTCGTGCACTTTTCCGCGATCAGCATGGAAGGGTTCAAGACGCTCGCCGAGGGACAAGAGGTCGAGTTCGAGATCCGGACCGGCGAAAAGGGACTTCACGCTGCGAACGTAACACGCGTCTAACTCGCCTCCACGAACGAAGCATTCTGCGCCCGCCCGCCGATGTCGGCGGGCGGTGCCGTTTTCGGGACCGACGTGGAGCAAGGGTTGAATGCGTCCCATCACGGCTCGACGTTTAACGAGTGACAACCCCACCGCCATCCCCTCGGCTCTTCCTCGTTGACGGCTACGCGCTGATCTACCGCGCGTTCTTCGCCCTCATCTCGCGCCCCCTTACCACCAGTCGCGGCGAGAACACCTCCGCTGCGTGGGGCATCGTCAATTTCCTCCAGCGCCTCGTGCAGAATCACCAGCCCGACTACCTCGGCTGGGTGCACGACTCCGGACTCTCGTTCCGTCACGAAAAGTTTCCTGATTACAAGGCCACGCGGGAAAAGCTCACCGAAGAGCTGCAGTCGGATTTCGATCGGGGAATGGAACGCATTCGCGCCGTGCTCGACGCGTATCGCATTCCAATTATCACATTAAAGGGTTATGAAGCCGACGATGTGATCGGTACGCTCGCGGTGCAGGGGGCGGCGCAGGGACTCAACGTCGTCGTCGTCTCGGGAGACAAGGACTTTCAGCAGCTCGTGCGCCCGAACGTGTGGCTCTTGAATCCGGGGCGGGGTGGGCCGGCGAGCGTCGAAGAGCAATGGGTGAGCGTCGAGAACGGGAGCGAGCGACTCGGGGTCGCGCCAGCGCTCGTGACCGACTTTCTCGCGCTCGTCGGCGACTCGTCGGACAACGTTCCAGGCGTGAAGGGCATCGGTGAGAAGACGGCGCAGGAGCTCGTGAACTCGTACGGCTCGCTCGAGAACATTCTCGAGCACGCGGCGGAGATCACGAAGAAGCGTCCGCGCGAAGCCCTGCTCGAGCAGGGTGACATGGCGCGATTGTCGAAGGAACTGGTGACCATTCGCCAGGATCTTCCGATCACGCTCGATCTCGAGTCGATGCGCGTTCTGACGCCGGACCTCGTTCGGCTACGATCGCTGTACGTGGATCTGGAGTTCCACACGCTCGCGAAAACGATCGTGCTGCCGTCCGACGGAGGTCAAGTTGGCGCGGCGCCCGACTCAGCGCGCGTGGAGACAAAGCGCGAAACGCACTACACGACCGTCGACTCGATCCCGGCGCTCGAAAAAGCAGTCGCGCGCGCCCGCCGCGCCCCGTTCATCGCGATCGACACCGAGACAGTCGCGAACCCGGACGCGCCGCGGCCGCTCGATCCGCTTCGGACGCCGATCGTCGGACTCACCGTCGCCGTCGGACCGGGAGAAGCGTTCTACTTTCCACTCGCCCATCGAAAGCACGAGGAAGAACAGGGCGACCTCGATCTCGGCGGGGAGCTGGCGCTCGACATTCCACCAAAGAAAGCGAAGGCGAAAAAGACGGCGGAGCCGGACAGCATCGCGGCCCGCGCGCTCGCGAAGGGTGAGGCGGTCGTCAAAAACCTGCCGCCGCTCAGCGACCCGCGCATGGCGCCGTTGAAGGCGCTGCTCGAGGACGCGACCGTGAGTAAGGCCGCGCAGGATGCCAAGTACCACATCCTCGCGCTTCGAAACGCCGGTGTGACCGTTCGCGGCATCGACTTCGATACCATGATCGCGAGTTATCTCCTCGATCCTGGTCGACGCTCACACGGCCTGGATCTGCTCGCGCTCGAGTTTCTCGACCACAAGATGACGTCTATGGACGACCTCTGCGGGAAGGGAAAGTCGTACGTCCCATTCGATCAGGTTCCAATCGAGTGCGCGCGCGACTACTCGTGCGAAGATGCCGACATGACGTGGCAGCTGCGGGAAAACTTCGAGCCGCAGCTCGAGGCACTGCAGCTCGCTCGATTGTTTCGCGAGATCGAGATGCCGCTGGTCGATGTGCTGGCAGAGGTAGAGTGGACCGGCATCACGATCGACGTCGATTGGTTCTCTTCACTCAAGGTTCGATTCGAGCGTGAGCGAAAGCGCACCGAGCAAGAGATCTACGCCGTCGCCGGGCAGGAATTCAACATCAACTCGAATCCCCAACTTCGAGAAATTCTGTTCGACAAGTTGAATTTGCCTGTTCTAAAGAAGACCAGCACCGGCGCGTCGACCGACGCGAGCGTGTTGCAGCAGCTCGCGGACGAAGGGCACCAGCTTCCCGTGCTTCTCATGGAGTACCGCGAGCTGTCGAAGCTGGAGGGCACGTACATCGACGCGCTTCCCGCCTACGTTCATCCACGGACCGGACGGCTGCACACGTCGTTCAGTCAAACGGTCGCCGCGACCGGCCGGCTTTCCTCGAGCGATCCCAATCTTCAGAACATCCCGATTCGGCGAGAGCTCGGACGGGATATTCGGCGCGGATTCATTCCGCGCCGCGGATGGACCCTCCTCGCTGCCGACTACTCGCAGATCGAGCTGCGCCTCCTCGCACACCTTTCGGACGATCCGGCATTCGTTCAGGCGTTCCGTTCAGGGGGCGATATCCATCGCCAAACCGCCGCCCTGATCTTCGATGTACCGCTCGACGCCGTGACGAAGGACATGCGCGCGCGAGCCAAGACGATCAACTTCGCCACGATCTATGGCCAGGGCGCGCACGCTCTCTCGCGCCAGCTCAAAATCTCATTCGCCGAGGCAAAGGAGTTCATCGAGCGGTATTTCCAACGTTTTTCTCGGGTACGCCAGTATCTCGACTCGAT
>Ga0308175_100002689_pt1 | contig 12194 bp, 12 predicted proteins | sample PhyCR1_3_FD_203893 | JGI IMG/M metagenome (GOLD analysis project Ga0308175, IMG submission 203893) | Soil microbial communities from UC Gill Tract Community Farm, Albany, California, United States - DLSLS.C.R1 | ecosystem: Environmental > Terrestrial > Soil > Agricultural land | place: USA... | reverse complement strand
CGACATGGAGCAACTGACGGAGCGCGCGTTCACGGCGTTCGGCGAGGAGGCGCGCCGTCGCGCGATCGACTATCGCAGCGACATCCGCGCGCGGCCGGTGATCGTCACCGACGGCGACCGCGTGCTGCAGATCATCTCGAACCTCCTCTCGAACGCGTTCCGCTGGACGCCTGAGGGCGGGCGGATTCGCGTCGAGCTCGAGGCGGAGAACGGCACCGTCTCGGTCGCCGTGTCGGACACCGGCCCCGGCATCGGCCCGGAGGAGCGCGACCGTATCTTCCGGCCGTTCTGGTCACGCGACGGCGGCGGCACCGGGCTCGGCCTCGCGATCGCACGTGAGCTCGCGCTGGCGCTCGGTGGGCGCATCGACCTGAAGAGCGAGCCCGGGCTCGGCTCACGGTTCGAGCTCGTGCTGCCGGCGAGCTGATGCGGCACGCCCGCTCGCGTACTGGCACGGCAAGGAGTGTCAATACCCGCCGGACCGGGGCCTGTGGATCCAGGCCTTCCGCTCCAACGTCCTCTACGGCAACTGTCGAGCCGCGGACGGGAACGACCAGCGCGTCTTCTTCTTCGACCGGGGCCGGTTCGTGGGGACCGACGGCCTCGGAACCTCTGCCGAGGTGTTCGGCCTGTGGCGCGACGACACCCGGTTCGCGTTCATGTACGTGATCTCCGAGCTCGTCCGATGCGTTCTGCTGTCCGACGGGAGGCGGTCGGACCGTCCGCTTCCGCTGGGACGGTCGTCGATTTCACCGGTTGGACCCGGCGCCGCCGCGCCTGAGGAGCACCCGCGCGGGCCGCTAGGACGCGAGTGGCAGCGAGACGAGCTGGCCGCCGTCGAGCTTTTCCTCGATGCGGCTCAGACGCGCGTCCATGCCCTTGAAGCCGGCGGCGATCAGGTCGATGAGGACGGTGAGATCGTCGACGCGCGCGTGGCGCTCGGCGAGGAGGTCGGTCTCGATCCCCTCGATGCGTCGGATCAGGTTGTTCATCAGGCCGCGCACCTCGGCGATGTGCCGGGCGACCGGGATCACCTCCGCGCGGATGCCGTCCTGCACCGCGTCGCCGACGCGGGACGGGAGCGCCGCCTCGAACTCGGCCGTCGTCGCGGCGAGCGCCGCGATCTGCGCGCGGGCGCGCTCGAGCACCGCGTCGACGTCGGCCGGGGTCGCCGAAGGCGGCCCGGCTTGCCGGCCGGGCGTCGGCGGCTCCGCCGCCGGCGCTTCCAGCCCGTGCATTGTCCGTTCCATCGCGGGCGACGTTAGCGTGGCCTCCGGACGGAATGGATCTGTCGGAGCTCGACTACGACCTGCCGGAGGAGCTGATCGCCCAGCATCCGGCCGAGCGCCGCGACGCGTCGCGGCTGCTCGTCTACGACCGCCGAACCGGCGGTGTCAGGCACCGCGTCTTCGCCGAGCTGCCGGAGGAGCTCGCCGGCGAGCTCGTCGTCGTCAACGACACCCGCGTCGTCCCGGCGCGGATCCGGATCGATTCGCCGAAAGGAGAAGTGCTGCTGCTCGAGCGCGTCTCGGCCACGGAGTGGGAGGCGCTCGCGAAGCCGACGCGCCGCCTCAAGCCGGGCCGGACGTACAACCGCGTCGAGTTGCTCGAGCATCTCGGCGAAGGCCGCTGGCGCGTCCGCCTCGAGGGAGAGCCGCAGGGCGACACGCCGCTGCCCCCGTACATCACCGCGCCGCTCGACGATCCCGCCCGCTACCAGACGGTCTACGCGCACGACGCCGGCTCGGCGGCGGCGCCGACTGCCGGGCTTCACTTCACGCCGGAGCTCCTCGCCCAGCTCGACGTCGAACGCGTGACGCTGCACGTCGGCCTCGACACCTTCCGGCCGGTGAACGAGCCGACGCTCGAGGAGCACCGCATCCACGGTGAGCGCTACGGGGTGACGCCGGAGGCCTGGGCACGGATCGCGAACGCGGCGCGGGTGCTCGCCGTCGGAACGACGACCACGCGCACGCTCGAGACCGTTGCGCACGGCGGGCCGCTCGCCGGCCGCACGGAGCTGTTCATCACGCCGGGCTTCGCGTTCAAGCGCGTCGACGCGCTGCTGACGAACTTCCACCTGCCGCGCTCGACGCTGCTCGCGCTCGTGATGGCGTTCGCGGGCCGGGAGGAGACTCGCCGGCTCTATGCGCTCGCGGTCGCGGAGCGCTACCGCTTCTACTCGTTCGGCGATGCGATGCTGATCCTGTGAAGGCGCGCGGCGCGAACGAATGGCGTGAGTTCTGGGCGACGCGCGGCGAGCGCGAGCTCACCGAGCTGCTCGGCGACCTGGCGCCGCACGCGACGCGCGTCGCGACGCTGCTCGGCAGCCGCGCGCCGCGGGCGGCGCTCGCGGCGGAGCTCGGCCGGATCAAGGGAACCGAGCCGGATCACGAGCTCGCGCAGCGCATCGGCGAGTGGTTCGAGCGCGCATGAGCGCGTTCGAGCTGGACGCAACCGACGGTGAGGCGCGCGCAGGCGTCCTGCACACGGCGCACGGCGACGTGCGCACACCCGTCTTCATGCCGGTCGGCACGAAGGCGACGGTGAAGACCGTGGCGCCCGACGAGCTCGAGCAGCTCGGCGCGCAGCTGATCCTCGGCAACACGTACCACCTGCACTTCCGCCCGGGCGACGACGTGATCGAGGAGCTCGGCGGCCTGCACGCCTTCATGGGCTGGGACGGGCCTATCCTCACCGACTCCGGCGGCTTCCAGGTGTTCTCGCTTCGCGACACGCTGCTCGAGCACGACGACGACGGCGTCACCTTCAGGTCGGTGTACGACGGCACGCCGGCGCGCTTCACGCCCGAGCTCGCGTCGGAGATCCAGCGCCGCCTGGGCAGCGACATCGCGATGTGCCTCGACATCTGCCCACCGGCGGGCGTGCCCCACGCCGAGCTCGAGGACGCGGTTCGCCGGACGACGCTCTGGGCGGCGCGCCAGCGCGACCTGACGCGTGCGGACGGTCAGCTGCGCTTCGCGATCACGCAGGGCGGGCTCGACCGCGACCTGCGCGCGCGCAGCAGCGAGGAGCTCGTGGCGCTCGACTTCGACGGCTACGCGATCGGCGGCCTGAGCGTGGGGGAGGAGCGCGCGGCGATGTTCGAGGCGACCGAGCACGCCGTACGCGCGCTCCCCGCCGAGAAGGCGCGCTACTTCATGGGCATCGGCGACCCGGAGGGCGTGATCGAGGTGATCGCCCGCGGCGTCGACATGTTCGACTGCGTGCTGCCGACGCGGACCGCGCGGACCGGGAGCGCGCTCACGTGGGAGGGGCGGCTCAACCTCCGCAACGCCCGCTTTGCGCGTGATCCCGGGCCGCTCGACGCCGGCTGCCCGTGTCCGGCGTGCACGCGGTTCAGCCGTGCGTACGTCCGACATCTCGTCAACCAGCAGGAAGTCCTCGGAATCCGGCTGCTCAGCCTGCATAATCTCCGCTTCCTGACCGACCTCGTCGCCGCGGCCCGCGCGGCGATCGCAGGCGGCGAGTTCACGACGTGGCGCACGAAGGCGCTGGAGCGACTGAGATGATCGGTGCAAGCGGTAGCGGCGGTTTTTTCCTGTTGATCATCGTCGCGTTCGCGTTTCTCTGGTTCATGCTGATCCGGCCGCAGAAGCGCCGTCAGGTGCAGCAGCAGCAGATGCTGAACGACCTGAAGGAAGGCGACGAGATCGTCACCGCCGGCGGGATCTACGGCGAGATCACGCGCGTCGAGGAGGACGGCGACGTGATGGTCCGGATCGCCCCCGAGCTGGAGGTCAAGGTGGCCCGGAGGGCAATCGGCGGAGTGGTCGAAAAACCCCAGGATCCCCCGGAAACAGAAGAAGAGGACGCTACCCTGTCCGAGCCTTGACCGACCGTCGCAAGCATCTCCTCCTGATCGGCGCCATCCTCGCCGCCCTCATCGGGTCGGCCCTCGTGGCGATCCCCGGCTCGCCGATCTACAAGAAGCCGACGCTCGGCCTCGACCTCCAGGGCGGCCTCGAGGTCGTCCTGAAAGCGGTCCCGCAGAAGGGCCAGACGATCACCCCGGACGAGCTCGACAAGTCCGTCTCGATCATGCAGGACCGGATCAACAGGCTCGGCGTCACCGAGCCGGAGATCCGGAAGCAGGGCTCCGACCAGATCGTCATCCAGCTCGCGGGCGTCCACGACCCCGCGAAGGCCGCCCAGCTGATCGGCAAGACCGCGCAGCTCATGCTCTTCGACTTCGAGAGCGACCTGGCCGGCCCATCGCTCGACGCGCAGAGCAACCCCGTCGCGACGCCGACGCTCTACGGCCTCTTGAAGGCATCGGCGGCGCAGGGCGGGAAGGGCGCGCCGGAGAGCTACTACCTCTTCAAGAACAAGACGACGACGACGAAGCCGACGAAGAAGGGCGCGAAGCCGACCACGACCGTCAAGCACTCCCTCGTCACGAACGCGCCGACGCGGCAGGCGCTGCTCAAGAGATACGGCGGGAAGGTGCCGCAGGGCTACGAGGTCGTACCGGTCCCGGCGCACCGCATCGTCGTCTCGTGCCAGGCGGCGACCGGCTGCCTCGGCGCGAACGCGGCCTCGCCGACGGGCACCTACTACTACTTGATGAAGTACTACCCGGACGGGCAGCCGAACGGCGGCCCGGCGATCCCGGAGATGAACGGCAACGACCTCGTCCTGTCGGGGACGCGCGCCGACTTCGGGCAGGCGGGCACGCCGGTCGTCCTCCTCCAGTTCACGAACCACGGCGGCAACCAGTTCGGGAAGATCACGAAAGAAGAGGCGCAGCGGGGCCAGACGAAGTTCGACCTGGGCGGGAAGCAGGGCGACTACCGAAACTTCGCGCAGCACTTCGCGATCGTCCTCGACCAGCAGCTCGAGTCGACGCCGTACATCGACTTCAAGCAGTTCCCGGACGGCATCCAGGGCAACAACGCCGAGATCGACCTGAACGGCGGGTCGTTCCAGGAGGCCAAGGACCTCGCGCTCGTCCTCCAGACCGGTGCGCTCCCCCTGAGCTTCCAACAGATCGAGCGGACCGACGTCTCGGCAACGCTCGGCAAGAGCTCGCTCACGCAGGCCTGGCACGCGGCGCTCGTCGGCCTGATCATCGTCGCGCTCTTCCTGCTCGTCCTCTACCGCTTCCTCGGCCTCGTCGCGGTGTTCGGGCTCGCGATCTACTCGCTCCTCTACTACGCCTCGATCCTGCTCTTCAACGTCACGCTGACGCTGCCGGGCTTCGCCGGCCTGATCCTGACGATCGGTGTCGCCGCCGACGCGAACGTCGTCGTGTTCGAACGAATCAAGGAAGAGGTGCGCGCCGGGAAGTCGGTGCGCGCGGCGATCGCGGCGGGGTACGGCAAGGGCTTCCACACGATCCTCGACGCGAACGTCGTCACGGCGATCACGGCGCTCGTGCTGTTCCTGATCGCGGTCGCATCGGTCAAGGGCTTCGCGCTGATGCTGCTGATCGGCACGCTGATCTCGCTGCTCACGGCGGTCGCCGCCACCCGCGCGCTGCTCGGCCTGCTCGCCGGCTTCCGGTGGTTCGACAACCCGCGCTTCATGGGCGCGCACGGGGCGCAGACGGCGAAGTGGCTGCAGATCGACTTCATGCGCCGCCGCTACCTGTGGTTCGCGATCTCCGGCGTGATCATCGTCGCGGGCGCCGTCTCGCTCGGTGTGCGCGGCCTCAACCTCGGCATCGACTTCAAGGGCGGCACGCAGATCACGTTCAACACCCACCAGGCGTTCTCGACCGGCGACGTCCAGAAGATCGCCGCCGGCAAGGACGTCAGTCGTCCGGACGCCGTCGTTCAGGGCCGCGGCCCCTCGGTCGGCGGGAAGTACAAGCAGTGGCAGGTGCGGACACGGGCGCTGTCGAGCGCAGAGCAGAACAACTTCCAGCAAGATCTCCAGGAGAAGCTCGGCGCCTACAGCGCCGGCACGAAGAACGTCTCGTCGAGCTTCGGTCACCAGATCGCGTCGGACGCGATCTACGGGATCATCGTCTCGCTCCTCCTGATCGTCGTCTACATCTGGCTGCGCTTCGACCTGAAGTTCGCGGTGCCGGTGATCCTCGCGATGCTCCACGACATCGTCGTGACGATCGGCATCTATTCACTGCTCTTCAAGGAGGTCTCGGTTGCGACCGTTGCCGCGGTGCTGACCGTCCTCGGGTACTCGATCTACGACACGATCATCATCTTCGACCGAGTGCGGGAGAACATCCCGCTGATGCGCCGGCAGCCGTTCGCGACGATCGTGAACGTCTCGCTGTGGGAGACGATCCGCCGTTCGCTGGCCACGACGTTCATCACGCTGCTGCCGATCATCGCGCTCGAGGTGCTCGGCGGCGCGACCCTGAAGGACTTCGCGATCGCGCTGATCGTCGGCGTCACCTCCGGCGCGTACTCGTCGATCTTCATCGCGGCGCCGCTGCTCACGATCTGGAAGGAGCGCGAGCCCGAGTACGCGAAGCGCAAGCGGCTCGCAGGGCCGGATGCGTCGCAGGACGGTGCCGGCGAGGTCGCGCTCGTGCAGTCGGAGCAGGCGCTCGCGGCCGAGCCGACGCCGGAGCTCGTGGATGTGGTGCAGGCCGCGCCTTCGACGCCCGTCAATCAGGCGAGCCGTGAGAAACGGCGCCAGCGCCGCCGCGCGAGGCCGCATGGCCGCGCGCGGTAGCGAGCGCATCGCCGAGATCCTCGAGGAGCTGGTCGTCGAGCTCCCCGGACGGCTGCGCGGAAGCCGCGCGCGACTGTCCGATCAGGCGCTGTCCGCGCTCCGCTCCCTCGTCGACGAGCTCAACCTCGTGACGAAGGACGAGCTGGACGAGGTCGAGCTGCGCGTCGCGCAGCTGGAGCACCGCCTACGACTGCTCGAGGGAATCTCGGACCTGCCCGCGCCCCCGGCGCAGGGGCAGTAGCCGGACGAAGCGCTCCGCGTCCCAGACGATGTAGCCGCAGAGCGCGGCGAGCGGGAGCTCCGCGAAGCAGGCCTCGAGCAGCGCCTCGACCTGCTCGCCGCCGGACTGGGACGTGACGATGTCGAACCAGGCGTCGCAGATGAGCATCGTCCCCGTGACGGCCGCCGCGGGGACGAGCCATTTCGACGACCGGAGGACGCACCAGCCGGTGATCGCGAACGCCGCGAGGAGCGCGACGTCGAAGCCGATCCAGGCCAGGTCGTAATGGCGCGTGAGGTGGCGCGAGGGCAGCGTGTACGTCAGATAGAGCGTCCACGGGCCGAGCCCGAGCGCGACGGCCAGGAGCAGCGGGCCGATCCAGCGGGGAAGCGGGATGTCCACCAGACCTGGTTGTACCCTGTGCGCGTGACCCTGCGAAGGCCCAGGGCCGAGTCCGTGCTCGCATGGGGTGCAGCTGCCGTCGGCGTCATCGGCATCGTGTCCGCGCTGACGCCGGAGATGGCCAACCGTCTCGACGTCGTCCGCGGCGTGCTGCCGCCCGGCGTCCCGAGCGCCGCGCGCGTGCTCACGCTCTCGTTCGGGAGCGCGCTCATCTGGCTCTCCCGCTCGCTCGCGCACCGGCGGAAGCGAGCCTGGCAGCTCGCGGTCGCGCTCGTCTTCTTCTCGGGCGTGGCCCATCTCGCGAAGGGCCTCGACTTCGAGGAGGCGACCGCGTCGGCCGCGCTGCTCGCTGCACTCGTGTACTACCGGCGGCGTTTCGACGTGCCGGGCGACCCGGGGAGCGTCGGCAAGCTCGTGGCACCACTCGCGGGGATCGCGGCGGCGATCGCGATCCCCATCGGGATCGAGCTGCGCGGCGGCGAGGTGCCGGAACGCGTCGCGGACACGTTGACCGGCGTCGGCCTCCTGCTCGGCTTCTACGCGCTCTATCTCTGGCTGCGCCCGCTCTCGCAGAGCGTCGCGCAGACGGTCGCCGAGCACCGGCTCGCGCGCGACATCGTCGAGGAGTTCGGCCGCGACAGCCTTTCCTTCTTCGCGCTGCGGCGCGACAAGAGCCTGTTCTTCACGCCGAGCGGCCGCGCGTTCCTCGCGTACCGCGTTGTCGGCGGGACGGCGATCGTCAGCGGCGACCCGGTCGGCCACGACGGCGAGTTCGACGCGTTGCTTGCAGAGTTCCGCCGCGTCGCGCGTTCGCGCGGCTGGCGCTTCGCCGTCGTCGGTGTGTCGCAGGATCATCTGGCGCGGTACGAGCGGCTCGGGATGCGCTCGCTCGCGATGGGTGACGAGGCCGTCCTCATCCCGTCGGAGTTCTCGCTCGAGGGGCGCGCGATCCGCAAGGTGCGGCAGTCCGTGTCGCGGCTGACGAAGGCCGGCTACACCTTCCGCGTCGTACCGGCCGACGGCGTCGGCGAGCTGCGCCCGCAGATCGACGCCGTCTCCGACGAGTGGCGGGGCGACAACGTCGAGCGCGGCTTCTCGATGGCGATGGACGACCTCTACGCGTCCGGGACGATGCTCGCCGTCGCCGAGGATGCCGGCGGAGTGGTCGGCGGCTTCCTCCACCTCGCACCGTCGCCCGCGCACGGCGGGTGGTCGCTGTCGACGATGCGGCGCCGCCGTGAGACACCGAATGGACTGACCGAGTTCCTGGTCGTCGAGACCGCGCTCTGGGCGAAGGAGCAGCGTGCAAGCGAGCTCTCGCTCAACTTCTGCGCGCTCACCGACTTCCTCGTCGAGGAGCGTGCGGTGACGCTGCCGCGGCGCTTCGTCCGGCAGTTCCTGCTCGCGGCCGACAACGTCTTCCAGCTCGAGCGCCTGCATTCGTTCTCGCGCAAGTTCCATCCGGTGTGGCGGCCGCGGTACGTCTGCGTGGAACGGTTGACCGATCTGCCGCTCGTCGGCCTCGCGTATCTCCACCTCGAGCAGCTGCTCGTGCCGCCCGGGCCGTGGACGAGGCGAGAACGCGTGTCACACTGACGTAATGGCTTCCAAGCCCGCAACGCGGAGCCTCGGCCGCCTGTCGGAGATAGCGCAGGTGATGGTGCGCCACGGCTTCGGCTACTTCCTCGAAGCGCACAAGCTGACCGACCTGCTGCCCGGGCGGCCGCCGTCGGCGCCGCCGGACGCGTCGCAGCGCGGCCGCCATCTGCGCGAGGTGCTCGACGAGCTCGGGCCGACGTTCGTCAAGTTCGGGCAGCTGCTGTCGACGCGGCCCGACATCGTCCCGCCGGACATCATCGCCGAGCTCCGCGGGCTCCAGGACGACGTACGGCCGTTCCCGTTCGAGCAGGCGGAACGGGTGATCGAGGAAGACCTCGGCAACTCGATCGAGCGGCTGTTCCTCGAGTTCGAGCGGGAGCCCGTCGCCGCGGCGTCGATCGGCCAGGTCCACAAGGCCGTCCTCCCGAACGGCAAGACGGTCGCGGTCAAGGTTCAGCGGCCCGGCGCGCCGCGCCAGATCGAGGCCGATCTCGGGCTGCTCTACCAGGCGGCGAAGCTCGTGAAGGAACGCGTGCGTGCGCTCGACTTCATCGACGCGCGCAGCCTCGTCGACGAGTTCGCGCGGCAGATCCGGCAGGAGCTCGACTACCGGCTCGAGGCGCGGAATGCGCAGATGTTCCACCGCAATTTCGCGTCCGACCCGAAGGTGCACGTGCCGAAGGTGTACTGGACGTACACACGCGCCCGCGTGCTGACGCTCGAATGGCTCGAAGGGACGCAGCTCGCCGACATCGAGCTGCTGCCGCTGACCATCGACGAGCGGCGCGACCTCGCGTACCGGATCACCGAGACGTGGATGACGATGATCTTCCGCCACGGCTTCTTCCACGGCGATCCGCACCCGGCGAACATCCTCGTGCTCGACGAGGCGGGCGCGATCGGCCTCGTCGACTTCGGCGCCGTCGGGAAGCTCAGCGACGACGACCTCACCAGGGTGACGCGGCTGTTCATCGACGCCGCGCAGGAGAACGTCGACGCGCTTCCGAAGCGGCTCTCGGATCTCGGCGTCCGGTACCCGAAGGAGCGCGAGGAGGAGTTCCTCGCCGAGCTGCGCGAGATCTACTACCGCTATTACGGCGCCTCGCTCGCGGAGATCGATCCGATCCAGGTGATTCGTGAGGCGTTCCAGCTCATCTACTCGATGAACCTGCACCTGCCGACGCGATTCCTGCTCCTCGACCGCTCGATCGCGACGCTCGGCGCGGTCGGCATCGAGCTGTATCCGGACTTCAACGTGTTCGAGGTCGCGCGCCCGTATGCGCGGTCGCTCATGCTCGAGCGGTTCACGCCGCAGCGGGTGGCGCGGCGCGCGCAGCGGGATGTGATCCGCTACGCGCAGATCCTCGCCGAGGCGCCGCACCAGTGGCACGACTTCATGGAGCAGGCGCGCGACGGCCAGATCGAGGTCGGCTTCGTGCACAAGGGCCTCGACGAGTTCCTCGAGCAGACGCAGCACGTCTTCAACCGGTTGGTCGTCGCGCTGATCGTCGTCGGCGGGCTGATCGGCTCCTCGTTGATCGGCGTCTTTGCGACCGGGGGCCCGCACGTGCTCGGCGTGAACGTCATCTCCGTCGTCGGGTTCGCGCTCTCGACGGTGCTCGGCGCGTGGCTCCTGCTGAGCGTGGTCCGCTCGGGGCGGTTGTAGCGCGCGTCTCTTGGCGTCAGCTGTCGACAACTCGTTGCAGTTCCGCGCGAAAGGACATCTTTCGCCCGCGCGTGCACGCCGCTAGCGTCGCGCGCCATGACTGCACTCGTGCTCGCCGAGCCGGAGGCCGCCATGCGCAGCTTCCTCGAGCGGCAGCTGCGCAGCGACGGCTTCGACGTCGTCGCCTTCGCGTCGCCGGAGCTGCTGCCGCGCGCGGCGGCGCCCGACGTGCTCGTGCTCGGCGATCCCGACGCGCTCGAGCAGATGCAAGTCCCGGACTGTCCGGTGATCGTGCTCGGCCATGCCGATCCACAGGCGAAGGTGAAGGCGCTCGCACGCGCCGACGACTATCTCGCGAAGCCGTTCGCGTACGAGGAGCTCGTCGCGCGCATCCGCGCCGTCCTCCGCCGCTGCCCGCCGCGCAACGACCTCGTCGATCTCGGACCGCTGTTCATCGACCGGCGGTCGCGGCGCGTCGTCGTGAACGGCCGCGACGTCTTTCTCTCGCAGAAGGAGCTCGCCCTGCTCGTCAAGCTCGCGTCCGAGCCGGACCGCGTGTTCACGCGCGAGCAGCTGCTGCGCGACGTGTGGGGGTACCGCAGCTGGGCGCCGACGCGGACCGTCGAGTCGCACGCGTCGCGGGTGCGCTGCAAGCTCGCCGCGGCCGGCCTCGGCGGCTGGATCGTCAACGCGTGGGGCGTCGGCTACAAGCTGCGACCTACGTCCGGTTAGGTGCCGAATACGTCCACGCGCCTGATCGGACGCGCCCGACCCCGACGGGGCCGAGCGTCGCGGACCGTCATAGTTGCGATTCCATCACCGGTGTCGCATATGGAGGTGACAGACCTGCGATCGTTGGTGAGAGGTACAGATGGACGGTCGACGTGGGCTCGGCATCCGACATCGCCGACGAGGTTCTTTACCGCTGGCTGAACCATCTCATCTCGGAAGGCGTCTCAATCGGGCGCCTCGTAGTCGGGACGGATCCAGACAAGGGCCATCCACAGTGAGCGTTGCGTGCAGAGGCTCGTGGCTTCAAGCTCCGTCCGACTCCTGCGTGAACATTGACAGATGGTCACCCTCGCGTTGTCGTTCACCCGGCACACGACCCTGCGGCTCCAAGAGGTCGCGGGCGCAGCGCTCGCCGTCGGCGGCGCGTTGAACTTCGTCGGCAGCAGCATGCCGTTCGGCCGCCGCGGCGGCCAAGCGCTCGGCGGCCTGTGCGTCGCCGCCGCCGGCGTGCTCTTCGTGCTCGCATTCCGGTACGGCGCTTAGCGGGCGTACTCCTCGGCCGCCTGGGCCTGGAACTCGAAGCCGACGAACTGCTCGTCGCCGACGATCTCGGCGTTATGACCGGGCTGGATCACGTACGCGTCGCCGGGGCCGATCTCGACGACCGTTCCGTCGTCGTGGGTCACGCGCATCCGTCCCGACTGCGCGACGCCGATGTGGTGGTGCTGGCAGCTGTCAGTCCCGGCGACCGGCTTCACGGACGTCGCCCACGTCCAGCCGGGCTCCATCGTGAAGCGGGCCGCGGTCGTGCCGCCCAGCCGTACGACGTGCACCTCCATCTTGTCCGGCGTCCGAGTCTCGTCCGGCGAATCGAACCCGCGCTTCTCGACACCCGCCATCTGAACCTCC
>Ga0308175_100002688_pt1 | contig 12194 bp, 11 predicted proteins | sample PhyCR1_3_FD_203893 | JGI IMG/M metagenome (GOLD analysis project Ga0308175, IMG submission 203893) | Soil microbial communities from UC Gill Tract Community Farm, Albany, California, United States - DLSLS.C.R1 | ecosystem: Environmental > Terrestrial > Soil > Agricultural land | place: USA... | reverse complement strand
CAGCGACCGGTTTCTGGTGGTGAACCATGCCGCGTGGATGCGAGAAAAGTTCGACAACGACAACCTCAACCGCCAGCCGTTGGGGGCCGGGTATTACGGGGAATGGGTGTGGAACGCCAACGCTACCTGGATGTGGAACCGGCAATCGCCCCTCGATTTCGGAGTCGGCGCGCGCCGCCTGCGCAGCGCCGGGTTGAATTACCAATATCAGACGACTTCGCCGCAACCACGGTTGTTGGACCAGCACGATGGCACCGCTGCACGCGAAGGCGGCTACGTGCAGCAATCCTGGATGCCGTGGGCTGGCCGGCTGCACCTAACCTCCGGAGTAAGATGGGACCACCATGGCGTGGACGACATCTCCGTCCTGTCTCCCCAAGCGTCGCTCTCCTTCGCGGTGACGCAGGCGACACGCGTGCAGATCGGGTTCGGTCAGTACGCGCAATATCCGGAACTGGCCTACCTGACCTCCACACTGGGCAGCCGGCGGCTCCTGCCGGTGAGGTCCAATCAGTGGCTTGGCGCGATCGAACAGCGGCTGGGCACGCGCACGCGACTGCGCGCGGAGTTCTACGATAGAGTGGACCGCGACCTGATTTATCAGCCGCTCTACGATCCCCGCCTCGTTGATGGCCAGTTGGTCGTGCCGCCCTCGCGCCCGCTCTACCTGAATTCGCTGCGCGGGTATTCACGAGGCGCGGAGATCTTTCTGCAGCGCTCCAGCGCGAATGGCGCGAACGGCTGGGTTTCTTACGCATTTGGACGGGCCGGCATGCGCGACGGAATCACCGGCAGCCCCTTTCCGAGCGATTTCGACCAGCGCCACACGGTCAATCTCTACGGGGGCTACCGCCTCAAGCCCACCGTGAACTTGAGCCTGAAATTCAGTTACGGCAGCGGCTTTCCTATTCCCGGATACCTGCGGCAGGCGGGCACGTCTTACTTCCTGACCGATGTGCGCAACCAGCTCCGCTTGCGCGATTACCTGCGGACCGACTTTCGCGTGAACAAGGCCTGGACCCACGACAAATGGAAGCTGACGCTGTTCGGCGAAGTCATCAACCTGAGCAATCGGGCCAACTATCTGTTCGACAGCTTCAACGGCTACAACAGCCGCACGTTCCAGGCGTTTCTCACGCTCGACACCATGTTTCCGATCCTGCCCAGCGTGGGCATCGTGTTCGAGAGGTAGCTAGCCCTGCTCCTCGGCCTCGCGCTCCAGGCCGGCGCGATCCACGATGACGAGCTTGCCCGCTTCAATCCGGATCATCCCCACGGCGCGAAAGCGCGCCAGGTTCCGCGACACCACCTCCCGCACGGTGCCGAGGCGCGAGGCCAGTTCCTGGTGGGTCAGCGGAAAATCCAGCCGGTCGCTTCCCGCCTGCGCCGCCATGTCGAGCAGCAGCTTCGCCAGTCTTTGAGTGACGCTGCCGAAGGTGATCGCCTGGACGACGCTCACCAGGTGACGGAGGCGTTGCCCCACTACGGCCAGCACCTTGAGGGCGATCTCGGGGAATTGCCGGCACACCTGGTGGAAATCGCTCTTGTTGATGAACAGTGCGGTCACCTCATCCACCGCGCGAGCCGAAGCGGGATACGGACCACCGTCAAAGAGCGGCAGTTCGGCGACGGTCGCGGGAGCGGTTTCCAACGCCAGCATCATCTCCCGTCCCGCGCTGGAGCTCTTCAGAAGCTTGACGCTGCCCTGCATGATTAGAAAGATCCCCGCGCACGGCTCGCCTTCCCAGAACAGCATCTCGTCCGCCTCGAAACGGCGCTCCACCGCTCGCTGCGCCAACGCGGCAAGCTCCGCCTCGCTCAGTCCGTTGAATAGAGGAATACGCGCCAGGAGTTCCGGTTTGAAGGCCACGAGGACAGTGTAGCGGAGTGCGCGCCGGGCCAAATCCCGGACGGGCGACGGCTACCCCGCGGCTCCCTGCCGCATGGCCCGCAGGTCGATGCCGAGCGCCTGGCATTTCTTGTAGAGGTGACTTCGCTCCAGGCCCAGCGCCTTCGCCGTATCGGTCATTCGATAACCGTAGCGCTTGAGCTCCGCCAGAATCTGTTCCCGTTCGAACGCGTCGGTGCGCGCCGAGAGTGCTCCCGTGAATGACGCGCCTCCTGCCTGTCCCTCGCCTTCTCCCGCCGGCAGCGCGAGACGGACGGCCGCCACATCCACCGGACCGTCGGCCAGCAACAGCAGACGTTCGACCACGTTGCGTAGCTCTCTCACGTTGCCCGGCCAGCCGTAGCGCTGCAGTTCCTGAATGGCGGCGGGTTCAAAGGGCTTGGGCTTCCAGCCGTTCACCTCGCTCACCTGGGCGGCGAAGTGAGCCACCAGTGCGGGGATGTCTTCGGCGCGCTCGCGCAACGCCGGCAGGACCAACGGAAAGACGTAAATGCGGTGGTAGAGGTCCTGGCGGAACACGCCTTTTTTGACCAGCTCATCGAGATTTCGATGCGTTGCCACGACCACGCGAACGTCCACCGGAATCGTGCGGTCTCCGCCGACGCGCTCTACCTGCCGCTCTTCCAGGACGCGCAGCAGCTTGGCCTGCATGACCAGCGGCATGTCGCCGATCTCGTCCAGAAACAGGGTGCCGTGATTCGCCTGCTCGAACTTGCCGATGTGGCGGGTGGCTGCCCCGGTGAAGCTACCCTTCTCGTGCCCGAATAGCTCGCTTTCGATCAGTTCGCCCGGCACGGCTGCGCAGTTCAGCGTGACAAACGGACCGCCGCGCCTCGGGCTGCGCTCGTGCAGCGCGCGCGCGATCAGCTCCTTGCCGGTACCGGTTTCGCCCAGAATGCAGACCCGGGCTTCGCTGTTGGCCACGCGGTCCACCTGCGCCATGACGCGGCGCATGGCCTCGCCCGAGTGCACGATCTCGTGCTTGCCGACGCGCTGCCGCAGGTCGCGGTTTTCATCCTCGAGGCGCTTCAGCTTGAGGACGTTGTCCACCGTGAGCAGCAGCTTGTCCGTGGAGAGCGGCTTCTCGAGAAAATCGATCGCGCCCAGGCGAGTGGCCCGCACTGCCATCTCGATACTCGCCTGCCCGGAGATCATCACCACCGGCAGCGTGATCCCCAGGTTGCGCAGGTCTTCGAGCAGCGCCAGCCCGTCCTTGCCGGGCATGACCACGTCGCTCAGCATCATATCGAAGGGCTGTGCCTTAATGAGTTCCAGCGCGCGTGCCGCGTTGTCGCAGACGGTGGCGTCGTGCCCGGCCATGCGGAAGGCGCGCGCCAGTGAGGCAAGCGTGTTGTTGTCGTCGTCAACGATCAGAAGGTGTGCCATATAGGTCGATCCGGAAGGTTGCGCCCTTCCCTTTTTCGCTTTGCACGCTGATGCGGCCGTGGTGGTCGCTAATTACGCTCTGGACGATCGCCAGACCCAGGCCGGTGCCGTGCGTCTTGGTGGTGTAATACGGGGTGAACAGGCGCTCGCACTCTTCCGGCGTGAGCCCCTGGCCGGTGTCCGAGATCTCGATGCGCACGCCCCCCTCGATGTTCGCGGTGCGCAGCGTAAGCGCGCCGCCTTCGGGCATGGCGTCGATGGCGTTGAGCACCAGATTGCGCAGGACGCGGGTGATCTGTTCGGGGTCGGCCGGAACCGGGCGGAGTGACGGGTCCAGCTTCATCCCGGCGGAGACCCGTGCCTGCGCAAGCTGGGGCTCGAAGAACTTGACGGTTTCCGCCGCCAGGGTGTTGAGGTTCAGCGGCTGCATCTCCGGCGTCGGCATCTTGGCGAAATCGCTGAAGCGTCCGATGATTTGCTTCAGTTGGGCCAGTTCGGCGAGCAGAGTGGCGGTGCCTTCCTGGAAGACTTCGTCGAACTGTTCGGGATACCGCTCTCGCGCGCGCTGCATGTTTTCCACCGTGATTTGCAGCGGGAACAATGGGTTCTTCAGCTCGTGCGCCAGACGGCGGGCCAGCTCGCGCCAGGCGGCGACCCGCTCGGCCTGGACCAGGCGCTCACGCTGGGCGGAGAGTTCCCCGGTCATATGATTGAACGCGGCTGCGAGTTGCGCGATCTCGTCGCCGCCTGCGATGTCTACGGTGGTCGAAAGGTCGCCCTTCGCGACGCGGCCGGCGCTCTCGGCGAGGCGGCGGACCGGACGGGTGACGCGGGCCGTGGCCCACCACGAGAGTACGATGCCGATCAGGATGCCGACCGCGGCCACGCCGATGCCGGTGGTGAGCAGAGAGGACTCCAGTTCGACCATCTGCTGCCGCGAACTGGCGATCAGCAAAACGCCGAGGACGGCGCCCGCGTCGTCCGTCAGCGGGACGGCGCGGACGTATTCCAGACCGGCCGCGCGAGTGATTTCGCCGGAGCCGCGGCGAGCCTCTTCGATCAGCGGACGCAAGGGAGCGGCGTCGCGGACCGGACCGTGGGCATCGATCAATTCGGCGGGGGAAAAGTCGTTCGTCAGGTTCCGGTAGAGCAGCACGCGCATGCCGGCGAGCGGCACCAGCGTGGAGAGGAACTCGCGATCGAGCTGCTGGCCGCCGGTGACGTACAAGCGGCGATCTCCGGCAGTCGTCACGCCCACGGCGACCAGGGCCAGCACCACGCCTTCGGGAAGCTCCTCGCGCCGGAGGAACGCGCCGCGCTGCTTCCAATCCACCGTCGCGGTGATCCACTCTTCGCGGTACTTGAACCGCGCCGGCCACTCCGCGCTGCTGACGATGGAGCCATCCGCCGCGATCAGTTCGAGGAGATCGAGGCCGTGGCTGGCAGCCAGGCTCGGAGCCGTGTCGTAGTAGCGCGCGGGGTCGGAAGAGATGGCGATATCGCTGGCCTCGTTGCTTGCGGCAATAGCATTGACGGCCCGGACCATTTCCTGGCCGCGGCGATGGAATTCCTTTTGGAACTGCTGCGTGAGTGCTCTGGCGCGCTGCGCCTCCACGCTTTCGAATGCGCGCCGGGTGGTGCCCTGCACCAGCAGTTCGACCATTCCCACGGCCGCCACGATGACGAAGGTAAAGACCAGCAGCAGCCGCGTGCGAAACATCATGGCCGCGGGCCTTCCAGCCACAGATTTTCGAAGCGCCGCTCGCCGAGTTCCGTGATGCCGGGAGCGCCGTGGACGCGCGGAGAGACGCCGTACACGTCAGGAAGATGGATCAGGGGAATGAAGCGGAAGCCGTCGAGCAGCGCGCGCTCCGCGTTGCAGAGCGATTCCGCCGTATCGATGCGCGCAGCTTCGGGAACTCCGAGGGCGGCAGCGATCCCGGCCAGCGCCCGGGCAGGATCGCTGGAGGCGATCCGCAATTCGGTAAGACGGAGGTCGGCCGTGGCGGGCTGGGCGGAGATGCTCACGGTCAGTCCGGCGTCGCGGGCATTCAGGGCGATCCGATCCGCGATCGGCCGCGCCGCGGGATCTTCCACGGCCAGCGTGAGCGGACGAGCGCCGGCGACGAGAGATCGAGCTCGCGTAAGGTCCTGCGCGACGGGGAAAAGGAAGGCGTAGCCGGAGAGCCACTCGGGCAACAACGCGCCCGAGATTTCACCCTGCCGTTGGAGGAGTACCGCGTGGATTGCGGAGCGGTCCACAGCCAGCGCGAGCGCCTCCCGAACACGGGGGTCGTCGAAGCGGGGCGAGAACACCAGAACCAGGATGCGCACCGGGGAAGAGGACCAGAGCTTGCGTCCGGCGGGTTGGCGGCGGAGTTCGTTGGGGCCAAGCTCGACCACTTCCGCCTTGCCGAGTTCGAGGTCGATCGACTGCTCGCGAAGCGGGCGGCCCAGCGTGAAGTCCACGGTGTCGAGGAAGGGGCGGCCTCCGGGAGCGTTGTCATCGGCTTCGTAGACGGCGCGATGTCCGGCTTCCCAGCGGGTGATGTTGAACCCCGCGCCCAGGAAGGCCGGCGGATCGGCCGTCTCGGGGGCCTGGCGGGTTTCGACGCGGAGAGTGCCGCCGTAGCGCGGGCGGGTGGCCGCGTTCGCAGACGAGAGAAGCAGGAGCGATAAAGCGAGCGCCGCGTGGCGGGCGAGCTTAGCCATTGCACACCACCGTGATCAGGTAGACGGCGTAGCGCGCGGTGTCGAGGTCGTAGGAGACGGCGATTACAGACGGGCCTCCCGCGCTCCAAAGAGCGGTTACCGGACCAGTGAAATCGATCGCCGGGGTCAGGGGCACGGGCGTGCGATTGACGAGTGCGTAGGCCCGCAGGGAATCGGGTTCGCGGGCTTCGCCGGGTTTCGTGGCGAAGATCTGGAATCCCGTGCCGCAGCGGGCGGAGGCCGAAGCGAGATCGCTGCCCCATCCGGAGATCGCTCCGGCGACCTCGAAGTTATTGTCGAGGATCTGAGTTCGACCGTCCAACAGCGACAGGAGCCAGTAGCTATCCACGGCGGCCGCCGTGTAGAAAGGCGCCACCGTCTTCCGTACACCTGACTGGGTGACGATGCGGCCGTCGAAGTGATTGCGGCCCGGAGAGAAGGCGGCGAGCAGTACGGACCGTCCGCCCGCCTCGAGCGTCCACATCTCCTCGCTGGCGTGGCACTCGAGTGTCAGGGCGGGCTCGATCGCTCCGGTGCAAAGGGTACCGGGAAGGAAGGCACGGATTGCGGCGCCGTTGATGCTCAACCGCGCGCGCGGGTCGCGAGGCCAGGGCTTCGCGGGCGCCACCGGCACGGAACCGCGCTCCTCCAACGCAGTCTCGCGCCGCGCGTACAGCGTGAGTTTCGCCGGCGAGAGGACGAGTATGCCTGCCGGTGTGAGCGCTGCGTCGAGGATGACTTCGGACTGCTCCCAGAGGAGCTTGCGTTCGAGCGTGGCGCCGCCCGCCGCCGTCGCTGCCGCTGCTCGCTTCCAGGTGGCGATCAGCACCTGGCGATCGTCGCCCTTGCGCGCCTCGGCGACCAGGAGATATTGCGACTGGTTCTCGCTCAGCGTGACGCGCAAATCCGCGGTGGCTCCGGAATCCAGCAGCCGCGCACCGGAATCGCGCAGGGCCGGCTCGAAGATGGATCGCGCTTGCGCCAGATCACCGGAGGGGAGGCCCGAGAGGTTGCGCCAACTTACCGAAACGGTCTCCCCGCGTCCCGCGAACGCGGCGGCTTTGCGGGCCAGTTCGCGAGCGGCGCCGCCCAGATCGTCCGCCGCCTGCGCGTCCAGGGGGAGAAGGAACAGGAGCGCGGAAAGTACCGCGTGGCAGCCCTTCACGGCAGCGATCATAGCACACTGCGTTTATTCGACCCGGCGACGAGGCGGACTACGCCGCGGAGGCAAACTCGCGCGGCGTAGAAGGAGAGCGGCAGCGAAATCGCGGCCATCAGAACACAGGCGATTACGTTTTCCATGTTGGTTCCTCAGTTGGTGGCGACGGTGACGGGAGCGGCCGGAAAGAGCACCGCGATTTCGTCGGTGCGTTCGCCGTGGAGTTCCACCTGGTCGCCGACGGCGAGTAATTCGAAGAGCTGTTCGATATCGGAGTTGCGCAGCCGGATGCAGCCGTGCGAGGCGTTCTTGCCGATCGAGCTCGGCACGTTGGTGCCGTGAATGCCGTAGCCGGCGGCGCTCAGCCCCATCCAACGGGTCCCGACGGGGTTGCCGGGGCCGGGGCCCACCACTTTGCCCTTGTAATACCAGGTCGGGTTGGGGATGTGGTTGACGATTTGGAAGGAGCCGGTAGGAGTCGGCGATTGCGGCGCGCCGACGGCGATGTCGAAGGTGCGAAGAACGCGGTCGTTCTCCAGAACGGCGAGTTTGCGATCGGGGAGGCTGACCACGACACGGCGCGCGGGACGGCTCGAGCTGTCCTGAGCCATCGCCTCGGCTGCGGCCATCAGCACAACGCCGGTCAGCGCCGCCAACTTTTTCATCTGGTCTTCCACCCGGTTACGCATCTTCTTTCTCCTTACGCGGAGAAGAAGTGCAGAACGGATACCAGAAGCTAAGTGTCTGATTTTAAGTAGGAAACGGAGAGTCTGCCGCGTGTCCCGCCTGACACGTGTCTAACGGGACACACGCACGGGGAGATTATCGGGGCTTATAGGCGACGGCGTCGATCTCGACTCTCATGCCGGTCACAGCGAAGCCGGTCACCACGGTCGCTCGCGCCGGTTTGGCTTCACCGAAGAACTCCGCGTAGACGGCGTTCATCGCGGCGAACTCGCTGCCGTCCAGCAGGAACACGCCGCAGCGGACCACGTCCGCCATGGTGGCGCCGCTGGCCTCGAGAACGCTCTTGATGTTGTTCAGCACCTGGCGGGTCTCGGTGCCGATGTCGGAATTGATCAACTGGCCGGTCGCCGGATCCACGGGGACCTGGCCAGAGACGAAGATAAAATCGCCGGCGCGAACTGCCGGGGAGTAGGGTCCACGCGGGGCGGGGACGCCGGGAGGGTTGATGCGCTCGATCATGATTAGTGTCCTTCCGCTTCGAGGAAGCGCTCGACTTCGATGGCGGCCATGCAACCCGCGCCGGACGCGGTGATGGCCTGGCGATAGGTCCGGTCCTGCACGTCGCCGGCGTGGAAGACGCCCGCGATGTTGGTGCGCGCGCCGCCCTTGGAGAGGATGTAGCCGTCGGGATCGGTCTCGATCTGGCCTTTGAAGACTTTGGTGTTGGGGATGTGGCCGATGGCGAGGAAGAAGCCGTCCACGTCCTGATCCCATACCTCGTCGCTCTTGATATTGCGCAGGCGGACGCCGGTGACGATCTCCTTAGAGACGTCGTATACCTCTTCGACGACGGTGTTGGGCAGGAACTTGATCTTCGGATTGTGACGGGCGCGATCGATCATGATCTTGGAGGCGCGGAACTCGTCGCGCCGGTGCACCAGCGTGACCTCGCTGCCGAAGCGGGAGAGGAAGTTGGCCTCCTCCATGGCTGAATCGCCGCCGCCGATGACCATGATTTTGCGGCCGCGGTAAAAGAAGCCGTCACACGTGGCGCAACTGGAAACGCCCTTGCCGATCAGCTTGAGTTCGCTTTCGAGGCCCAGCCAGCGCGCCGATGCGCCGGTGGCCACGATCAGGGTGCGGGTCTCGATCCATTCCCCCTCAACGTTGATCCTGAAGGGGCGGCTGGAAAGATCGGTATCGATTACGCCGCCGTGCATGTATTCGGCGCCGAAGTGGATGGCCTGGAGCTTCATGTTCTCCACGAGGTCGGGGCCGTTGATGCCCTCGGGGAAGCCGGGAAAGTTTTCGACGAGCGAGGTGAGCGAGAGTTGGCCGCCGGCCTCGTGTCCGGTGATCACCAGCGGCTTCAGATTCGCGCGGGCGGCGTAGATGGCCGCTGTATTTCCGGCGCAGCCGGAGCCCATAATCACAACGTTTTGCATGGATTTGATATTAGATTTTCAGGGTAACACGCCAAAGAAAGCTTAAACCTCTCAGGTGTAAACGCCGGGTCCGGCACTTCGGCGAGTGGGTCAGGCCGCGGTCCAGCCTCCGTCTATGGTGATGACGCTGCCGTTGACGAACTCGGCTTCGGCGGAGCAGAGATAGAGAGCCATGTGAGCGATTTCGACGGGCTTGCCCATTCGTCCGATCGGCTGGCGGGCGTGCAACTGCGCGCGAGTCTCTTCCTTTTCGTGCCGGTGATACTTGTCCAGGTAGCCTTCAACGAACGGGCTCTCCACCGTGCCGGGGCAGATGCAATTGACTCGCACTTGGGTGGGGTAGTCCACGGCGAGTTGCCTGGTCATCGCAACGATGGCGCCCTTGGTGGCGCAGTAGGCGTAGCGCCTTTTGACTCCGATCAGACCGGCGACGCTGCCGATGTTGACGATGGAGCCGCGCACCGCGATCAACTGCTTCATCAGCGCGCGCGTGACCAGGAAGGTGCCGTCCACGTTAACCCGGAAGAGCCGTTGAAAATCGGCAAGAGAGGTTTCTTCCAACCCGCCGACCAGGCCGATGCCGGCACAGTTGATCAGGATGTCGAGCGACGGGATGGGCGCGATTGCGGTTTCGACGGCGTGCTCGTCGGAAATATCGCAGCCCAGGGCGGCGGCTCCCGGCAGCTCGGCGGCGAGCGCCTGGGCCCGCGCGACATTGAGGTCGCACACAGTCACGGTAGCTCCGGCCGCCGTCAGGACACGGCAGCATTGCTCGCCGATGCCGCTGGCGCCCCCGGTCACCAAGGCGCGTTTTCCATCCAATCGAAAGGGTGTGGGAGTTGAAGTCATCGTTATTGGGCCACCGAGTTTATCAGTTTGCGATGCATTTCGGCCAGTCTGGCGGCGTCGAACTTCATCACCTTGCGATCATACGTCATCAGACCGTTCACCTCGCCCTCGACGTCGGAGGTTTGCGTGTAAACCGCGGCGGCAAGACCCTGCCGGACCAGCGGGCCGAGTTTTTCGATCAGGCCCTCGTAGGACGTTTGCAGCTTGGCCTGGTCGTCGAAGGTCCGATAGCCCCAGTTGCGCTTGTCCCACCAGAGATGGCCGGCAAGCGGCAGTCCGAGACCGCCGAATTCGCCGAGCACGCTGATCCGGTCCTTAATGACGGGGAACATGTTTGGACCGGGATAGTCGTGCATGTCTTTGAAATCGCCAAAGCCGCGGTCTTCCCATCCGCTGGGGCCATCGACCAGACGGGTGGGGTCGAGTGACTTCACCATCTTGAGGACGTCGTTGGTGGCGTGCTGTCCCCATCCTTCGTTGAACGGCACCCAGACGATGATGCTTGGGTGATTGATGAGGTTGTGGACGATCGCCTTCAGTTCGCGCTCCCAGGCTGCGGCCTGCTCAGCGGGGAATTCGGCGTCCGCCGCGGCGCCTTTGCGGACGTTGGTGGCCGGGGTACGGGTCATCGCGCTCGGCATGTCCTGCCAGACCAGGAAACCGAGCTTGTCACACCAGTAGTACCAGCGCGCGGGCTCGACCTTCACGTGCTTGCGGGCCATGTTGAAACCCATCTTCTTCAGGGCTTCGATATCGAAGCGAAGCGCGTCGTCGGTCGGAGCGGTGTAGAGACCGTCGGGCCACCAACCCTGATCGAGAGGACCGATCAGGAACAGCGGCTTGTGGTTGAGGAAGACGCGGAGGTGTCCGGCGGCATCCGGGCGGGATTCCACGGTGCGCAGGGCGAAGTAGCTCTTCACCGCATCGCCGGTCTTTAGAGAAATATCCAGGTCGTAGAGCTCTGGGTGATCGGGGTCCCACAAGTGCGGCTCGGCGATGGGAAGGGAAGCCTCGGTGTTCGCGTTCGCCGTGACGCGCCCGGCGACCGCGCCACGGTATCGCGCGACAGCGGTGAACTCGGAGGGCGCACCGGCGTGCACGGTAAGACGGAGGCGCTTTCCATCGGGATCGGGGACCATGGTGAGCTCGGTGATGTGCTGCGCGGGTACCGGCTCGACCCATACCGTTTGCCAGATGCCGCTCACGGCGGTGTACCAGATTCCGTTCGGGTTCAGGACCTGCTTCCCGCGCGGGATGAGCGCGGTATCGGTCGGGTCCCAGACCGCGACCACCAGTTCCTGTGTGGCGCCGGGTTTGAGCGCGCCGGTCACGTCGAACGTGAACGGGTCGTAGCCGCCTTCGTGGGTGCCGGCGCTCTTGCCGTTGACCCATACTTCGGCGCGCCAGTCTACAGCGCCGAAGTGGAGCAGGAAGCGGGTGTTTTTGGCGGGCGCGGCGGAAAAGGTCCGGCGATACCAGAGTCGTTGTTCCGGAGTAAGCGGCTTAGCGACACCGGAGAGGGCGCTTTCGACGGCGAAGGGCACCAGGAGTTGTCCGTCAAATTTGGCAGGGCGAGCCTCGTCTTTGGGACGGATCGCATAATCCCATAAGCCGTTCAGGTTGGTCCACTTGGGGCGGGTGAGCTGCGGGCGAGGATAGTCGGGCAGCGGGTGTTCGGGTTTGACGGACGCGGTCCAGGGGGTGGTGAGGGGGCCGGTGGCGGGCTTCCAATCGGCGGCGAACAGGGCAGTCGCCACCAAAGCGGCTGAGAGGATGCGCATATAACGATTGTGCCTGACGGGAAGGCGGTGGGTGAAAGGGGAACGCTTTAGGGATTGGAGCCGACGAGCGTCGGCGACATGTTCCGATAGGCATCGAGGACGCTCCGCAATGAACCGGAGCGCGCAATTTGTCCGTGATCGAGCCAGATGGCCTGATCGCACAAAAGCTCCAGGGACTCGAGAGAATGGGACACACAGATCAGCGTTTTACCAGCATGGCGGAACTCCATGATCCGTTCGAAACATTTGGCGACGAAGGCCTGGTC
>Ga0308175_100002687_pt1 | contig 12194 bp, 12 predicted proteins | sample PhyCR1_3_FD_203893 | JGI IMG/M metagenome (GOLD analysis project Ga0308175, IMG submission 203893) | Soil microbial communities from UC Gill Tract Community Farm, Albany, California, United States - DLSLS.C.R1 | ecosystem: Environmental > Terrestrial > Soil > Agricultural land | place: USA... | reverse complement strand
CATCGTCCGCAAGGCGCTGCGCCGTGAGACGGTCTCACACCAGGGACGCCACTACACACTGCCGCTCCCGGACGGCCCGGGGAAGGCGCTCAAGCTGACCATCCACCCGCCGCGCACCGACATCCCTATCTACCTGGCTGCCGTCGGCCCGAAGAACCTCGAGCTCGCCGGTGAGGTGGCCGACGGGTGGCACGCCATCTTCTTCAGCCCGGAGCACTCCGGCGACCTGGTCGAGTCCGTGGCCGAAGGTCGCCGCCGAGCCGGCAAGGGCAGCGAGGCGGACCCGCTGCAGGGCTTCGACATCGCGCCCGCGGTGCCGGTCGTGATCGCCGATGACGTGCAGGCCGCAGCCGACTCACTGCGTGCCTACGCCGCGCTCTACGTCGGTGGCATGGGCTCCCGCGAGCAGAACTTCTACAACCGCCTCGCCGTTCGGATGGGCTTCGCGGAGGCCGCGGCGAAGGTCCAGGACCTCTACCTCGCCCGACAGCACCGCGACGCGGCCGCAGCCGTGCCGTTCGAGTTCATCGACGCGACCGCCCTGATCGGGCCACCTGAGCGGATCCGCGACCGGCTCCAGCGCTACGCCGACGCGGGGGTCGGCACCCTGTCGGTGGCGCCGTTCGCCGGCGGCCTGGACGACCGACTGCACGTCGTGCGCACCATGGCCGAGCTGATGGGGGAGACTGGCGCCCCGTGAGCACCCTGAGCTACCTCGACGCGCTGGTCCTCGGCGTGGTGGAGGGCCTGACCGAGTTCCTGCCCGTCTCCTCCACGGGCCACCTGACCATCACCGAGAAGGCCCTCGGCCTCCAGGTCGACGACGTGGGAGTCACCGCCTACACCGCGGTCATCCAGCTCGGGGCGATCGTCGCCACCTTCCTGTACTTCTGGCGCGACATCGTGCGGCTGTTCCTCGCCTGGGTCAACGGGCTGCGCCGCGCGCAGGCCCGGGAGCACCACGACTACCAGCTCGCCTGGGCCGTGGTCGTCGGGTCGATCCCCGTCGGGATCGTCGGCTTCCTGGCCAAGGACCTGATCAGCGGCCCGCTGCGCAGCCTGTGGGTGGTGGCCGGTGCCCTCATCCTCTGGAGCGCGGCGATGTGGCTCGCGGAGAGCCGTCACACGATGCTGGAGCGGCACGGCGTCGACCGCGACGAGGGGGCGGTCACCCTCAAGGACGGGCTGGTCATCGGCCTGGTCCAGTGCCTGTCCCTGGTCCCCGGCGTGAGCCGGTCGGGTGCCACCATCTCGGCGGGGCTCTTCCGCGGCATCAACCGGGTCACCGCGACCAACCTGTCGTTCTTCATGGCCATCCCTGCGCTCACCGCCGCCGGCCTGTTCGAGGCCGTCCAGGAGCGCGACCACCTCAAGGCCCTGGGCATCGGGCAGATGGCCGTCGGCCTCGTGGTGTCCTTCGTGGTGGCCTACGGCTCGATCGCCTGGCTGCTGCGGTTCGTGCGCTCCAACCGGATCACCGCGTTTGTGTGGTATCGCGTGGCCCTCGGCGTCGTGCTCGTCGTGCTGCTGGCCGTCGGTGCCATGTCCGCGACCTGAGGGCTACAGCCAACCGGACCTGCGGAACGCCCGGTAGAGACCGAGGCACAGCACCGCCATCAGCCCGAGGGCCAGGTAGTACCCGTAGTGCCAGTGCAGCTCGGGCATGTTCACGAAGTTCATCCCGTAGATGCCGGCCAGCATGGTCGGCACGGCGGCGATCGCGACCCACGCGGAGATCTTGCGCATGTCGTTGTTCTGCTGCACGGAGATCTGGGTGAGGTGCGCGCTGAGGATGTCGGTGAGCAACCGGTCGTAGGTCTCGACGTGGTCGATGACCTTGAGGAGGTGGTCGGCGACGTCGCGTAGCAACAGGCGGATCTCCTTGTTGGGCAAAGGCGATCGCGACCCGTCCTGCAACATCTGCAGCGGTGCCGCGAGCGGTGTCGCCGCCCGCCTGAACTCGAGCACCTCGCGCTTGAGCTTGTAGATCGTCTCCGAGATGATCTCGCCCGCCCCCGAGAACACGGTCGCCTCGATCTCCTCGAGGTCCGTCTCGAGTTCGGCGTCGATGGCGAGGTAGTTGTCGACGATGCTGTCGGTGACCGCGTGCAGTACCGCGATCTCGCCCAGCTTCAGGACGTCGGGGTTGCCTTCCAGCCGGCGACGCACGTCGCTGAGCGGGTTGGCCTCGCCTCGCCGCACCGTGACGACGAACCGGTCGCCGATGAACATCATCAGCTCGCCCGTCTCGATGTCGGAGGTCTCTTCGATGTACCTCAACGTCTTCACGACCACGAAGATGGTCTTGTCGTAGAGCTCGACCTTGGGCCGCTGGTTGCCCTTCACCGCGTCCTCGACCGCCAGCGGGTGCAGCTTGAGCTCGTCGTTGACCAGGTCGAACTCGGCGTCGGTCGGGTTCTTCAACCCGATCCACAGGAAGGCGTGCGGGTCATCGCCGGCACGGATCTCCTCGAGGGCGTCGCTGAGGTCGCCGCAGCCGTGCCTGGCTCCGTTGCGGTACACCGCCTGGTCCACGATCACGCGCCTACTCCACCACGTCGTGCGCCCGGTCGCGAGGAGGCGCACGTAGAGTGCCGCACGTGCCCACCTGCCTGCTGGTCCGCCACGGCCAGTCCACCGCGAACGGTGAGGGGATCCTCGCCGGCCGGCTCCCCGGCATACACCTCTCGCAGCAGGGACACGAGCAGGTGGCCCGGTTGGCCGCCCGCTTCGCGGATGCGGCTGTGGCACGCGTGGTGAGCAGCCCGCTCGAGCGGTGCGTGGAGACGGCCCGGCCGTTGGCCGCCGCCCTGGGGGTGGACGTGGTGCTCGACGAGGACCTCCAGGAGTGCGCCTATGGCGCATGGACCGGTCGCCGGCTCGCGGAGCTCGTCAAGGAACCACTGTGGGCGACCGTGCAGGACGACCCCCCGAGTGCGCGGTTCCCCGACCACGACCGGTATGCCGCGGAGAGCCTTCGCGAGATGGCCGAGCGGGTGGTTGGTGCGGTGCGGCGCATCGACGCCGAGGTCGCCGCGGCGTCGGGGGAGCGCGCGATGTGGGTCGCGGTGAGCCACGGCGACCTCGTCAAGGCGGTGCTCGCCGACGCGACCGGTGCCGGCCTGGCGCACTTCCAGCGCTACACGGCCGACCCGGCCTCGGTGTCAGCGGTGCGCTACGGCGGGCGGCACACCTTCCTGCTGGCGGCCAACGACCTGGCCCCGGACCTCGGCCGGTTCCGGGTGCCCGATGATGAGCGGTCGGGAGACGACGCGGTGGTGGGCGGCGGCCCGGGCCGGGCGAGTTAGAGTCGGGTCATGGCGGTCAACGAGTTCGACCCTCCCGACAGGTTCGTGGCGGGCACCGTCGGGCCGCCCGGGCAGCGGACCTTCTTCCTGCAGGCCAGCGAGGGCCGACGGCTGTTGACCGTGTCCGTCGAGAAGGAGCAGGTCGCGGTGCTCGCCGACCGCATCAACGACATGCTCGACTCCTACGCCGGGGGCAGCGGGGGCGACCACGCGGCCACAGAGGTCGCGGACAACGCACCGTTGGACACCCCTATCGAGGACGAGTTCCGGGTCAACACGCTCAGCCTCGGCTGGGACGACGGCCGACAGGTGCTCGTCATCGAGTGCCTCGACCGCGACCCGGACGACCCCGAGAGCGTCACCCCGGACGTCCTCGCGGGCGAGCCCAAGCTGGTGCGCATCGTGCTGAGCCCAGCGCGCGCCCGCGCGTTCGCGCGTCGGGCGCAGAGCGTCCTGTCCGCCGGCCGGCCACCCTGTCCGTTCTGCGGAGGGCCGCTGGAGCCCGAGGGCCACATCTGCCCGCGGGCGAACGGCTACAAGCGCTGACGCCGGTGCGTCCGCACGGCCACTCGGTCCTCGACGTGCTCGCGGGCGGGGACGTCGATGTGGTGGGCCGCGTCGCGGACGCGTCCAACCTTGCGCTGCTGGTGCGGGTCGGTGCGGCCGGGCTGCACGCCATCTACAAGCCGGTGTCGGGTGAGCGCCCGCTGTGGGACTTCCCGGAGGGAACGCTCGCCGCCCGCGAGGTGGGCACCTACCTCCTCAGTGCAGCAGGCGGCTGGGACATCGTGCCGGAGACCGTGCTGCGCGACGGTCCCTACGGGCCGGGGTCGGTGCAACGGTGGGTCGGCGACCCCCTGGTCGAACAGGAGCACCCCGTCGACCTGGTCGCCCGCGATGCCGTCGGGCCGGGGTGGCTGCCGGTCCTGACCGGGGAGGGTGCAGACGGCCGGCCGGTCGTGGTGGTCCACGAGGACTCCGCCGCGATGCGCGCCGTCGCCGTGTTCGACGCGGTGGTCAACAACTCCGACCGCAAGGGCTCGCACCTGGTCCGCGAGGGCGGGGTGCTTCGGGGCTTCGACCACGGGGTCTGCCTGCACGAGGACGACAAGCTGCGCACGGTCGTGTGGGGGTTCGCCGGGCAGCAGATCGGTGACGACGACCTCGGTCGCATCGAGCGGGTGCGCGCGCTGGTGACGGACGGGACCAGCCACCTGCGGGCGGCGCTCGAGCCACTGCTGACCCCTGCCGAGGTGGCCGCGCTGGAGGCGCGCTGCCGTGCGTTGCTGGACCGCGCGGCATACCCGGTCCCGAACGGCGAGTGGCCGGCCATCCCGTGGCCGCCACTCTGAGGTGCCCACGTAGGCTCTGCGGGTGATCTCCTGGCCGACCCCCTTCATCCCCACGGTGCCGGGAAGTGGCCCACCGGTGCAGGTGTTCGACTCCTCGACCGGTGCGGTGCGGGCGATCACGCCCGGTCCGGTCGCCCGGATGTACGTCTGCGGGATCACGCCCTACGACGCCACGCACCTGGGCCACGCAGCCACCTACGTCACCTTCGACGTCCTCGGCCGCGCCCTGCGCGATGCCGGCCACGACGTGGAGTACGTGCAGAACGTCACCGACGTCGACGACCCGCTGCTCGAGCGGGCGGCCCGGGACGGGGTCGACTGGCAGCAGCTGGCGGCCGAGGAGATCGCGCTCTTCCGCGAGGACATGACCGCGCTGGCCGTGGTGCCTCCGGACCACTACGTCGGCGTCGTGGAGAGCATCGACTCGGTCGGCGCGGCGGTGCGCGACCTCCTGGAGCGGGGGGCCGCCTACACCGTCGAGACGCCCGAGTCCTCCGCCGGCGACGACCTCTACCTCGACCTCACCACCGACCCCGGTTTTGGCGGGGTCTCGAACTGGACCCGCGAGCAGATGCTCGAGGTGTACGCCGACCGGGGCGGTGACCCGGACCGGGCCGGCAAGCGCGACGCCCTCGACCCGCTGCTGTGGCGCGCCGCGCGTCCCGGCGAACCCTCGTGGTCCGCGGACGGGCTGCCCGACGGCCGTCCGGGGTGGCACGTGGAGTGCACGGCGATCGCGCTCCAGCACCTCGGGATGGGCTTCGACGTGCAGGGCGGCGGCACCGACCTGGTCTTCCCGCACCACGAGATGAGCGCCACCCAGGCGGTGGTGCTCACCAAGGAGCGTCCGTTCGCCCGGACCTACGCCCACCAGGCGATGGTCGGCCTCGACGGCGAGAAGATGAGCAAGTCCAAGGGCAACCTCGTGCTCGTCTCCAAGCTGCGTGCCGACGGTGTCGACCCGATGGCCATCCGGCTTGCGCTGCTGGCCCAGCACTACCGCACCGAGTGGTCGTGGACCGACACCCTGCTGGCCCAGGCCCAGGAACGACTCGGGACGTGGCGGGCTGCGCTGTCGGTCAACGCCGGCCCGTCAGCGGAGGACACGATGGCCACCGTGCGCGCGCGGGTGGCGAACGACCTCGACACGCCGGGCGCCCTTGCGGCCGTGGACCGCTGGGCCAAGGAGGGCCTGACGCGCGGCGGCTCGGACCCTGCCGCGCCCGGGGTCCTCGCCCGGCTCCTGGACCGGCTGCTCGGCGTCCGGGTGTAGCCAGCCCGGGCGGCTCAGCCCACCGGCGGCTCAGCCCACCGTCGAGCCGCTCGGGAGCGCCTCGGCCACCGGCGTGCAGGGCAGCCAGGGGTGGGCCCCACGGCTCGATGTGGGGTCGAAGGCCATGCGGATGGTGTCCATCTGCAGGGCCATTCGCGCCAGCCTCGCCTGCGCCGGACGAACCGGGGCCATGAGGAGCGACATCGTCCGCAGGGCGGCCCGCGGGACGTGGACGACCTTCGGCTGCCCCGTCACGAGCCGCGCCAGCTCGGTCATCGTGAGGTTCTCGGGGCCGCCGACGTCGATGACGAGCCCGCGCAGGCCGGGGTCGACGACGGCGCGGTGGACCGCTGCCGCCACATCGGCCACGGCGACGAAGTTGACCGGGTTGACGCCCTTCCCGAGCACCTTGGGCACACCCTTGCGGCCGGCGGTCTGCCGCATCACCTCGGCCCACAGCTCCACATAGGCGGTGGGTCGCACCACGGTCCAGTCCACACGGTCGGGCTCGCCGGCGTGCAGCTCCTGCTCCGCAGCGGCCTTCATCCGCATCAGCTCGATCGGGTGCTCGGGGGAGGCGTCGATGCTGGACAGCAGCACGATGTCGGCGCCGACTCCTCGTGCCGCGCGGATGAGGGCCAGGTTGCCGTCCCGGTCGACCTCGGCCGGGGACTCGTCGTAGGTGGGATCCACGCCCTGCACGGCGGACACGACCACGTCCGACCCGGCGACGGCCGCGGCGAGGCTCTCCGGTCGTCGCACATCGGCAGCGACGAACTCGGTCCCGTCCGGGAGTCCTTCGCGGATGTGGCGGCCGACGAGCCGGACCGGGTGACCATCGGCCACGAGCCGCGCGGCGACGAGGCGTCCGAGCCGACCGGTGCCTCCCACGATGGTGATCATGGCGTCCGGTCCGCGTGGGTGAGCTCCGCGACCGCGGCATCGACGCCCGTCTCGACGCCCTCGTCGTCGGTCGGCTCGAGGTAGAACCGGTTGGCGCGCACCAGGTCGTCCTCTTGCGGGCCGACGGTCGTGATCATCACCCCTCGGAAGAGGTGGCGGCTGCCGTCGAGACGGGTGCCGGACATCTCCCACTCGGTCCACCACTGGTCGTCGACCGGGCCGGCGGCGGCAGCCGTGACGGAGGCCGTGATGTCCGGGATGAGGGCGAAGAACTGCTCCCAGTTGCGCCGGACCTGCCCCGGCCCGGTGAAGTTGCGCGAGGGATGGTTCGGCATGACGAGCCGGTAGTCGTCGGCGAAGCAGGCGACGAGGCCGTCGAGGTCGTGGGCGTTGGTGGCGGTCACCAGGCGTTGCAGCGTCGGTGGCAGCCCAAGTGGATCGGGCATGGTGACCTCGGGTGGAGAGTATTCGATACAGTGATCTGTATCTGAACTGGAAGGATCCTCCGAATGGGTCGTCACGTCAAGGGTTCGAAGGTCGCCGCGGGCTCGAGACCTGCGGTCGGCTCGCCGCCTCCGGCGGGACGGCGCTACGACGCGACCGGCCGCCGGCGGGCATCGGCCCAGCGGCGCCAGGAGGTCCTGACCGCCGCGCGTTCCCGGTTCCTCACCGACGGGTACGTCGCCACCACGGTCGCCCAGGTCGCCGAGGACGCAGGCGTCAGTGCCGAGCTGGTCTACAAGTCGTTCCGGTCCAAGGCCGGCCTGGCCCGCGCGGTGTGGGACCGCGCGCTGCGTGGCCAGCAGGCCAGGCCCGCGGAGAACCGCTCCGACGAGGTGTCGTCGTCGGCCACGGACCCCCGGGTGATCCTGCGCAACTGGGCCGTCCTGTCGGCCGAGGTGAGCGAGGTCGGCGCGCCACTGCACGCCATGGTGCGCGCAGCCGCGCAGGTCGACGAAGGTGCAGCCGTGCTCTTCGAGGACATCGAGCGGGCCCGGGCGCGGCGCATGACACACAACGCGGCATACCTGCTCGACGGCGGCCACGTGCGACCCGGGCTGACGCCCACCCAGGTCCGCGACGTCCTCATGCACGCCTCCGGCGAGCTCTACGAGGCGTTCGTGCTCCGCCGCGGCTGGGACCGCGACGCCTACGTCGAGGTCACCTACCGCTTCCTCGAGGGTGCGCTGCTTCCCTAGCCCGGGCCCTCCTGGCCGCGTCGGCGCAGGTAGCGCTCGAACTCGCGGGCGATCGCGTCACCGCTCGCCTCCGGCAGGTCGGCGGTGTCCTGCGCCTCCTCGAGGGTCTGGACGTACTCCGCCACCTCGTCGTCGGTGTCGGCCAGCTCGTTGATGCCGCGCTCCCAGGCCCGGGCGCCCTCGGGCAGGTCGCCGTGCGGGATCGGGACGTCGAGGAGCTCCTCGAGCCGGGACACCAGGGCCAGCGTGGCCTTCGGGGAGGGGGAGTGGCCCGCGTAGTGGGGCACGGCCGCCCAGCACGAGATCGACTGCAGCCCGGACTGGGTCGCAGCGTCCGCCAGCACCCCGACGATGCCGGTCGGGCCCTCGTAACGGCTGGGCTCGAGGTCGAAGCGGTGCAGCACGTCCTCGTCGTCGGACGTGGCGGTGACCGGGATGGGCCGGGTGTGCGCCACGTCCGCCATGAGCGCGCCCAGGGTGAACACGGCGGTGGCCCCCACCTGCTGCGCGAACTCCATCAGCTCGATGGTGAACGCGCGCCACCGGAAGGACGGCTCGATGCCCTGCACCAGCACCACGTCGCGGTCCATCCCCTCCGGGCGTGCCACCAGGATCCGCGTCGTGCGCCAGTGGATGCGTCGACGACCCTCGTCGATCACGACGCGCGGCCGGTTGACCTGGAAGTCGTAGTAGTCCTCGGGGTCGAGCGCGGCGATCGCCTCCGCCTCCCAGACGTCGACCAGGTGGTCGACGGCGGCTGTCGCGGCCTCGCCCGCGTCGTTCCACCCCTCGAATGCGGCGATCACGACCGGGTTGTCCAGCTCCGGCACGTCCTCGAGCTCGATCACCAAGGTCCTCCTCGTCGCCGCCGCCCGGTCCCGGCCGGGCCCGACAGTTCCCAGCCTACGCACGGCACGTCGCGGCCGTGGGGCGCGCCGTACACTCGCCACCGTGACCGTCCTGCCCGCAGCCGTTTTCTGGGACATGGACGGGACCCTCGTCGACACCGAGCCGTACTGGATCAACGCCGAGCACGCGATCGTCGAGGAGGCCGGTGGCGTCTGGAACGACGAGTACGCCCACCAGCTGGTCGGCAACGACCTCATGGTCTCGGCAGAGTTCATCCGCGACAACAGCCCGGTCGAGCTCGAGCCCGTGCAGATCATCGAGGAGCTGCTCAGGCGTGTGGTGGCGCAGGTGCGTGACCACGTCCCGTGGCGGCCGGGCGCCGTGGAGCTGCTCACCGCGTTGCGGGAGGCGGGGGTCCCGAGCGCGCTGGTGACGATGTCCTGGCGGTCCCTCGCCGATGCCGTCGTCGGCGCCCTGCCGGCGGGAGCGTTCGACGCCGTGATCACCGGGGACGAGGTCGAGCACGGCAAGCCGCACCCGGAGCCCTACCTCGCCGCGGCGAGGGCGCTGGGGGTCGCGCTCGCCGAGAGCGTCGCCATCGAGGACTCGCCGACCGGCGTTCGGTCGGCCGTGGCAGCCGGGGTGCCCACCCTTGCGGTTCCCCACGTGGTGCCGGTGCCGGTGACGCGAGGAGCGGTCCAGGTGCCGAGCCTGGTCGGCATCACACCGGCCGACCTGCGGCGGTTGTTCGACGGAGCGCCGGTGCCTCAGTCGTCGGCCGGCACGGCCTGACCCGAGGCGACCGGGTCGAGCGCCAGCTCGGCGGCGTTGTCGGGCAGCGGTGGGGGAGTGCCGCCCCACGCCGGGCACAGGTGCCGGTAGTCGCACCAGTCGCACAGCCGTGAGGTCTTCGGGCGCCAGTCGCCGTTGCGGGCGGCGCGCTCGATCGCGGCCCACACCGCCTTGAGGTTGCGCTCCAGCCCGAGCAGGTCGTGCTCGTCGGGGGTGTAGCGGACCACCTCACCGTTGCCGAGGTAGACCAGCTGGAGCAGCCGGGGGATCTCACCGCGCAGCCGCCACAGCACGAGCGCGTAGAACTTCATCTGGAACAGCGCCTTGCCCTCGAACAGCTCGCTCGGCGAGCGCCCGGTCTTGTAGTCGACCACGCGCATCGCCCCGTCGGGCGCCACGTCCAGCCGGTCGACGTACCCCCGCAGGGTCAACCCGTCGACCTCGGTCTCGACGTAGAGCTCGCGCTCGGCCGGCTCGAGCCGGGTCGGGTCCTCGAGGGTGAACCAGGTCTCGATGAGCGCCTGGGCGTCGCGGAACCAGCCCTCCTGCGAGAGCTGCTCGTCGTCCTCGATCATGGCGGCCAGCTCGGGCTCGGCCTCGACCAGGGCATCCCACTGCGGACCGAGCAGGGCGCCGGCGGCGCTGGCCGTGCGCTCGTCTGCCGGCAGGTCGAACAGCCGTTCCAGCACCGCGTGGACCAGGGTCCCGCGGGCCGCCGCCGGGCTCGGCGGCGACGGGAGCTTGTCGACCGCGCGGAAGCGGTACAGCAGCGGGCACTGCTTGAAGTCCGAGGCGCGGCTCGGCGACAGGGCGGGAACCATGACAGCCACGCTATGCGGCGCGACCGACAACGGTGCACGCGGCGCACCGACGGTGCCCACGCGGCATACCGGATGTGGGGCGTCTCAGCACAGGTTGGTGAATGGTGGACAGGTTCTAACCTGTCCACCATTCACCAACCTTTGCTAGCAAGGGTTCCTGCAGCTCGGGGCAGGGCAGGGCAGGGCGGCGCGCTCAGTCCTCGGGCAGGTAGCCGAGGTTGGAGGACAGCCATCGCTCGGCCTCGCGCAGCGACCACCCCTTGCGCTTCGCGTAGTCCTCCACCTGGTCGCGGCCGAGCCGACCGACCACGAAGTACTGGGACTGCGGGTGCGCGAAGTACCACCCCGAGACGGCGGCACCCGGCCACATGGCCATCGACTCGGTGAGCTCGATGCCCGCGTTCTCCTGGACCTTGAGCAGCTCCCAGAGCAGCGCCTTCTCGGTGTGGTCGGGGCAGGCGGGATAGCCCGGCGCCGGCCTGATGCCCTGGTAGCGCTCGGCGATGAGCTCGTCGTTCTTCAGGTGCTCGTCGGGCGCGTAGCCCCAGAACTCGTGGCGCACCCGCTCGTGCATCCGCTCCGCGAACGCCTCGGCCAGCCGGTCCGCCAGCGCCTCGAGCAGGATCGCGGAGTAGTCGTCCAGGTCGGCCTTGAACTCCGCGATCTTCTCCTGCGCCCCGAGGCCGGCGGTGACGGCGAACCCGCCGACGTGGTCGGCGAGGCCGGTGTCCTTCGGCGCCACGAAGTCGGACATGGCCCGGTTGGGGACGCCCTCGCGGTGCTGTCCCTGCTGGCGCAGGGTGTGCAGGGTGGTGGCCACGGTCTCGCGGGTCTCGTCGGTGTAGACCTCGATGTCGTCGCCGACGGCGTTGGCGGGGAACAGGCCGATCACGGCGTTGGCGCGCAGCCACTTCTCCTCGATGGCGCGGTCGAGCATTCGCTGCGCGTCCTCGTAGAGCTTGGTCGCCGTCTCACCTGTGGTGGGATTGTGCAGGATGTCGGGGAAGCGGCCCTTCATCTCCCAGGCGAGGAAGAACGGCCCCCAGTCGATGTAGTCCCGGAGCTCCTCGAGCGGGTAGTCGGCGAAGGACCGCACGAAGTGGGTGACGTCGCGGCGCGGTGCGCCGGACTGCCGGCGCAGCAGCTCCTTCTCCTGCTGGGCCACCAGTCGGGGGACGTGCGGGCGATGGCTGGCCCAGTCGACCGGGGTATGCCGCGTGCGCGCCTCCTCGAGCGACACCAGCGGGCGCTCGGTCGCCTTTGCGGCGTGCCGCGCGCGCAGTGAGTCGTAGTCCCGACCCACCTCCGCCATCAGCGTGGGGCGCTGCTCGTCGGAGAGCAGCTGGGAGACGATCGGCACGGAGCGCGACGCGTCCTTCACCCAGACGACCGGGCCGTGGTACTGCTTGTCGACCTTGACCGCGGTGTGGGCCCGGCTGGTCGTGGCGCCGCCGATCAGCAGGGGCAGCTCGAGCCCCTGCCGCTCCATCTCGCTGGCCACGTTGACCATCTCGTCGAGGCTCGGTGTGATGAGGCCCGAGAGCCCGATGGCGTCGGCCCCCTCATTCCTCGCCGCGTCGAGGATCTTCTGTGCCGGCACCATGACGCCGAGGTCGACGACGTCGTAGTTGTTGCACTGGAGCACGACGCCGACGATGTTCTTGCCGATGTCGTGGACGTCGCCCTTGACGGTGGCC
>Ga0308175_100002686_pt1 | contig 12195 bp, 11 predicted proteins | sample PhyCR1_3_FD_203893 | JGI IMG/M metagenome (GOLD analysis project Ga0308175, IMG submission 203893) | Soil microbial communities from UC Gill Tract Community Farm, Albany, California, United States - DLSLS.C.R1 | ecosystem: Environmental > Terrestrial > Soil > Agricultural land | place: USA... | reverse complement strand
GAGGGCATACCCGACTCCCACGAGGACGGTCTGGCCTACTTCGACGACGTCGTCGGCGACATCGGGGAGGCATCGTCGCCTGCCCGCCGCGAGATGTTCCTGACCGCCGGCTACGAGATGATCGACTTCCTCGTCGCTAAAGGCGTTCGCATGGCACGATGCCCCGGGTACAGCGACTACTACCCGAATCACAAGGGCGGCAACGCAGCAGGACGTTCGGTCGAGGGCATCCCGTACGACGCGGCAGCTTTGGGGGACTGGAGCGACAAGCTCCAGCGGATGGACAAGAACTGGAACCGCGGATTCGTGGTGAAAACTAGCGAACTGCGCTCGGTGCAGTACTTCAACCGCTCACCACGAGCTTTCGCAGTAGCCATGCGGGTCTTCCTGCGCACCAGGGTGGCCCGACTCCGGCGTCGCGATATCCTGACCAACGGTGCGTCCATCATCGGCCAGATGCTGAAGAGCCTGATCGATCAGCGTGGTGAGCCGCCCATCTGGACGAATACGGCAATGGACGACCTGATCGTCGAAGACGGCCGCGTCGTCGGTGCGCGACTCACTCGAGACGGCACCTCCCTCAACGTGCAGGCGCGTAAGGGCGTCCTGCTCGCAGCGGGAGGCTTCAGTCGCAATGCGGACATGCGCCGTCGGTACAGCGGCGACCAGCCCAATGAGGCGAAGTGGTCGATCGCGAACCCCGGCGACACCGGTGAAGTGCTGCAGACGGCGATGCGGTTAGGTGCGAAGACCGACTTACTGGATGAGGCCTGGTGGCTCCCATCGGTTTTCGTCGCAGACCCCCGCGCCCGCGCCGTCGGCCAGGCGCGCCAACGACCAGGAGCCATCTACGTCGACGGAACCGGCAAGCGGTTCTGCAACGAGTCGAACTCCTATGTCGAAGTCGGCAAGGCGATGTACGCCAACAAGGCCGTGCCGTGCTGGCAGATCTTCGACGAGGGCTATCTCGGCAGATACGTCTCGGGCGCAAACCCGTTCCAGAAGCGCACCATCCCCGAAGCGGTGATCGAGCAGGGTGGTATCAATCGCGCCGACACGATTGCCGATCTCGCACACCAGATCGAGGTTCCCGCCGACGCATTAGAGCACACGGTCCAGCGCTTCAATGAGTTCGCGGTTAAGGGCCTCGACCCCGACTTCGGACGCGGCCAATCGGCGTACAACATCTGCTTGGGTGACCCCGGGTACAAACCCAACGCCGCGCTCGGGCCGATCGATCGCGCGCCGTTCTACGCCACCAGGGTGTTCCCGGCCGACGTCGGCACGTGCGGGGGAGTGATCACCAACGAGCACGCACAGGTGCTCGACGAACACGACCGGGTGATCGACGGTCTCTACGCGACCGGCAACATCACGGCCACGGTGATGGGCCGAAACTATCTGGGTGCGGGCGGGAGCATCGCCAACACGATGGTGTTCGGCTACGTCGCGGCGCGCCACGCCGCAGGCAGAGAAATCACCGGCTGACTTTTCACGGCGAGCAGACGCAAAATCGCCCGACACGCCGCGGCGACACGCGCTTTTACGTCTTCTCGCCGGAGGAAGTCTCCTCGCCCTCTTTGTCGATGAAATCCCTTGGCTTCAAACCTGACTGGATGAGTTCAGTCCTGCGCGCCTGCACATCCGATGCCGCGCCGACCATGTTTGTCAGGATGTGGCTCACCTGCAGGTGCACCCGCATCCCCATCAGTTCCCAGGCGCGCTTCACGTTGTTCTTCACCGCCATCAACGTGGTCAGCGGGATCTGGCCGATCTTGCGGGCCATCTCCTCGACGGTCTCCTCGAGCTGGTCCCGCGGCACCACCTTGTTGAGCAGACCCCAGTCGAGCGCCTGCTGCGCGGAAAGGGTCGGCGCCAGCAGAAGCCAGTCCATCGTCCGATGCCAGTTCATCATCAACCACGGCTCGATCATGGTGTGCCCGCCGGGCTCGCCGAGGCTTTGGGCGAGCGGCATCTGGAAGTACGCATCGTCGGACGCGACGGAGAAATCAGTGAGCAGCCCGAGATAGATGCCGCCGCCCATGCAGTAGCCGTGGATCTGCGAGATCGTCGGCTTAGGGAACTCCCACAGATACAGCGTCGGCCACAGGAACAGGTCGGCGGTACCCTTGTACAGGTCCTCGAATGTGTCTCCGAAGTCCGGGTAAGGGTTCTCGTCGGGGCCCCACCTGGCCACGTGGCCGCCGCAGAAGCCGTTGCCGTTGGCCTTGAGGATGACGACCTTGATCTCCCTGTCGCGGTCGGCCTCGCGAAGGCAGGCGTCGATTTCCTGTACGAGCGTCGCGTCCTTGGTATTGGCCTTGTCGGGCCGGTTCAGGATGATTCGCGCGATCGGGGGTTCCCGTTCATAGATGACCGATTCGAGCTCGCGCCGGTCCGTCATAGGCCTCTCCTTAGAGAATCGCGCCGCTGTCCTTGGCTGCCGAGATGTCATCCCAGTCGAGGTCGAGCTCCAACAGGATCTCCTCGGTGTGCTGTCCATGCTCCGGAGCGCGCGCGGCTGGTGGGGTTGTTTCGTTGAATTGCACTGGTGCGGCGACGATCTGGTATTCGACACCCTGGTCGTCCGCGTTGATGATGGTGTAGCCGTTCGGCTTCACCTGCGGATCGTTGAGCGTTTCTTTCGGGGTGGCCAGCGCCGCCCACACACCCGGCTCGTCAGCAAGTGCCTTGCGCCAGTGCTCGAGGTCCTCGCTGGCGATTCTGTCCCCGACGAGCGCGCACGCCTCCGCGGCGTTGGCGATCAGATTGCTCGACGGGACGAAGCGTTCGTCGGCGGCGAGTTCGGGCAGCCCGATCCGCTCGCAGAACCCGGCCCAGAAGCGATCGGGCTGCAGGAAGACCATTTGGATCCACCTGTGGTCACGAGTCTTGTAGCGGTTCACGAGCGGGTTGATCGCCAGGCCGGGCGGTGCGCCGGGAATGCCGTCGATGCCGAAGAGGTCGGCGACCGAGATCGACGGGGCGATGGTCCACATCGCCTGCGCCAAGAGCGACGAATCGACGACCGACGGCTCGCCGGTGCGTTCCCGATGGAACAGCGCCGCGCAGACCCCGCCCGCCAGCGTGATCCCGCCCTGTAGGTCGCCGAACCCCGGACCCTGCACGGCGGGCGTCTCGGTGCCGAACGGCGTCATCGTGTAGGCCACCCCGCCGCGCGACAGATAGGTGGCCGCGTCGAACCCACCCTTGTCGCGATCCGGGCCGCGGACACCGGTGCCGGTGCCGCGGGCAATGATGATGTTCGGATTGAACCAGCGGATGTCGTCGACCGTCAGCCGCGCGCGTTCCAGCGGACCCGGCAGCCAGTTGGTCAGGAACACGTCCGCGGTGGCGAGCAGTCGACCGAAATACTCGCGGCCGGTGTCGGACTTGATGTCGATCCCGATGCTGCGCTTGCCGCGGTTCCCGATTTCGAGGATGAAGTCGACGTCGGCCCTTGCGTTCTGTCGGGTGAAACCGCCAATGACCAGTGCCCGCCCTGGATCACCTGCCTTGACGTCCTCCACCTTGATCACGTCGGCGCCCCAGTCCGCCAACGCGGCACCGGCAGACGGCACGTAGGTCCAGGACGCCAGCTCGACAACCCGCACTCCGCTCAGGACTTGGGTCATTGCAACACCTTTCGGTCGAGTTCGCTGACGAGTTGCGCGCCGACGTCCTCGAGGTACTTTCCCGGTCCGCCGAGAAATGCGCTCCAACCCAGCAGCCGCTTGAGATAGAGGTGAGCGTCGTGCTCCCAGGTGAAGCCGATACCGCCGAACACCTGGATCGCGGTGTCCCCGACAGAGGCCAGCCGTCCCGCGAATGCCTTGGCGCGCAGCGCTGCCAGGTGACGATCGGCAGGCTCGGCCGCGTCGGCGGCCCACAACGCGTGGATGACGCCGCTGTGGGCGAGCTCGACCGCCTCATACATGTCGACGCAGAGGTGCTGAACGGCCTGGAAGCTACCGATCGGCTGGTCGAACTGCCTGCGCACCTTGGCGTATTCGACGGCGAGGTTCATCACCGCAGCGGCCGCGCCGAGAGCGTCGGCGGCACTGGCGATCATCACATCGTCGACGAGAGCTTCGATCGCATCCGCCGTCGCGGAGGAGAGTCTTCGTGCAGGCACGCCTTCCAAGACCAGATCGAACAGTTTCCGCGTTTGATCCACATGCGGGCGTGCCGTCACGACGACGCCGTCAGACGCGGGATCTATCGCGAAAAGCCCGATACCGCCGGTCTCCTCGGCGAGCACAAGCAGCACGGTCGCAGCGGCGGCGTCGGGCAGGGCGGTGATCTCGCCGCGGACCGTCACACCGTCACCCGTTCCCTCCGCCGCCGGTAGCGGGCCGCTCAGCGGTCCGATGGTGGCGATTGTCGACCCGTCGGCGATTCCGGCCAGCAGCTCGGCGGCATAGGCGTCGGCGCTCATCCGCGTCAGTGCCCGCGTCGCGGCGACCGAGCTCGACAGCCACGGAGCGGGGTTGAGCGCGGCGCCGAGCTCCTCGGCGACGACGCCGGCGTCGACCATCGTCATGCCGGCGCCTTCATAATCGTGGGGGACGAGCACCCCCGTCGCTCCGAGACTCGCCAGCCCACGCCACACCTCGTCGGTGGTGCCCGTCGGATCGTCCAGCATCGGCCGTACATGTGCTGCCACACTTGCCTTTTCAGCCAGAAATCTCCGAACGGTGTCGCGTAGCGCGACCTGTTCGTCGGTGAGTTCGAGGTTCATCGCTGCCCTCTGTCCCCCTGCCCTTCGGGCGGGTGGGCCCACAGCTTGCTAGGGGAGTGCCCCCACTTCGCGCGAGCGCTCATCTCCGCGGCAGCCCCAGAATGCGCGTGGCCGTTATGCCTTTGTTGATCTGGGTCGTGCCGCCTGCGATGGTGAGCGAGCGCGACGACAGCCGACGGTCCGTCCACCGTTGACTGGTGGGCCCGGGGCCGAGCACGTCGAATGCCAGCGCGGCGAGCTCCTGGCCCAACTCCGCCCACACGCTCTTGGCCAGGCTGGCCGATCCGAGCGCATCGCCGCCGTGCAGTGTTGCCGAGATCGACCGCTTGCAGAGCAACTCGAGGTAGGAGATGCGCACGGCGACGTCGCCGAGGCGGCGCAAGGTGGCACTGTCCTCGAGCGCCGGCTTGCCGTCGACAATGTGGTTGGCCAGGTCGGCGACGAGGTCAGCCAACTGGACCTCCATCTGCGCGTACAGGCGCGCCGCGCCCGCCCGCTCATGGCTCAGCGTCGTGGTGGCGACCTGCCATCCCGCGTCGAGGGGGCCGAGCAGCCCGTCGGCGGGCACCCGAACATCGTTGAAGAACACCTCTGCGAAATCGGCCCCTCCGTTCAGGGTGACCAGCGGGCGAGCTTCGATACCGGGCAGCCTCATATCGACGATCAGGCAGGAGATGCCCTTGTGCTTGGAGGCGTCAGGGTCGGTTCGCACGTAGAGCTGACACCAGTCGGCCCGGTGCCCGAGGGAGGTCCAGATCTTCTGGCCGTTCACCACGAAGTCGTCACCGTCGCGCACGGCGCGGCTGCGCAGTGACGCAAGATCAGAGCCTGCTTCCGGCTCTGACATGCCCTGACACCAGATGTCGTCGGCGCGCACCATCCGGGGGAGAAGCTGTCGCTTCTGCGAGTCGGTCCCGTACTGCATGATCGCGGGCGCGATGTTGTTCATGCCAATCACGTTGAGTGGCAACGGAGCTCGAGCTCGCGTGGTCTCCTCGGCATATACGAGCTGCTCGAGCACCGTTGCGCCGCGGCCACCGTATTCCTGCGGCCAGGACACCGCGCCCCACCCCGCGTCGGCGACCGCCGCGTCCCACGCCCGGAGCGTGTCGAAGGAATCCGCGTCGTGCCCGCGTCCCCGGTCCGCGAGCTTCACCTGGTCGGTCAGATTCGCCGAGAGCCACGTGCGCAGCTCCTTGCGAAACTGCTCCACCTCCGCCGGATATGAGAAGTCCACGTTGTCCTGTTCGGGATCGGTCCGATTGGTTTCTTTATAATTTTAGGTAGTATAGCTACTCTGCAAATTGGGGTTGGCAAGAATGCTGCCGCACAACTTCGTGGATAGGGCTGAATGAGCACGTCGGCCGGCCGGTCAGCCATCGTGGGCGTCGGTTACTCGAAGATTCTCCGGGATAAAGGCATTGACGGGCGGCCCCTCGCTGTGGAGGCATCGCGTTCGGCTATCGCCGACGCGGGTCTTTCGGTCAGCGATGTCGACGCCGTGTTCGAGTACGCCGGCGACGAGCAGGCGATGGACATCGCCCGGATGGTCGGAATCGATAACATCGCCGTCTATGGCGACTACACCCCGCGCGGCCCGTCAGGCCTCGCCGCCGCTCTCGGCGCCCACATGGCCGTGGCGTCCGGCGCGTGTGAGGTCGCACTGTGTGTGCGCTCGGTGACCCGGGAATGGGGACAGATGAGCGGGCGTTGGCTGCCCCCCGCTTCCGGCCCGTGGCAGTGGGAGTTCCCGTACGGCGTTGCCGGCGGGATCATCCCGATCATGGGCATGAAGAAGCAACGCCGCATGGCCACCCTCGGCACGAAAGAAGAGGACTACGGGCAGATCTCGCTGAACGGGCGTCGCTGGTCATCTCTGAACGACCGAGCGGTCATGCGTGACCTGATGACCATGGACGACTACTTCAACTCCCGATATGTCTCCGAACCGCTTCGACTGCACGACTGCGACTATCCGGTGACGGGTGCGTGCGCGGTCGTCATCACCACCGCCGAGCGTGCGACCGACGCTCGCAAACGGCCGGTGTGGATTGACGCGATCGCCATGGGGATGGGATGGAAGCCGGACTTCACCTACACCGACGACTTCTTGTTCGGCGGGACCCAGCAATGCGCTTCGACGATGTGGAAACGATCGTCGGTGACCTCTGCCGACGTTGACGTCGCGGAACTCTACGACGGCTTCACCCACATCGCGATGGCATGGGTGGAGGCCATGGGGTTCTGCGGTGTCGGCGAGTTTGGAGAGTGGGTCGACGGCGGCAAGACGATCGGTCCCGGTGGAGCGTTGCCGCTGAACACCAGCGGCGGCCAGCTCGCCGAGGGACGGTTGCACGGCCTGGGCTTCCTTGCCGAGGCGACCGCTCAACTGCGCGGCGAATGCGGCCAGCGACAGGTGCCGGATGCGCAGGTTGCGGTCGTCGCGAACGGCTTCGGGCCGCAAACCGGCTCGTGTGTGTTGAAAGTCTGAGGGAGGGTGGCGATGGGCAGAGTCGAAGGCAAAGTAGCGCTGATCAGTGGCGCCGCGCGAGGTCAGGGGCGGTCGCACGCGCAGCTGCTGGCCGCCGAGGGTGCCGACATCATCGCCGTCGACATCTGCGCGGACATCGAGACCAACGAGTACCCGCTCGCCCGGCCGGAGGACCTCGATGAGACCGCGCGGCTGGTGGAGAAGGAGGGCAGGCGCGCTCACACCGAGATCGCCGATGTCCGCGATCGTGTCGCCCTTTCCGCCGCGATCGATCGCGGGGTGGCCGAGTTCGGCCACCTCGACATCGTGGTCGCCAACGCAGGTATCTGTCCGCTGACCGCAGGCCTGCCACCGCAGGCGTTCGCCGATGCGGTCGATGTCGACCTGGTCGGCGTGCTGAACCTGGTGCACGCCAGCTTCAAACATCTGCAGGCCGGCGCGTCGATCATCGCGACCGGATCGGTGGCCGCCTTCATGGCATCCATGAACACCAGTGGCATCGACGGTGGGCCGGGCGGTGCGGGCTACGCCTTTGCGAAACAGGTTGTCGCACACTACGTCAACGACCTCGCGGCCGCCGTGGCCCCGCATCAGATTCGGGTGAACGCGATTCACCCGACGAACTGCAACACCGACATGCTGCACAGCCCGCCGATGTATCGCGCGTTCCGGCCGGACCTGCAGAGCCCCACCCGCGAAGACGCGGAAGTGGTCTTCCCGGTGATCCAGGGCATGCCGATTCCCTACGTCGAACCCGAGGACATCAGCGAGGCGGTGCTGTTCCTGGCCAGCGATGCGGCCCGCTACGTCACAGGTCAGCAGCTCCGCGTCGACGCAGGGGGCTTCCTCAAGGTCAAATCGTGGTCTGGCGCATAGGGAAGGGATAAGTATGCCCAGAGGAATCATCTACCTGGAGACGAGGCCGGTGACGCCGGACCGCGAAGAGGAGTACCACAGGTGGTACAACGACACTCATCTCGCGGAGATCTGCTCGGTAGAGGGAATCACCTCCGCGCGCCGTTTCGCGCCGACCGACGGGGAAGGCCCGTTCATCGCGATCTACGAACTCGAGTGCGACGACCTCGACGCCGTGGTGGGGCGACTTGGTGAGCTCGGCAGGAGCGGCAAGATGTCCTCGCTGGAGCTGCTCAATATGGAGACACCGCCGATCCCGAAGGTCTACCGCGAGATCGGCTCCTACGAGAAATGACCACTGCAGCAGACGTTCAGCGCCGCATCTACGCGTTGATGGTGTTGATGAAGGCGGCCGACGACCGGCTGTCGAAGGGCATCGGCACCGGCGAATTCATGTGCGTCTACTGGCCGTCGCGCGGGCAGGAGGCCATCGCCGCGGCCATGGGCGTCTCGCTGCGCGACGACGATCAGCTGGTGACAACCTATCGCGGGCTGCACGACCTCATCGGCAAAGGCGTTCCGCTGGAAGAGATCTACGGCGAGATGATGGGCCGCGTCGTCGGGGCCAGCCGCGGCAAGGGCGGCACCATGCACATCGCCAAACCCGACAAGGGCGTGATGCTCTCGACGGGAATCGTCGGTGCTGGGCCACCCGTCGGCGTTGGCCTCGCGATGGCCGCCAAGCGCAAGGGCCTCGACCGCGTCACGGTGGTCAGCTTCGGCGACGGCGCGACCAACACCGGCTCGTTCCACGAGGCTGCCAACATGGCCGCGCTCTGGGATCTCCCGATGGTCTTCGTCTGCCAGAACAACATGTACGCCGAGATGACGCCGACGACCGACACGATGAAGCTCGCGCAGGTCGCCGATCGGGCGGCCGGTTACGGCATGCCCGGCATTCGCGTCGACGGCAATGATCCGCTGGCGGTCACGGATGCACTGGCCGAGGCGGTCGGCAAGGCGCGCAACGGCGACGGTCCCACCTTTATCGAGTGCGTGACCTTCCGTTTCCGCGGCCACTATTTCGGCGACCGGATGCCGTACATTCCGAAGGATCAGCTGGAGGCGGCGATGGCCGCCGACCCCGTGCCCAAGTTCCGGCGTCACCTCATCGACAGCGGTGTCTGCACCGACGACGAGCTCAGCGGAATCGACGAAGGCGCGCTGACGGAGGTCGAAGCCGCGCTGAAGACGGTGCTGAGCGCCGAGCCGCCTACGGCCGACGAGCTCGACCGAGACGTGTACGCGACCCCGATCAAGTTCCCCGTCTGAGGAAGGCCATGGGCGAAAAAGAGATGTCGATGCGCGAGGCGCTCAACCTCGCGCTCGATCAGGCGATGGCCGCCGACGACCGGGTTTTCCTGCTGGGCGAGGACATCGCCGATCCCGGCGCATCCGGCCCGACGGCCGGGCTGTCAACGAAGTACGGCCACGACCGGGTACTGGACACGCCGATCTCGGAGGCGGCGATCGTCGGGGCCGCCATCGGCGCGGCGATCGACGGGCTGCTGCCGGTGGCCGAGATCATGATCATGGACTTCATCGGCATCGCCGCCGACCAGCTCATCAACAACGCCGCCAAACTCCGCTTCATGACCGCGGGCCGGACGACCGCGCCGATCACCGTGCGCACCCAGGTCTATGGCGGGCTCGCCACTGGGGCGACACATTCGCAGACGCTCGAAGCGTGGTTCATGCACATCCCCGGGATGAAGGTCATCGTTCCCTCCACGCCGCGCGACGGCAAGGGACTGCTGACATCCGCGATCTTCGACGAAGACCCCTGCCTGTTCGTCGAGACGATTCGGTTGCAAGGCCAAAAAGGCCTTGTCCCAACCGATCCTGGGTTCTCGATTCCGCTCGGCCAGGCCGACGTCAAGCGGCCGGGCTCGGACATCAGCCTCATCAGCTACGGCCGCAGCGTGCTTGAGTGTCTGGCCGCGGCGCAGACGCTGGAGGAGCAGGGTGTCAGCGCCGAGGTCGTCGACCTGCGCACCCTCGTGCCGCTGGATGTCGACACCATCGTCGAGTCGGTGCGCCGAACCACGCGTGCGGTGGTCGCGCATGACGCGGTCCAATTCGCCGGTCCTGGAGCGGAAATCGTCGCCACCCTGCAGGCCGAGTGCTTCGGTGAGCTCGCGGCACCGATTGAGCGGGTGGCGGCGAGGTTCGTCCCGACTCCCGCCGCGGCGGCGTTGGAAGCGCATATCTACCCGTCGGCAACGCGCATTGTCGCAGCCGCCCAGCGAACGCTCGAGAAGGCGGGTGCCGGTGGCTGACTTCGTCATTCGCATTCCGCGAGTCTCGGTGGCCGTCTCGGAGGCCGAGCTCACGGAGCTTCTGGTCGACGCGGGCGAGCATGTCGAGGAAGGAACGCCGATCTATGTCATCGCCACCGAAAAGGTGGAGCAGGAAATCGAAGCGGGTGCATCGGGCACCGTGCAGTGGACAGGCACGGTCGGGACCACCTACGACATCGGCGCCGAAATCGGCGTCATCGCGTCATAACCCACAGGAGGACACATGGATCTCAACGAGACCCGCGAGAGAATCATCTACGAAAAGGAAGGGCCTATCGCACGCATCACGCTGAACTGGCCCGAGAAGGCCAACGCGCAGGATCAAAAGCTCGCCGAGGAAGTCGACGCGGCGCTGCTGGATGCCGACCGCGACTACGACATCAAGGTTCTGATCTTGAAGGCCAACGGCAAGGGCTTCTGCTCCGGGCACGCCATCGGCAACAACGCCGTGGACTACCCCGATTTCGTCAAGAGCGCGCAGACAATGGGCACGCCTTGGAAGGGTCAGACCGACCTGTTCGTCAAGCCGACCCTCAACCTGTGGGAGTTCTCGAAGCCGACGATTTCGCAAGTCCACGGATACTGCGTCGGCGGAGGCACGCACTACGGGTTGGTCACCGACATCGTGATCGCCTCTGAGGATGCCTACTTCTCCTATCCGCCACTGCAGGGGTTCGGCATGCCGTCGGGCGAGTGCTCCATCGAGCCCTGGGTGTTCATGAACTGGCGACGCGCGGCGTACTACCTCTACACCGCCGAGGTCGTCGATGCCGAAAAGGCGCTCGAGTACGGCCTCGTCAACGAGGTGGTGCCGCGCGACCAACTGGGGGACCGTGTCGAGGCGATCGCGCGGCTCATCGCGCAGGCCCCGATGACCACGCTGCTGGCGACCAAGGCCAACATCAAGCGGGCGTGGGAGATGATGGGCATGCGGGTGCACTGGCAGAGCTCCAACGACCTCGTCGCCCTGGCGTCGATCAGCAAGGATGTGCAGCAGCTGATCCAGACGGTGTTCAAAGACAAGGTGCTGCCGTCCGAGCAGGCCCGGCGCCAGGCCGCGGCCGCCGCATCCAGTGACGGCGCCGCCACCTAGGACCGTTTTGTGAACATCGCCGACCACGCCGACGGTGATCCCCAGTCACCTGCCCTGATCGTCGCCGACGGCGCCATCTCCTACGGCGAGCTGTTCGAGGCGAGCCAACGCGTCGCGGCCCTGCTGCACCAGGCGGGGCTGCGGCGCGGCGACGGGGTCGCCCTGGTGCTGCCGAATCGTCCGGAGTTCTTCGAAATCACCTGGGGTTGCCAGCTTTCCGGCCTCTACTACAGCGCGGTGAACACCCACTTCACCCCCGACGAGGTCGCCTACGTCATCGACGACTCAGGGGCCAAGGCCGTCTTCATCGACCAGTCGATGGCCGACCTTGGGAAGCGGATCCTTGAGCTCAACGACGACGTCGACGTGCACATCAGCGTCGGCGGCGCGCTGCCCCGCTGGCGCTCCTACACCGACGCCCTCGCCGACAGCGGGCAGCCGCCACCCATTTCCGACGGCTCGGAGATGCTCTACTCCTCCGGCACCACCGGACGGCCCAAAGCCGTACGGCGCCTGCTACCGGAGGACGGCCAGGGATCGTGGGCGCAGAAGGTGCTGGAGTACTCGCTGGCCCAGCGCTACGGCATGACCGCGTCGAGCGTGTACCTCTCGCCTGCGCCGCTGTATCACGCGGCCGGAATCAACTACACGATGG
>Ga0308175_100002685_pt1 | contig 12196 bp, 9 predicted proteins | sample PhyCR1_3_FD_203893 | JGI IMG/M metagenome (GOLD analysis project Ga0308175, IMG submission 203893) | Soil microbial communities from UC Gill Tract Community Farm, Albany, California, United States - DLSLS.C.R1 | ecosystem: Environmental > Terrestrial > Soil > Agricultural land | place: USA... | reverse complement strand
GACGTCCTCGGTAACGACGCGCCAGTGAGCATCGGCGAGCGCAGCGAGCATCGTGGGCCGTTCTTCCACGAGGATCCCGCTGAGGATCGACTCGCCGCCGGAGGTCAGCGCGCTGGCGATGGCCGGCAGCAGCTCGACCAGCACCGACGACAGGATGTTGGCGAGCACGACGCGCACCGGTGCGACGAGCGGGAGAAGCACGCCGGCATCGCCTTCGAGCACGGTCACCCGATCGGCGACTCCGTTGCGCGCGACGTTCTCGTTCGCATTCGCGATCGAATCGTGGTCCAGCTCGATCGCGAACACCTGCGCGGCGCCGAGCTTCGCCGCGGCGATGGAGAGCACCGCGCTTCCCGCTCCGAGGTCGGCGACGCGATCTCCGACGCGGAGAAGCGCGGGGAGAAGTCTGACGACACCACGCGTCGTCTGATGCTCGCCCGTGCCGAAGGCCATCTCCGGCTCGATGACGATCGTGCGCGCCGGGTCGCGCCCCTCGGCGAGCCAGGGAGGGACGATGGAGAGCCGGCCCAGCTCGTGAGCGCCGACCCCTTTCTTCCACTCTTCCGCCCAGTCGACTTCCGGAACGAGTGCGGTGCTCACCGTTGCGCCGGGCACCGCGCTGCGCAGCTGCGCGACGACCGCGTCGGCGTCCACGTCGTCGGGGAAGTGGGTGACCAGCTCCTCTCCGGACTCCTGCACGCCCTGCGAACCGAGCTCGAACAGGGCGGCGAGAGCCGCCTCGCGCGCGTCGCCGGCATTGACCCGCACGGCGAGCCAGCTCACGCGCCCAGCGCTTCCTTCATCTTCGCCCAGAAGCCCTTGCCTCGATCCGCCGGCACGGTCTGCTGTACCTTCGCCAGCCGCTCGATCAACTGCTCTTCCTCGGCGGAGAGCTTCTCGGGCGTCCAGAGCTGCACGCGCACGTGCAGATCGCCCGTGCCGCCGGCGTTCACACGCGCGAGGCCGCGGCCACGCAGATGGAAAAGCTGGCCGCTCTGGGTGCCGGACGGAATCTCGAGCGCCATGCTCGACGTCACGGTCGGCACCTCGATCGTCGCGCCGAGCACGAGTTGCGGATAGGTGACGAGCACTTCGGTGTAGAGATCCTCGCCGTCGCGCTCGAAGCGTGGATCATCGGCGACGTCGAACACGACGTGGACGTCGCCCCGCTCGCCGCCGCGCTGCGCTGCGTTGCCGACGCCGCGCATCGTCATGTACTGACCGGTGGCGACACCGGGCGGGATGGCGACCTTGATCGTCTTCTCGCCGCGCACGCGTCCGTCGCCCTTACACTTCCTGCACTGCGACTCGATGATCTGCCCATCGCCATGGCAGGTGGGACAGGGCGCGACGGTGACGAACTGGCCGAAGAAGGAGCGCTGCGCGCGCCGTACCTCGCCCTGCCCGCCGCAGGTCGGACATTGCTGCGCCTTGCTGCCCGGTTCGGCCCCACTACCCTGACAGCGATCACACGGATCGAGGACCTTCAGCGTGATCTGCTTCTCGACGCCGGTCGCGACTTCGGCGAGGGTGAGCGGCACGGTGAGCTTGACGTCGGTGCCCGCGCGCGTACCGCCGGCGCCCTGCCCTCGCCCGAACAGATCCTCGAAGCCGGAGAAGTTGCCGAAGTCGCGCATGAAGATGCCGAGCGCTTCGGAGAGATCGACGTGGTGATAACCGCCGCCGCCACCGCGCAGCCCAGCCTCCCCGTAGCGATCGTACGCGGCGCGCTTCTGCGGATCGCGCAGCACGTCGTACGCTTCGGTGATCTCCTTGAACTTCTCCTCGGCGTCCTTCGCCCCGTTGTTGCGATCGGGGTGATAGGTCATCGCGAGCTTTCGATATGCCTTCTTGATGTCGTCGTCCGACGCGCCTCGATCGACGCCGAGGACGCCATAGAAATCAGCCATGGTGCGGGGAGGTCGTGGGTCGTGACGCGCCGCGTGCCACCACTCTTCAGCGGAGTGGCAGCACGCACCGCCCGTCACTCAAAGTAAATCGCTCAGCAAGCGGGAGGTGTGTTGCACGAGCGCGATCACCTTGTCGTACGGCATGCGCGTCGGGCCGATGACACCGATCACTCCCGCGAGCGCGCCGACGTGATATTCGGCCGTCACGACGGTGAATTGATCGAGCCGTGGGTCGCCGTGCTCGCCGCCGATCGTGATGCTGACGCCGGGCCGCTCGTCGCCGCTGTGCTTGCGACGCAGCGCATCGGCGAGCCGCGCTGGCTCCTCGGTGAGCGACAGGAGGCGGCGAAGGTTGTCCGCGCCGCTGAACTCCGGCTGCTCGGCGAGCACGCTCGCCTGGCCGACGATGACGTTCCCCTCTTCTGCCGGTAGCGCGGCGTCGAAGAGCTGATCGCCTTCCTGCACGAAGATGTTGAGCAGCTCGGCGGAGGCCGCCTGAGTCTGCGTGTCGCGCAGGCGCTCGGCCACCGACGCGCGAAGTTCGCGAAGCGTGTGGCCCGCGAGGCGCTCGTTGAGCACCTGGGACACCTCGATCACCGCGAGATCAGCGAGCGTTCCCGCCACCTCGACGAACACCGTGCGCACGACGCCGGCATCGAGGGTGAGGACGAGCAGGAGACGATCGCTGCCGACACGCACGAGCTCTACGCGACGCAGGACACTCGCGTCGAGCCGCGGCCCGAGCGCTACGCCGAGTTCCTGCGTGAGAACGCCGAGGCTCTGCGCGGCACGGCGGAGGATGTTCTCGATCGTGGAGTGGCTGGTCGCGATCTGCTCGCGCAGCCGCTCACGTTCCGAGGCGACGATGGCGCCGGCGGGCGAGTTCAACAGCGAGTCGACGTAGACGCGATACGCCTTGTCGGTGGGGACGCGGCCAGCGGAGGTATGCGGATGCGAGAGAAACCCCTTGTCCTCGAGGTCGCTCATCGTGTTCCGGATCGTCGCCGGCGAGACCCCCAGCCCGTGGCGCCGTGCAAGAACGCGCGAGCCAGCCGGCTCGGCGGTCTGCACGTAGGTCTGGATGACCGCCTCGAGTACTCGGCGCTCCCGCGGCGTGAGCTCGTCTGAAGTGGCCATAAGTTCAAATATGCTAACGACTTCGGCTATGCGTCAAGGCGGCGGCAAGGGCGTCGAGTCGCAGCCAGCCGAGGGCGGTGCAGCGGAGCCGGTTCTCGGCGTCGACGGTGACCCATTGGGCGACTTCCCACGGGCCCACGACGTCACGCTCGCCTTCCGCCAGCGGCAGTCCGTCGTCGGTCCGCAAACCGAGATACACGGACTCGGCCAATCGGTTCTGCTCAGTCAGCTCTTCGTCCCCGCCGCGCGGGTCGCGGTGCTGCGCGAGCTCGTCCCGCCAGTCAGTGTAGGCGCGGACGTTCCACCGCCTCGTGCGTCCGTCGAAGCCATGCGCGGCGGGACCGAGTCCGACATACGGCACGCCGCGCCAGTAGGACGAGTTGTGCCGCGATCGCTTACCCGGCCGCGCATAGTTGGACACTTCGTAATGCTCGAGGCCGGCCTCGGTGAGGGCGTCGTGCGCCGCAAGATACTCGGCCTCGTAGCCCTCCTCGCCGCGCTCCGCCGTCCTGCCGCGAGACACCCAGCGGCCAAGCGGGGTGCCCTGCTCCACGGTGAGCCCGTAGAGCGACACGTGATCCGGCTCGAGCGCGAGCAGGCGCTCGACGTCGGCGGTGAAATCGCGCTGCAGCTCCTCCGGGAGCGCGAAGATGAGGTCGAGGGAGAGGTTGGTGATTCCCGCCGACCGGGCAATGGCGACTGCGCGCGCGATGCCCGCGCCGTCGTGCGTGCGGTGCATCCAGGCGAGCACGGCATCGTCGAACGACTGCGAGCCGATGGACAGTCGATTCACACCGGCGTGAAGCCATGATTCGACGGCGCTCTCGGTGATGTCGTCGGGGTTTGCCTCGATCGTCACTTCAGCGCCGGGCGCGAGAGGGAATCGTTCGCGCACGCGGGCCAATACGCGCGCGATCCCTGGCCCTCCGAGGCGCGAGGGAGTGCCGCCGCCGAGGTAGATCGTGTCGACCTCGGTGGCCTGGCTTTCAGCCTGAGGGAGGTGCGACGCGGCTCGAGTCTGCTTCTCCCGACTCTGCCCCTCCTTACTCTGACCCTCCTTACTCCGACCCCGGTTGGGGAAGCGGAGGGTGAGCTCGGACTCGAGGGCGGTGCAATACTCGTCGACGGGCACGGTGCGCCGCACCGCGATCGAGAAGTCGCAGTACGAACAGCGGCGGGCGCAGAAGGGGACGTGGACGTAGACGTGGCGAGGCACGTCGAAATATCGCACGAATCAGAGCCGGCGGATCTCTCCGCTCAGCGCGCACTCGACCAGTCCGCGCAGCTCGAGCGCGCTCACCGCGGCCATGGCTTCGTGCGCGGGGAGACCGGCGCGCGAAGAGAGCGTGTCGAGGTCGGCGTGCCCGGCGGCGAGGGCATCCCACAATGCGCGCTCGCTGCCCTCGGCCGGCAGATCACGCCGACGCGGCGGCGCGCTGAGGCCGACCAGGGCGAGTGCGTCCGCGACGGATGCGACGAGACAGGCGCCGTCGCGCAGGAGTTCGTTGCTCCCCTGCGCCTGCGGGATGTCGATCGGGCCAGGCACGGCGGCGACCGTGCGATTCAGCTCCAGCGCGTGCGAAGCGGTGATGAGCGCCCCGCTCTTGACCCCCGCTTCGACGACGATCGTGACCCGTGCGAGCGCAGCGATGATGCGGTTTCGACGCGGAAAGGAGCCACCGTGCGCAGCGAGCGAAGGGGGGAGCTCGCTGAGGAGCAGCCCGCGCACGCCGATGTCGTCCTGGATCGCCGCGTGGCCGCGCGGGTAGGTGACGTCGAGTCCAGTGCCGAGCACCGCGCAGGTCGCGCCGCCGACGCCGAGTGCCGCGCGGTGAGCGGCGACGTCCACGCCGCGCGCGAGCCCGCTGATGACGCACGCACCGGCACGAGCCAGTGCGCCGGCCAACTCGCGCGTGACGCGCTCGGCGTACGACGTCGCGCGGCGCGTGCCGACGATGGCGACGCACGGGCGATCGAGAAGCGCGAGCTCTCCGCGCGCCCAGAGGGTACGTGGAGGGTCGGGCAGATCGCGCAGCGCTTCGGGATAACGAGGGTCGTCGCGGTGCAGCTCCACGTCAGGGCAGCTCGACGTCCCTGACTGGCTGTACCGCCGCCTTGCGCATGTCGAGCAGCCGCCGCCACCACGCGAGCTTCAGGGCATCGAGTCCGCTGCGCGCCGCGGCGCTGATGGCGAACACGCCGAATGCATCGGGCGCCTCGATGGGCGGCGGTTCGTCCTCGCCGAGGAGGTCCATCTTGGTGAACACGACGCAATGCGGCTTCTCGCTCAGTTCCGCTGAATACTGCGCGACCTCGCCGCGAAGCTGATCGTACTCGAGCTGCCAGTCGAGCGCATCGATCGGAATGAGGAAGGCGAGCAGGCGCGTACGCTCGATGTGCCGCAGGAATTGCAGGCCAAGTCCCCTGCCCTCGTGCGCGCCCTCGATGATGCCGGGAATGTCCGCGACGACGAAGGTGCGGCTGTCACTCAACTGCACCACACCGAGGTTGGGCGCGAGCGTGGTGAATGGATAGTCGCCGATCTTCGGCGTGGCGGCGCTGATGACGGAGAGCAGCGTGGACTTGCCGGCGTTCGGCTGCCCGACGAGTCCGACGTCGGCGATGAGCTTCAGCTCCAGCTCGAGCGTGACCGCCTCGCCGTCCTCGCCGGGCTGCCACTCGCGCGGACTCCGGTGGACAGAGGTGGCGAACCAGGTGTTGCCCTTGCCGCCGCGTCCGCCGCGGGCGACGACCACGGTGTCGCCATCCGCGAGCACCTCGGCGACGACGTCGCCGGTGTCGTGATTGCGAATCACGGTGCCCGGCGGGACGGGAAGCAGGATGTCGCTCCCGGAGCGGCCGGTCTTGTTGGACCCGCTGCCGTGGTCGCCGCTCTCGGCCTGCCAGGCATCGCGGTACGTGTAGTCGAGCAGCGTGGACAGGTTGCTGTCGGCGCGAATGATCACGTCTCCTCCCTTGCCGCCGTCACCGCCATCGGGCCCGCCCAGGGGCGTGAACTTCTCGCGGCGGAAGGAGACGATCCCCGAGCCGCCATTTCCCGCGGTGACGCGTACGATGACGCGGTCGATGAACATCCCGATGATCAGGCGAAGGTAGGCGAAAGCGTCGTCGCGCCATCAGCGAACAGGCGCGGTCGCAATCGAAGCCGCGCGCGGAGAAAGCTACTTGCCCAGCACCCGCGCGAGCAGCAGGCGCGCCGATCGAGCGCGCTCGGTGCCGATCAGCTCGGCGACCGCTTCGATCGTGGCGATGATGGCGTCGGGACCGGCGCCGACGTTCAGCGCGCCGTGAAGATGCGAGTGCAGTTGGCGGTCCTGGCCCATCGCGGCACACGCGGCGACGACGCAGAGCTCGCGGCGCTCCAGCCCCAGGCCGGGCCGCGAGAGCACCTTGCCGTAACCGTCGATCACCATCCACGCGTCGAGCGCGGGATGCAGATCGCGGACGTTGAGCCGGAGCTTCTCGTACATGTCGCCGTATACGGCGGCGCAGGTCTGCTCGCCGCGCGTCCGCCACTCCGGGATGAGCGCGATGTCGTCCGCTTCGTCGGAGGTGGGCGCGGGCACGCCGGCGACGCGCCGCCACTCGCGGGCCGCGTTGAGCGCGCGCGGGAAGCCGCAGAACAGGTAGCTCTGCAGCACGACCTCCTCCACCTCGCCAGCGGGCGCGCTGCGCGCCGCCTCGACGATCGAGCGTCGCACCGTCTCCTCGCTGCCGGCGGCGATGGCGGCGCTGAGCTGTACGAGCACGCGTGTCGCGCCGTCCAGCTCGGGCAGGCTAGGCGTCACCGAGCGGGCGGACCTCCCCGACGATCTCGTTGCGCGTGTTGCGCAGCGGGCGATGGAGGAATTCGGCGAGCCGCGGCGGCAGGTCTCGCGGCAGCGCGCCGAAGCGCTGCAGCACGGAGATGACCGCGGGGAACTGGGCGCGCTGAGCACCGTCCTCGACCTTGATCGCGATGCCGATCCCTTCGTCGACGATCGCCACGCTGTGCACCCCCTCCGCGCCGACCTTGGAGATGCACCGGCCCTCGGTCGCCTCGATGAGGGCGGAGTCGAACCGATCGCTGCCGCCGACGAGGAAGGGACGCGTCTGCATGGCGTGGGCGATGCGCGACGGGATCTCGGCGGATCGACGCGACGCATCGCCGAACCGCGCGTAGGCAAGCGCCATCGACTGGAGATCGAACACGAAGACGGGGACACCGCATCCGTCGACCGCCAGTCCGATCTTGTCGGTGGGAACGCTGCTCCACCGCGAGACCTCTTCGAGGCAGGACTGCTGCACCGGATGGTCGTGGCGCTCGTAGCCGAACGACGGCCACCCCGCCGTGCGCGTGCGGGCGAGCATCGCGGCGTGCTTTCCCGAGCAGTTGTTGTGGAGCCGCGTCGGCCGCGCGCCGGCTTCGCGCAGCGCCTTCTGGCCGCGCTGTGACAGCGGCTCGTGCGGACCGCACACCAGATCACCCTCCTCCATGCCGATGGAAGAGAGCATGGCGCTCGCGATCTTCACGTGTTCCGGCTCTCCACCGTGCGAAGCACACGCGAGCGCGAGCTCGTCGTCACCCCAGGCGAGGCTGTCGAACCCGCCGCTCTCGAGCAGCGGCATGATCTGGAACGGCTTCGCGCACGACCGCCAGTGCGTGACGATGGACGAATCGCGCGCGCCGGCCACCAGCGTGCCCGATGCGTTGACGACGGCCGCGTGCACCCGGTGGCGCGATTCCACGAGGGCGCCGCGAGTGACGATGACGTCGAGAGAGAGCTGATCCATGCCCCGTGGTGCCGGTGAGGGAGCCCGAAAGATAACCGGGGATGGAACGGAATAGGGCTATCGTCGTGCGGCGAGCAGAATTCCCGCGAGCACGATCGCGCCGCCGACGACCGTGAAGAGGCCGGGGAGCTCGCGAATACCCGGCAGCGCGGCGGCGATGATCGTCGCACCGACGGGCTCACCGAGCAGCGTGAGATTCACCACGTACGCCGGCGACCGCTTGAGTGCCCAGTTGAGTCCCGTGTGGCCGAGCAGCATCGGGCCGAGCGCGAGGCCGGCGAACAGGGCGAGCTCGCGAGGCGGCTGCGGGGCGAGGGGCACGTGACCGATCGTCGCGAGGAGCAGGAGCACGACGAAGCAGCTTCCGTACACGAGTCCGACGTAGGCCCAGAGCTCGAGGGTGCCGCGTAGCCGGCGCCCCGAGACGAAGTAGACGGCCGCGGTGAGAGCACCCACCAATGCCAGAAGGTCGCCGAGCAAGGCGCGCGGGTGAGCGCGCGCGGACGCTCCTGCGAGGAGATCCGGCAGCGCGACGACGAGCGCGCCGGCCATGGCGATCCCGATGCCGATCCACTGGCGTCGAGTCGGTGTCTCGCCGAGCCAGACGCCCGAGAGCAGCGCGACGACGATGGGCTGCGTGTTGACGAGAACGACCGACGCGGCGACGGTCGTCAACGTGACGGACGTGTTCCAGCTCCAGAAGTGCAGCGCGAGCATGGCGCCCGCTCCGACCCCGACGCCCACCTCGCGCCGCGAGAGGCGCGCCCACTGCCGCCACTCGCCGGTAAGGGCGAGCGCGACGGCGATGACGATGAGGGAGAAGCCGAGTCGCCAGCTCGCGATAGCGATCGGATGGGCATGCGAGAGCCGGACGAGCGGTCCGGAGAGCGAGACGCCGAGCAGCGCGAACCCGAGGACGACGAACGCGCGCCGATCCGTCGTCGGGTGACTCACGTTCGGTGCGTCAGCGCGTGACCGCGACGATGATGGCCACCGTGCTGCCGATGATCTGCGCCAATCCGGTGATCATGGGGATCCAGTCCCGCTTCTGGGTGTCGTCGCCCTCGGGCACCGTCACCACACTGCCCGGGCGAGGCTTGGGCATTCCGTCGGGGAGGAAGAAGTGGTGGCGCACCGACTCGAGCTTGCCGCTGGGCTGCGTGACGAACGCGTGATCCTCGTCCGCCTTGGGCGCAGGGCCGCCTGCCGCGTCGATGTAGTAGTCGATCCCCTTGCCCCTGACGTAGGCGATGGTGGACGGCGCGTTCACCGCACCGCGGATCGTGACCGTCGCGTTGTAGGGAGGAACGGTGATGTTGTCGCCGTCGCGCAGGATCAGGTTGTCCGAGCTCTCGTAGCGACGCAGCGCGGTACTGAGCTCGACGCCGACGCGACCGATGTTGTTGTCGCGGCGCGTGAACACGATACCGTCGGCGTAGGCCTCCTCGGTGAGGCCTCCCGCCCGCTTGATCAAGTCGGACAGGCGCTCCGACTGGTTCGTGAGCGCGTACACACCGGGAAACTTCACTTCGCCGAGGAGCGTGACGGTGCGCTGCAATCCCCAGCCCGGCTGCCGCATGATGAGGACGTTGTCGTACGGCTTGAGCGGCACGTCGGGCGCGCCGTGGGCGGGAACCTGCAGACCCGGCGGGCCGATGTACTTACCGTCGGGGCCGCGCTCGAAGAGGTATGTCGAGTCCATCGGCACGCGTACCGTCGTCGCCGTGCGACCGCCGGCGCGGCTCTCGGGCAGGCGTGCGATCTCCGCCTCCTGAAGGTACGCGCCTTCCTGTACGCCGTCCGCGAGGAGGACGAGATCGCGCAGCGTCATCCCGTCACGGTAGAGGACACGCCCGCTGCGGCGCACCGCCCCTCCGATGGAGACGAACCGCGTCGGGCGGAAGTTCGTGAGCGCGAAGACATTCACGCGATCGTCTTCCTGCAACGGGATGTCGTTGACGACGGCGCCGGTGGTGTCAAGGAGCGTCGCCCGGAGCTGCACGCGCGCCGAGTCGGGACGCAGCCTCGTCACGAGCACTTCGCCGAGGTAGGAGTCGCCCTTGATCCCGGCGCGACGGAGGGCCTGGCTCAACGTCATCCCGGGCTCGAGTCCCTGCGCACCGGGGAGATAGACGTTCCCTTCGACGTAGATCCGATTGCGGACACGCTCCGCGACGGCGAAGACGCGCACCACGTCGCCGTTCTGGAGCGGAATGGTCCTTCCCGCGTCCGAGATGAGCGAGGCGGAGGAGACGTCGATCGTGACGCGCTCGCGACCGGTGGCCGTCCGCTCCGAAGGGGGAAGAATCCGATCGATCAGCACGCGCTGCAGCGACGCCGAGGCCTCGAAGCCTCCGGCGTCGTGCAGCAGATCCGCCAGCGTCTCGTTCGGCTTGACCTCGTAGGTCGCGGGGCGCGCGATCTGGCCGAGGATGCGCACGCGCGGGAGGTGGACCGGTACGAAGAGGACATCCCCCGTCTGAAGACGGGCGTCGTGCGACGCATCGCCGCGCACGAGGTAGTCGTACACGTCGAGCGTATCCACCGTCCGCCCACCGCGCCGCACCACTACGTTGCGCAGCGATCCGTTCGTGGTCGGCCCGCCCGCTGCATAGAGCGCGGTGAGCGCCGTGCCGGCGCTCGACACCATGTAGCTCCCCGGCCGGCGCACTTCGCCGACGACGTAGATCTGGTTGGAGCGCAGGCGCGCGACGCTCACGGAGTAGCGCGTCGTGCCCTGATTGTTCGCGCGGACGCCGGAGTAGACGCGCGAGAGGCGCGAGTACAGCACGCGATCCAGCTCGCCGAGGGTCAGGTTGGCGACGGAGATCTGGCCGACCTGGGGGATGACGACGAAACCTTCGCGGGTGACGGGAAGCTCGTAGCTCGCCTCGACGTCGCCCGTGAGGATGAGGACGAGGCGATCGCCCGGCCCGAGCCGATAGTTCGCGTCGACCGGTCCGGAGAGCGTCGGCTCGAAGACGGATGTCGAGCTGCGGAAGACGTCGAGGCCGAAGATCGTGTAACCGCTGTCGGCGAGGGTCTGGGCGCTGTCCGCGGTGATGCCGCGCAGACCGATGCGAACGTCGAAGCGATTGTCCGGGGGCCGCACCGCGACCGGCGATTGTCCCGGCGGACAGGGGATCGGCGTCAGGGCTTCGGATCCAGTCGTCTGACCGCTCGGTCCGCCGGCCTGCGGCTGTCGCGTCGTGGGCGAGACGCCCGTGACCACCTGACCGGGAAGGGTGTACTGACCGGGCATCGTGTACTGGCCGGGAAGCTGGGTCGTGTCACGCCCGTTGTTCCCCTGCGCACCGCCCGTCCGTGTGGCATCGCGCCCCGCCCCTCGCCCTCCGGTGTCGGTGAGCGCTCCGGGGCTCTGGTAGCGTGGGTTGAGGTACGGGTTCTGGTAGGGATTCTGGTACTGATTCTGGTACTGGTTCCGATAGTAGTTCGGATCGTAGACGCACGGGACACCGCTGAGCACAGGCTGGCTTCCCGTGCCGAGGGCGAAGCCCTGCATCGCGGCGACGTCGGCGCTGTCGGCGATACCGAGCGCGCGGACGGCGGCGAACACGTCTTCGCCCGGGCTCAGAGGCGCGCCACCCGTGTTCGTCGAGCCGGGCAGGTACGGATCGAGGAGATCCTCTGGATACCCTTCCGCGCGCAGCCGCGCGTGGATCTGCTCGCGCGTCAGTCCGCTCGTCGCGAACCGCTGCCGCAGCTGCTCGACGAGGTCCGGGCGCGTCTGGAGGAGGATCTGCGCCTGCTCGGGCGTCGGTCGAGTCGTCGGCACCTGCGCGCCGACGAGACTCGGGAAGGGGAGCAAAAAAGAAGCGGCCACGACGAGTGACCGCAGGAGCACTGAGCGCATGGTTGTCGCCTGCGGGGCGATCGGCGGGAGTGGGAGACCCGGGTGGCGCTTACGGAAGGGACGAGTGGTCACGCACGGACTCGAACCGTGGACCTCTGCTGTGTGAAAGCAGCGCTCTAACCAGCTGAGCTACGCGACCTTGGCCCCGATGTCCACTCGGGGTCGAGGTCGGATGTTAGCCCTCGGTCAGAGGGCTCGCAAGGGTTCTGCACGGTATCAGAAAACCTTCACCATCCCCTTCGTATAGCGCGACGGATCACGTCGAACGTCGGCGAGGATCGCGCTCATGTCGGTCACCAGTTTGTTGAGCTGATCGTACAGCGTCTGGTCGGTGAGGAGGCGGCTCGCCGTGCCCTGGCCGCTGGTCAGGGAGTGCATCAGCGAGTCGGCGCCGCGCGTGATGCCGACGAGGTTCTGATAGAGCGTCGTGTCGCGCAGGAGGAGGCCCGCCGTGCCCTTGCTCGCGTTGATCGAGACGATG
>Ga0308175_100002684_pt1 | contig 12197 bp, 8 predicted proteins | sample PhyCR1_3_FD_203893 | JGI IMG/M metagenome (GOLD analysis project Ga0308175, IMG submission 203893) | Soil microbial communities from UC Gill Tract Community Farm, Albany, California, United States - DLSLS.C.R1 | ecosystem: Environmental > Terrestrial > Soil > Agricultural land | place: USA... | reverse complement strand
AAAGCATGGCGCGGACCAGCATGCGTCGAAAGATTCGAAGATCTTCCATTACATCGACGTGCATTACACGCGGATGCTGCGATGGGCGATGGCGCACCGGCGGATGATGCTGGTCTTCAGCATGCTAACGGTGTTCAGTATCGTGCCGCTGTTCATGTTCGTGGGCAAGAATTTTCTTCCCGCTGACGATCAATCGCAATTCAACGTGCTGGTGAGGACGCCCGAGGGCACATCGCTGGCTGCCACCACTGCTACGGCCGAGCGCATTGCGCGCGATATCCGGGATCTGCCCGGAGTGCAGCATACCCTCATGACCGACGGCAACAGCGCGGATGCGTCAGTAAACAACGCATCGATCTATGTGAAGCTGACCGACGTAGATCAGCGCAAAATATCGCAGCAGGAGCTGATGCAGCGTACTCGCGCGTTGTTGAAGAATTATCCGCCAGAGATCCACACCGGCGTGGAACTGGTCTCTACCGTTGGCGGCAACCAGAGCAACGCGGAAGTGCAGTACTTCATCCAGGGACCCGATCTGGATAAGCTCGCGAAGTATTCGGACGAACTGCTGGCGAAGATGAAGAACATTCCGGATGTGGTGGATGCGGATACCACGTTGCGCTCCGGAAAGCCTGAAGTGCGCCTGGTGATCAACCGGGCGCGGGCGGCGGACGTGGGCGTTTCCGTGATGGATATCGAACAGGCGCTGAATACGCTCGTCGCCGGCCAGGTGGCATCGACGTTCAATTCGGGAGATGACCAGTACGACGTTCGCGTGCGCGCTGAAGAGCAGTTCCGTACCGGCGAAGCAGGATTGCGCTCGATGACGGTTCCGTCTTCGAAGCGTGGATCGGTTGGGCTGGACGAAGTGGTGGATATCGCATCAGGGCTTGGTCCATCGTCGGTCAATCGCATCAACCGGCAGCGACAGGTGACGCTCACCTGCAACGTTTTGCCGGGCGGTTCGCAGGCGGCTATTCTTACGGCGCTCAACAAGGCGACCGCAGAGCTGAACATGGACCCGGACTACCGCAGCGGGATGACGGGCGCGTCGAAGGAACTGGCGCGCACGGGATATTACTTCATCCTCGCGTTTTCGCTGACGTTCATCTTCATGTACATCGTGCTTGCGGCGCAGTTTGAATCGTTCATCCACCCGATCACGATTTTGCTGACGCTGCCGCTCGCGATTCCGTTCGGCATTCTGTCGCTGCTGGTAACGCACCAGACCGTGAACATCTTTTCCGGCCTCGGCCTGCTGCTGTTGTTCGGCATCGTGAAGAAGAACGCGATTCTGCAGATCGACCACACGAATGGTCTGCGGGCCTCCGGACTTTCGCGATACGACGCCATCATTCAGGCCAACCGCGACCGTCTGCGTCCGATTCTGATGACGACGATCGCTCTGGTGGCCGGAATGCTGCCGCTCGTCATGTCGAACGGGACGGGCGCCGCCACCAACCGATCCATCGGCGTGCTGGTAGCCGGCGGGCAATCGCTGTGTCTGCTGCTGACGCTGCTCGCCGTGCCGGTTTTCTACTCGTACTTCGAAGATATTCAGGAGTATCCGATTTTCAAACGCATGAACGGTCTTTTCTCGAGAGTGCGGCAGCTTCTGCCGAAGCGCGAGAAGACGGAAAAAATTCCCGCGGCAGCCCGGCAGATCGAAGGAGATGTGGCCTGATGCGGGCGATGGCCGTGACTCTGTGCGCCGCATTTGTGGCGACGGCGCAAACACCCAGCGGTCCGGCTCTTCCGGCGGTGAAGCTGCTCGAAGTGCCTCAGCGGGTCGGGATTCTGACGACAGCGAATATCAGCCTCGATGAGGTGATTCACCGTGTGCTCGCGAATAATCGCGACATCGTGGTGCAGAAGCTGGTTCGCGAGGAATCGTATTTGAACATCAAGGCGGCGCGCGGCTTTTTCGATCCACGCGTGGGATTCGGGGGGCAAAGAGTCCGCAGCGTTACGCCGATCGCGTCGCTGCTCGGCGGCGCAGCCAATGGAAAACTGACACAGGAAGAATATGTTGCCGATCCCTATATCAGCGGCGCATTCCAGCAGACGGGAGCCACTTACAAACTCGATTTCTCTTCCGCGCGGCAATCGAGCGACAGCCAGTTTCTTGCGCTGAACCCGCAATACCCGACGTCAGTGAATCTGACTCTCACGCAGCCGCTTTGGCGAGGGCTGTTCTTCGACGACAACCGCCACCGCCTCGCCGTCGCCAGGAAGAACGCGCAGTTGAGCGATGCGCAGCTCCGGCAGCGCGTGATCGAGACGATCTCGCAGGCTGTACAGGCTTATGACGAACTGCAGTACGCTTACCTCAATCTGCAGGTGCAGATCGAGGCTATACATCTTGCCGAGCAGCAGGACGCGAGCAACCGCAGACAGGTGGCGCAGGGCCTTCTCGCACCCGTAGACGTGGTGCAAACGCAGACGCAGATCGCCACGTTCCAGCAAAACGTCTATCTCGCGCAGCAGACGCTGACGAATGCTGAGAATGCGCTCAAAGCGCTGATCAGCACTGATAAAGACGACCTGATCTGGGCGGCTGCCCTGATACCGCAGGAGAAGCCGGAGAAGGCGGTAACTACGCCGGCTCTGCAGACCGCAATCGCGACCGCGCTCAAATCGCGCCCGGAGATTGATGAGGCGGGCCTTTCGATCGAAGTAAACCAACTGGATGCCCGGCTCGCGCGCGAGCAGGCGAAGCCGCAAGTGGACGTAAACGCCGCGTTCAGTCTGAGCGGCCTTTCCGGCCATGTACTGCCGCCGCAACCGAATCCATTTACGGCAGGGTTCGTGCAACTCGGGCAGCGGATCAACGATCTATCTGCTTTGAACGGTCTTCCGGCGCTCCCGCCGATCAGCTTCGGATCGGGTCAGGTTCCGCCCGTTTTCGTGGGCGGATACGGACAAAGCCTCGCCGCACTCGGGACGGGCAATTTCTCGAGCGCAACAGTGGGCGTAAACGTCTCGATTCCGATCCGGAACCGGACGGCTGTGGCGAACGAAGCCATTGCCGCGGCGGAAGGAAAGCGGCTCACGGCGCAGAAGCAGCAGGTGGAGATGGCGATCGTGCAGGACGTTCGCAATGCGGTCCAGGGTCTCAGTTCTGCGCAGGCGCGGCTGGATGCCGCGGTGAGCGCGCGCGAATACGCGGAGCAGCAGTATGCGAGCGAGCAGCGCCAATTTCAGGCGGGCACGTCTACTGTGTTTCTGGTGTTGCAGCGGCAGACCGATCTGATCGTGGCCAGAACGCGAGAAGTGCGCGCCCGGGCGGATGTAGGCGAAGCCGAATCCAATCTGGAACGCGCGACGGCGACTACGCTCGAGAAGAGAAATATTCAGGTATCGAAGAGCTAAAGCGCGTGGGCTAACCCGCGTCGCGATATTCGCCGAACACATCTCGCAGGCGGTCTGAAATCTCGCCCACGGTCGCGTTCGCGGCAGCGGCCTGCAAAATTCGCGGCATCAAATTATCGCTGCTTCGCGCGGCCGCCTGGAGCGAATCGAGCGCCGCGCCCCAGTCCGCTGCGTCGCGCGCGGCCCGGAGTTCCCGAACCCGGGCTACCTGCGCGCGCTCAATTTCGGGGTCAATCCGAAATACCGGCCCGCTGGCTTCTCCCGGCATCTGATACCGGTTCACGCCAACGATGACCTTCTCACCAGTTTCGATGTCGCGCTGAAATTCGAACGCGGCATTCTGAATTTCGGCCTGAATGAAACCGGATTCGATCGCCCGCAGAGCCCCACCCATCCGGTCTATGCGTTCTATATACGCGTTCACTTCGTTCTCGATCTGATCCGTGAGTGTCTCAAGGTAATAGCTGCCGCCGAGAGGATCCGCAGTGTTGGTGACGCCGCTTTCATACGCGATGATCTGCTGCGTTCGCAACGCGATTTGCGCAGATTGCTCGGTGGGCAAGCCGAGCGCCTCATCGCGCCCGTTTGTGTGCAGCGATTGCGTGCCGCCGAGCACGGCTGAGAGCGCCTCAAGGGCTGTACGAACAATGTTGATGTCGGGTTGCTGCGCAGTAAGGGAGGAACCAGCGGTTTGCGTATGAAATCGCAACATGCAGGAGCGCTCCGAACGCGCGCCGAAGCGCTCCCGCATCAGCTTCGCGTAGATTCGCCGCGCCGCGCGAAATTTCGCAATCTCGGTAAGAAATTCCGAGTGCGCATTGAAGAAGAAGGAAAGACGCGGCGCAAATGCGTCGACGTCCAGCCCCACGGCGACTGCAGCTTCGATATATGCGATCGCATTGGCGAAGGTGAAGGCAAGTTCCTGAACGGCGGTCGATCCTGCTTCGCGAATGTGGTACCCGCTGATAGAGATCGTGTTCCATTCCGGGATCTCGCGCGTGGCCCATCCGAAAAGGTCCGTAATGATCCGCATGGCGGGCCGCGGCGGGAATATATACGTACCTCGAGCGATGTATTCCTTGAGGATGTCGTTCTGAATGGTGCCGCTCAATTTCGCGACTGCCGCGCCCTGCTCGCGCGCCACCAGAACGTAGTACGCGAGGAGAATGGCGGCGGTCGCGTTGATGGTCATCGACGTCGAAATTTGGTCGAGTCGAATACCGTCAAACAAACGATGCATATCGGCCAGAGAAGCGATCGAAACTCCGACGCGCCCCACTTCGCCGGCGGCCAGCGGGTGATCCGGATCGAGACCCATCTGGGTAGGAAGATCGAATGCGACCGAAAGTCCCGTAGTCCCCTGACTCAGGAGGTACCGGTAGCGTGCGTTGCTTTCCTCAGCTGTGCCGAAACCGGCGTACTGGCGCATTGTCCAGACCCGGGTTCGATACATGTCGGGGTAGATGCCCCGTGTGAATGGATATGCGCCGGGCTTCGGTGGAGCGCCGGGCGAATCAGGACTGTGATCCATGAATCAGGAACGGGAAATACGCCGCGATTTGCGAATCGATGAAACGCCGTAGCCGGCCATGACCACGATGAAGATGATGACGATTGCCAGTTGCGTAGGCGACAGCGCTCCCGGATGTCTCCAGACGCGCCACGCGCCGAGTGCTGCGAACACCAGAAAGAAGAAGCCGAGAATCTGGTGCCACAGGGAATGCACGGGCTTCATGGCCGCGGGCACCACGGTTCTCAGGAAAAGACCCGATTGCTTCGCGATCTGGCCCGACTGGCGAGCCGAAGGAATCCAGCGGCGTGCCAGTCGTCCCGCTACCCGGCCCAGCTGTTGCGGGTTCGCCACGCCCCAATGCTATCAAACCCAGAGGTACCACCCCCAACCGGCGCCCCATCACAGTATTGTTCGAATGGTATTTGGTCTGTACAATCAAGGGGACTGGAGGTTTCAGCCGACCAGGCAACCGATGGCCCTGAATTTGCATCTGTATAACCGGGTAGCGCCCGAGGAAAGGGGCAGAACGTGGAAGAGCGTCTGAAAAGCCTGATGCAGGATTTGGGAAACGCGATCAACGAGTCGCTGTCCGATTCCGAGCGCATTGCCGAAGCGATCGGCGAGATCAAACGGGCGGGATACGATGTCTTTCTCGTTCTTGAGGCCACGATCGGCTTCAACAAGCGCGAGGAAGGAGAGGAGCCGGAGATCGAAGAAGAGGGAGTGGAAACTTCCGACGAACTCTCGACCGGCCAGGTACGCTTCACCAGCCATGACCAGCGATTCCTGAAAGCCATGCGAATCGCGGTAGACGAAGAAGTCTGAACAGAAGCCGTTAACTTCCCAGGAGTTCCTGATAAACGGCCGCGGTCTTTTCTACCGCGGCTTCCCATCTAAACGTGCTCGCGTAGTTTATTCCAGCAAGCTCCAGAGTCCGCGCTGTTTGTTCATCCAAAGCAATCCTGTTCAGCGCCGCCGCGAGTTGTTCCTCGCTTTCGGGATCGATCAGGATCGCCCCCTGGCCGCAAACTTCCGGCAAGGCAGAACGATTGCCCGCTACCACCGGAACTCCCGCCGCCATCGCTTCCAGGGCCGGCATTCCGAAGCCTTCATCGAGCGAGGGAAACGCGAATATACGGGCGCGCGCATAAAGCGAGCCGAGTTCCGCATCGCTGACGTATCCGGTTATCACGATCCGGTCGAGGCACGGGCTATTGGCTACTTCGCGGAGCGCCTCGGATGCCTCGTAGCCCTGCGATCCCGCAAGCACCAGCGTCCAGTCCGGCGGCAGCGCACGGAAGGCCCGAACCAGCATCGCCTGATTCTTGCGTCTTTGAATTGCCCCTACGCACAGTACGATCTTCTCGCGCGGTACATTCGGGAGCATCCGCGGCGTGACGCCATGATGCACAACGCGGATCCGTCCGGGATTAACGCCGAGCAGATCCTCGAGCTGCGATGCCGTGAAGTGCGAGACCGCGATGATGAGATCCGCCGCGCTTGCTGCTTCACGCGCCTGGCGAGCGAATCTTTCGCGGAACTCACGCGTGCTGTAATCGCCTGAGAGCACGAACAGGTCGTGAAATGTCGCAATCTGCCGGCGAAAGCGGCGCCGGGGCAGGCGCTGATTCAGACCATGAAATAGTGGCGTGCTGCGATCTCCCCACGTATCCGCAAGAATGCGTCGCGTGACATTGGGTGGGCTCGTGTCTCCCCGCGATTTCCAGTATCGTCGGAAACGATAAAACCATTCAAATTGATTTTGCGGTTCGAGTTGCACGAGACCGCTGAGAATTTCCCGGGAGTAAACGCCGACGCCGGAAAGCGCCTTATCCAGCGAGTACGTCGCATCGAGAGCGATACGCAATCCAGATAGTAACGCAATATCATTTCGTCACCGAAATGATGTTGAAACCGTACGGCGCCTTCGAGCCCGACGCGAATCGGACCAGAAAGCCCGCGGTTTTCAGTTGACCTGGTACTCCTTCAACTTCCGGTAAAGCGTCGTGCGCCCGATGCCCAAAAGCGAGGCGGCTTCGGTGCGGTCACCTCTGGTATGAACCAGCGCATGCTGAATCGCGCGGCGCTCCACTTCGTAGAGCGGAAGAATCGTTCCATCGAACATCAGAGGCGCGCCAGAGAACGGGTTGGGCGCCGGCGCCGGGGGTTCCGGTCGCGTGACCACACTGGCACGTGGAAACGCGCCCCCGCCGTGTACCACAGCGGCCGTGGCCATGCCGGAACGCGCGCGCACATGGTACGCAACGGTTGTCGGCAGATCCAGAAACTGCAGCAGATTACCGTCCGCCAGCGCCATCATGCGCTCGATGCAATTCTTCAATTCGCGAATATTGCCGGGCCAGGGATAATCCAGCATCGCTTCCATCGCTTCGTGAGTGATGGTATAGCGACGTTCCGGCGTTTGCAGGAAGCGCTCGATCAGCAGCGGAATATCGTCCTTGCGCTCGCGCAAGGGGGGGAGCGTCAGCCGGACCACGTTCAGCCGGTAATACAGATCTTCGCGAAACCTTCCGGCGGCAACTTCTTTTGAAAGATCGCGATGAGTCGCCGCGACGATCCGGACATCCACCCGGATTCTCTGGAGAGAACCAACGGGCCGGAACTCCTTTTCCTGCAAAACGCGCAGCAGCTTCACCTGAAGATCGAGCGGCAGGTCTCCGATTTCATCGAAGAACGCCGTGCCTCCGTTGGCGGCCTCGATCAGGCCCTTCTTCGCCTCACCCGCGCCCGTGAACGCGCCGCGAGTGTGCCCGAACAATTCGCTTTCCATCAGCGGCCCGACGAGTGAGCCGCAATCGATCGGCACGAACTGGCCGCGCGGCGCAGCGTTGTAGAGCGACCGCGCAGCCACCTCCTTGCCCGTGCCGCTTTCGCCCAGTATCAGAACCGGCGTACGCTTATCCGCGAGTTTCTCGATCTGGCTGCGAATCTGAACAACTTTGGGGGAACGGCCCACGAAACCAGTGGGGAGCTCTTCGGCCATTTGTCTCATTCCGAGACGTTAGTGCCAGAACGGGATAATTCTCTCCGGGTTTCCGGGGAAATTTCGTGCTTGCAAAAAAATAAAGTAACCACTCGCCGGCCGGTCAGTATTAGACTTCGTAGCCCACCGGAAGACCGAAATGAAGCTCCTGTTCGAATACGCGCGTTATGCGCTGCGGCAATTTCGCCTGTCGCCGGGCTTTACCGCCGCGGCCGTTGCCACATTGGCTCTTGGGATCGGCGGGACTACGGCTATATTCACGCTGATCGACGCCGTTATGCTCCGGTCCCTGCCGGTGGCAAACCCCGCGGCTTTGTATCGCGTGGGGGAAGGTGATGATTGCTGCGTCGAAGGTGGCCCCCAGAATCGATGGGGCTTTTATCCGTTCAGGCTTTTCGAGCGGCTCAAAGCACAGACGCCGGAGTTCGAAGACGTCACCGCGTTTCAGGCCGGTGTCTGGCGCGTGAGCGTGCGGCGCGAGCGCGTCGAGAATATCGCCCGATCGCTGCGCTCCGAATACGTTGATGGCCACTACTTCTCCACTTTCGGCATAGGCGCGCTTGGCGGCCGCGTCTTTGTGCCGGCCGATGATGTCGCTGGAGCCCCACCCGTCGCGGTTCTCAGCCACCACGCGTGGGAATCGGTCTATGGCGGGCAGACCTCCATCGTGGGCTCCACCTTCATCATCGAGGGCCACCCTTTCACCGTCGTCGGCATAGCGCCTGCGGGCTTTTTCGGCGATACGCTGCGCGGCGACCCACCCGATCTCTGGCTCCCCCTGCATCAGGAGCCGCTGATCGATAGCGCCACGGATCTTCTTCACCAGCCCTTCTCCGCATGGCTGCGCGTCATTGGCCGCCTGCGACCTGGCGCATCCACGGCCGGCATGTCCCCGCGATTAACAGGAGTTCTCCGGCAATGGATGCGGTATGAATCAGGCTATCCCGCCAATTGGATGCCGGACGTCATCCGAACCCTGAACAGACAAGTGATCAACGTGGTACCCGCTGGGTCGGGCGTTGCCGAAATGCGAGACGGTTACGGACGCAGCCTGCGGATCCTGTTCGCGGTTTGCGGAATGGTGTTGCTCATCGCCTGCGCCAACGTGGCGAATCTGCTGCTGGTGCGCTTCGTCAGCCGGCGTCCGCAAACCGCGCTGCGTCTTGCAGTGGGCGCTACGCGGGCGCAGATCGTCATGCAGGCGCTCGTGGAAAGCGTTGTGCTCGCGCTCTGCGGCGGAATCGCAGGCCTTCTCGTGGCGATGGCCACCAGCAAGCTTCTGCTCGCGCTGGCCTTCAGTTCGGCGCGCTTTATTCCGATTTCCATCACTCCCTCGTTACCGGTTCTCGGCTTCGCCTGCGGCGTTTCTCTGCTCACAGGCATCATCTTCGGAGCAGGGCCCGCATGGCTTGCGACCCGCACTGATCCCGTCGAAGCGCTGCGCGGCCACGCCCGCAGCGCAGGCGGCCATTCCTCGCTGGCCAACCGGATTCTTGTCATCGTGCAGGCGACCTTGTCCATCGTTCTCGTCGCCGGCGCCACGATGCTGGCCCGCAGCCTCGATAATCTCGAACATCAGGACCTCGGTTATAAGGTTCACGGACGAGTCCTCGTTTCCATCAATCACGCGCCGTCCGACTACACCGTCCCGAAACTCATTTCTCTTTACCGGAGGATCGAGCAGAGCCTTAATCAACTGCCGGGCGTTCGCGGATCCGGGCTCGCGCTCTACAACCCTCTGACGGATAACTGGGGCGAACTGATCATGGTGGCAGGCCACCCGCCCGGAAAAATGAATGGCGAGTCGGGAGCCTCGTGGGATCGCGTTACTTCGGCCTATTTCCGCAATCTCGGCATCTCGATTCTCAGCGGACGTGACTTCACCGAAGCTGACAACGAAAACTCCGCGCCGGTTGCCGTCGTGAATCAGGCCTTCGTCAAGCGCTTCTTTAAAAAGGGCGAGAACCCGATCGGCCAGCATTTCGGGCTCGATATGCCGGAAAATGCCGGTACCTTCCGCATCATTGGAATAGCGCGCGACGCTAAATTCGCCGGATTCGCCCTGAGGCGTCCGGCGCGCCCCATGTTCTACGTTCCGCTCGCGCAAAACGTGAACTATCAAAGCGAACTGATGAAGCGGCTCGAACTCGCGAGCCACTTTGCCCAGGGCATCATGCTGGTAACCGATAGGCCCCCGGGCGCTCTCGAGCCGCTCGTGACGAAATCTCTGGCGGAGGTAGATCCCACGCTCACTGTCGTCAGCGTAAGGACGATGGAGCAGCAGGTGGCGCTCTCGTTCGATCGCGAACGGTCCGTTACAACTCTTGCAGGGCTGTTCGGAGTTGTGGCGCTCCTTCTGGCCGCTATCGGCCTGTATGGCGTCACGGCATATGCCGTGGCGCGCCGTACGGCCGAGATCGGCATTCGCATGGCCCTGGGCGCCACTCGCACGATCGTGATGAAAATGGTTCTGCGCGGCGCATCCTCCCGCGTGATCGTCGGATTAGCTGCGGGCGTGCCGCTGGCGATTGGCGCGGGACACCTGATCTCCGCTGAACTGTATGGCGTCTCCACCTGGGATCCGGTAGCACTGGCGTCTGCAGCGGGCGCCATGATCTTCTGTGCGTTTATGGCCGCCCTGGTCCCGGCAAGGCGCGCAGCATCTGTATCGCCAGGTGATGCGCTGAGAACGGAGTAGAGGCGCGCGAGGAGATTGATTGGAAGATCCTGCCAAACTCCGCGTGAAGTTGGCGTGTCTACTGTTTACTTAGGCTCTTCGGGAAAGGGTAGAGCGAGCGTACCGCCAGGATCAAGTCATGCGGCTCGCCGGGTTTGGCGCCGCTGTAGAAACCTACAGTAGTATTCAGCCGATAGAAAAAGGCGTCACCTTCTTTCGAGGGATATCGTCCTTCATTGCCGTCAGCGCCCCCACCAGCAACGATGTCGCCATGTCCCCGGAGGACGTAATAGATCTCTTCCGCCGTATCGTGATGGTGCGGAATATTGGTGCCGCCCGGAGCAAAATCCATGATGAACAAGCTGACCATCTCGATTGCTGCCGGCAGCACGTCGCGCCGGCTCCAGGTCTGCCCCATCAGGAGCTTGAAAAGCGACGTCGGCCCGTGTCCTTCTACAGGCACGAGTTTTGCATTGTCGGCATTCGCGATCATCAGCTTTCGCGTGGGTGGCACAACGGTTCCAGGTGGAATCCTGAAGCCCATGACCATCACCTGGACCGGAGCATTGGACGTATTCGCCATGCCGTGTTTGATTCCGACGGGCAGATACATGAAATCGTTTGACTTGACGGGTATTTTCTCCCCGTCGTAAAGCAGTACGCCGCTTCCTTCCAGGACGTAATAGATTTGCTCTTCAGCCGGGTAGCTGACCAGCTCACTCGCGCCCGCCGGAGCTACGATCAGTTCGCCGTAACGAGCGATTCCCTTTAATTGCCGCTGATCCGCATCGCCGACGCCAAAGAGCGGTTTGTACTGAGCGGACGCCGTCGTAAGGTCGACAGCTTTTGGCTGAATATCGGGTAAATACCGGTGCAGGAAGGTCGGATCCGCGGGGTAGAGCAAAGCCGCGGAGATCATTCCTGCCGCCGCGAAATCCAGGGCTTTGCAGAAAATACGCATCATAGTTACCTCACGATGTTTATGGTCGCAAAGATCAGGCGCGAAGGCGATCCGGACGCGCGCTCCACTGGCGCTTGTGCCCGGGTCAAAAATGAAATTTCAGGGCGAACTGTACGTTTCGCGCGCCCTGGGCCGTCGTGATCTGCCCGAACAATCCGGTGCCGATATTACCCGTGCTCACTACGGCGCCGGGCACTGTAGCGTTCGGGGCGTTCAGGATCGGAGTGTTTGTGAGATTGATGGCCTCCGCGCGCAGTTCCAGCTTGTAGTTTTCACGAATTGAGAAACGCTTTGACACGCTCAGATCCGCGGAGTGGAAGCCCGGTCCGCGAACCGTTCCTACACCGCAATTCCCGAACGAGCCAATCGGAGGAGCCGCGTACGAGTTGGGATTGAACCATTGATATCCGCCGCGGGGAGAGTTCATCTCGCCGAATACTTGCGGAGGCGCGACGCAGTCTGCACGCGGATCACGAGAACCGGTTTGCGAGCTATCTGTGTAGTTGGCTATCGTCAACGGGAAACCTCCCCTGACATTCAGGAGCATATTCACCTGCCAGTCTCCGACGACCGCATCGACCACCTTGTTCAGGTTCTTTCCGAACGCCCGGTTTTTGCCGAATGGGAGATCGTAAGTCACAAATCCATTGAAGGCGTGTTGGACATCGTA
>Ga0308175_100002682_pt1 | contig 12201 bp, 7 predicted proteins | sample PhyCR1_3_FD_203893 | JGI IMG/M metagenome (GOLD analysis project Ga0308175, IMG submission 203893) | Soil microbial communities from UC Gill Tract Community Farm, Albany, California, United States - DLSLS.C.R1 | ecosystem: Environmental > Terrestrial > Soil > Agricultural land | place: USA... | reverse complement strand
GCGCCGCATCCGTAACCAGCGGACCAGACCGTAGGACAGGCGCACTTTCTCCTGCCCCACTGGCAGGTCCGCCCGCGCGAAGATCCACGAGGACTTGCTGAAGGCGATCTGCTGCTCCGGGTAGACGCTGCGGTGGCCGATGATGAGGTATGCCGCCACGCAGGCGCCTGCCACGTAGAGCAGGGCGTCGGCACCGTAAAGCTCCACGCCCATCAGGATCGCGGCGATCGGCGCGTTGGAGGCCGAAGCTACTACCGACACCAGCCCCACCGCAGCGCCCAGCGCCGGTGGCAGGCCGAACAGATGCGCAAAGGCACCACCGGCCAAGGCACCGAGCACGAATTGTGGCGTGACGATGCCGCCGTAGAACCCGGACCCGAGCGTGACCGCCACCAGCAGCGCCTTCCAGAAAAAGCCCAGATACGGCATCGCTTCGCCGTGCAGCGCCCGCTCCATCACCGGCAGGCTCAGGCCCAGGTAATCGGTCGGCACCACCAGCACCAATAGCGCCACCAACATGCCGCCGATCATCGGCATCAGCGGCGGCCACAACCCATGGCGCTGCCGTTGCTGACCGGCCACCCGCTTCGCCAGTCGCACCAGCTCCACGAACAACCACGCCACGCCACCACACAGCACCCCGACCAGCACGGTCTTGAGGAACAGGACCTCGGTGAAGCGGCCGGTGAAATCGATGGCGTAATGCGGATAGGGCACGCCCAGATAGCGCGACACCTCGAAGGCGGTGACGCCGGCCACGATGCCGGGAAACAGGAAATCATGGCGGATGCGCCCGATCGCCAGCATCTCCACGCCATAGATCGCTCCCGCCACCGGCGTGCCGAACACGCTGGCAAAGCCCGCGCTGACGCCACAAGCGAGTAACCGCTTGCGCATCTCCAGGTTCAGATGCAGCGAGCGTCCCACCACCGCCGCCAGGCTCGCCCCGATGTGCGAGCACGGACCTTCCTTGCCCGCCGAGCCACCACAGGCCAGCGTGATGAGCGCCGCCAGCGGCTTGATCCACATGGTGCGGAACGGAAGCTTCCCCTGCTGCTCGTTGACGGCGACGATCGGGTTGTCATTGAACGTGCTGCGGCGCAAGCGGTAGCCGTAATGCAGCAGCAGGCCGTTGGCGAGGCCTCCCAGCGGCAATCCCAGCGCCAGCGTCCACCACGGCGCCGCATAGGCATGGCCTTCGGTGGCGAACAACGCGCGCAGGAACAACGTGCAGCCCACGCCGACGACCGCACCGGTAAAGGTCGACAGCACCAGCCACTGCACCACAGTCGCCAGCATCACCAGCGGTTCGGTCAGGTGGAAGCGGCGCATCGGGAAGGCTGCGTGAGGGCGGGTTTGGACAAAGCCGGCGGATTATATCAACCACCACGAGACGTTCTGGACCCAGGTTCGCTTTCACCCCGGTACGAGTGGGGATTCATCCTCGCTTGGTGGGCGCCAAGCGCGCACAGCCATTGCCCTTGCACCGCACCTCGCAGCTTGCGTTTTCCCCAGTGCCACGTGATCGATGCGGCTAAGGCCTTGGGCATGAGCGGCCGTTGATGAACCCGCCAGGTTGCAACCGTGCGCCACCGCTCGCCATACGCGGGCGCCACGGCACGCATTTACATCCCGGTCGCGCACTGGTGCGCTCCTACGGACCCTGAAGCCCCCGAGGTTTCGGTGGAAGCGCCGCTGCCGGGCTTGTTCCGCTGTCAGGAACAGGCGCGATGGAACATCCATCGCGCCTGCCCTTACACCTGTCCCAACCTAAAGTTGGAAGCTCGAAATCCGCGTCGCCCAGTTGCTCAGGGCACCACGCGTGCCGCCGCACAGGAACAGCGGCGGCGTCAGATACTCGGTTAGCGTGCAGGAGTGCGCGATGTATTCCGACGCAGTCCAGATCGTGTTGCCGTCGGCCGCGGCCGCACCGTAATCGCCCCAGCGGGGCCGACCACCGCCAAGGTAGGGGATGCCGGTGAAGCCATCCCACGGACCGGCACCTGCCGCAGCGATATGCACGTCGCCGGCACCCTTCTTCGCATCCAGGCTGGCGTAACCGGCACTGGGATAATCGTCCGGGCCCACCACGGTAAAGGCGATCACGCCCCGCCCGCTCTGGGTCACCGCCGAGGTGCCGTAGGTCAGGTTGGCATCCGGCAGGGACAGCGTGTCATTGACGAACACGCCGCCGGTCTTCGGATCGATGGCGAAATAGGCCACGCCCGATCCATGGCTGCCGTCACCCAGCAGCACGTCGGTGTCGAGCGTTCCCCACACCTTGCCGTTGGCGAAGCTGACCTGCTGCATGCGCGAGTCGTTCACCGCCAGCGGGCGCGGTGTCGGATACACGATGGTCGGGTAGCCCAGATAGGTCGGAGCGCAACCCGGCGTGGCAAAGCAGTCCCGCAACGGCGCGTTGCCCGGCTTCTGCTGGGCCAGGCTGGTCGGCACGCCGTAGGTCTGCACGTTCACCGGCGAGACGTCCAGCGTCAGCGCCAACGGCGCGCTGTCGATGGCCTGCGTGTTGGACACCGCCCACAGCCAAACGGTATTGGAAACTCCCTCTTCGTAAAACACCGCGTCCGAGCTCAACAGATACTCGGTACCGCCGTGCGCGCCAGCGTACTGTCCGCCCGAGGAGATCGCCGGCCAGACGGTGAACGCGGGTGCCGGCACGCTGGGATCGCCGGCGTTGAACAGCACCACGTTGGGCGAGGGATCGCCCGCCACCAGCGCCTGCTTGGAGATGGCGTAGATTTGCGCGCCGTAGAAGCCCGGACCGAACAGCGAGAACTCGTTCGTGGTCAGGAAGATCGCATGCGCGTCCGCGCCAATGTGCGGGTAATCGCCCAGGCAAAAGCCGGCAGAGCAGCCGTGATTCGGCGTCCCCTGCGTGCCGTTGTTCTGCACCGGCAGCTTGTAGATGGTCCATGCGCCGGTGGGATCGGCGGTCTGGCTGACCGCGATGTCCAGGTGGTTGGTGCCCGACAACGCCGAGCTCGTGCCAACGCGGTCAAGCGTCAGCACGACGTGGAACCAGCGTTGCGTGTCCGCGTCGTAGTAGCAGGACGGGTCGGTGATGCTCTGCCCGTATGCGCCGGTAGTGCGATTGATCGCCGCGGGGTAGCCATAGAACGTGTTGAGGTCGACCGGACCGACCAGCTCGTGGCCAGCGCGGTCGTAGATCGCGAACACGTCATTGACGCTTTCCACGACGAAACCATTGCCGGCACACAGGCCCTGGTCCGGCGGCTCGACCGAGAACTGGTTGCCGTTGTTTGCGTAACGCTGATCGAAAAAGTTCAGGCCGTCGAAGCCGCCGGTGAGCTGGGGGTTCGACTTTGCGCGCCAGGCGTGGCCGGTGCTGTTGAGGCCGGCATGGTGTCCGTGGGCGATAGTGCGATTGACGACCGGCTCCTGCCCAAGATCATCCTCTCCATCACCGGAATCGGCGTCTCCCGCCGCCATGGCCGGATCCTGTTCCAGACTTGTCAACGGTGCTCCGCCCACGGCCGTGCTCGTGGGTACCGTGGTACTGCCCTTCTGCAGCTTCAGCGTGATGGGAGTGGCTCCCATCGCGCTGGTGGCAAACGCCATCGCCGCCAGGGCGATGATCAATCGCGTCTTCATGGAACGGTCTCCTTTAATCCCTTACCGGTTAGGTGACCGCGTCCCCCTGTAAGGCGCCGCCGTCGATCAGGCCCGACGAGCGTCTACGCAACTGCGCACGGATGTGCGCGCGCGCAACAATACTCGTGTGGCTGGAGAGTTGCCATCCACCCGGGGAACAGGCGGTTGGAGGCCCCCTGCCCGGCCTTCGTGCACCGCGCGCGCCCTGCCCGGGGGCCGCGCCGCTACCGCTGCGCCGGCGCGACGTGCTTGCCCGGTGCAATCGCTAACAGGGTGTAGAAGGTGGCCACGATCGCTCTCACCTTTCGCCGCCATCACCCTATCTAGGATGTCTCCCTGGCCGGTCACCGAAGCCGCGGCTCCCTTTTGACGCCGGCCTCACCGATGACTATCGAGAAACACGGCGGCCCATGCAGGCAGTGCAGATACCCGCCCCACCGAGGCGAGATCCCCATGACGGGCGATGAGCGACCCACCACGCGTGTCCCCGTGGTCAACGAAGACGCACGGATCGAAAAGCGCCAGGTCGAAAGCGGCCATGTCCGTGTGCGGACACACGTGGAGGAGCGCCAGCAGGTGCTGCGCGAACTTCTCCTTGGCGAGGCGCTGGAGGTCGTCAACGTACCTGCCGAGCGAGAGGTCGAGGCCGCCCCGCCCCCGCGCCAGGAAGGCGACGTCACCATCGTTTCACTTGTGGAAGAACGCATGGTCGTGAGCAAGAAGCTGTTCGTGGTGGAGGAGCTGCACATCCGGCGCACCACCCATCTGGACGAGGTCAGCGTCCCGGTCACCCTCCGCGCCATGCGTGCTGTTGTCGAGGAAGACAACATCAAGGAACCCAAGGAAGCCCCAAGCGGGCTCGCCCGCGGCAGCCCCTAGCACACCACCACCGGCAAGGCCGAGCCTCGGCCGCCCTCCCACACTCAGGAGTTCGCTATGTCCCGTACCCTTACCGCCCTGTTTGATTCCCGCGCCGACGCACAGGCCAGCGCCGACAGCCTGCGCCAACTTGGCATCGATACAGACGACATCCACATCCATGACAACACCTTGCAAACCGGCGACTCGACCCATGACGACCCAGGCCTGTGGCAGACGATCAAGAACGCCTTCCTGCCAGACGAAGACCGCCACACCTACGAGGAAGGCCTGCGCCGTGGCGGGTTCCTGCTGACCGCCGACGTCGACGAAGCACAGGCCGACCGGGCCATCGGCGTGCTGGATTCGGCCAACGGCGTGGACATGGACGAACGCTCCAACCGCTGGCGCGCGGAAGGCTGGACAGCGCCGGCCACGGGCGCCACCGGAGCTGCAGGCAACCGGGTGGCTGAAGAGCGCATCCCGGTCGTCGAGGAAAAGCTCCAGGTCGGCAAGCGTGAAGTGGAGCGTGGCGGCGCGCGCGTGCGCTCCTACGTCACCGAAGTGCCGGTGCACGAGCAGTTGCGCCTGCGCGAGGAGCGCGTTCGCGTGGATCGCCGCCAGGTGGACAAGCCCCTGTCCGAGGTCGATGGCGATGCCTTCCGCGAGCGCAGCGTCAACGTCACCGCGATGAGCGAAGAGCCGGTCATCGCCAAGGCCGCGCGCGTGGTCGAAGAAGTGGTGGTGTCCAAGGAAGCGGGCGAGCGCACGGAGGAGATCGACGACACGGTGCGCCGTACCAAGGTGGATATCGATCGGGACGGCGACATGAACGAGAAAGATCTTCGCTGAGCTTGACGGCGCGCCTGGCCCATCGGCCAGGCGCCCGAGAGCTGGAAACCGGAACGATCATGTTCATTTCCCGCAGGCGCCTGCCCGCGTCACGTCGGCCGGCAATGACCGTCAGGCGTGCTTCGCCGCCCCAGCGAGACGGGCAGTGCGCGCAAAACTCATCAATGACGCCGATTGACCCGATCCAGCCCTGCACAATCAGCAGTATCACGCGGGCAGAGTGAGCGCCGCCGTCAACCGATCGAAGCCTGCACCAAGCGATCGGCCGGCGTTCGACCGCGCCAACGCCACCGAAAGCTTTCGCCCCGAAAGGAAAATAGATCCGCCCTTGTTTGATCCGGCCCGTTGTTGCCAACGAGCCAGGCTCGATCTTGACCCCTTTTGTGATCCATCACGCGGGCAGGTGTATTGAAACGGCCGATCACCCCCGTTTGCCAGGGACAGGCGTTGCCATCGTTGTGCCACGCCCGAGTGTGTCATGACCAGGAAAGCCACCTCGCCGTCCACGTGGAGTCTGCTGCCAGCCGAACAGGCGACGGTGCTCGGCCAGCTGCGGGAAGGCGTGATCCTTACCGATCGCACGGGCCGGATCACGTTCGTCAATGAGGCTGCCGCGCGCTTCCATGGCGTGCTGCAGCTTGGCGTGCCGCTAGCCGAGTACAGCCAGAACTCTCACCTGCTGACCGAGGATGGCCGGCCGTATCCGCCCGATGAGCTGCCGCTGGCGCGTGCGGTGCTGCACGGCGAAACGGTGAACCAGGCGCGCTGGTGCGTACGCAGCGACGGCGGCACCGAACGGATCGCGACCGGGGCGGCGCAGCCCCTATTGGACGCTGACGGCGTGCTGACCGGCGCCCTGCTCACCTTCCACGACGACACCGCACGGGTGCAGGCCGAGCGCGCGCTGGCCGATGTCGAAGAACGCTACCGGCTGGCCGTGCAGGCCACCCAGGAAGCGATCTGGGACTGGAACCCGCAGACCAACCACACCGCCTGGAACGAGATGCTGTTGGAGACCTACGGCCACCGGCCCGAAGGCAGCGTCAATTGCTACGCCTGGTTTCTGTCGCAGGTCCATCCGGACGATCGCGAACGGGTCGACGCGGGCCTGCATGAGGCCGTCCATGGGGGCGGCACGCACTGGACCGACGAATACCGCTTCCGCCGGGTAGACGGCAGCTACGCCATCGTGTGCGACCGCGGCACCGTGGCGCGCGATGCCAAGGGGCGCGCGGTGCGCATGATCGGCGCCATGGTCGACGTGACCGAGCGCAAGCGCGACGAGCGCGCACTGCGCCGGCGCACGCGCATGCTCGAAACGCTCAATCGCCTTGCCGCCTCGATGGCCTGCCAGCTGGATCTGCAGCCGTTGGTACAACTGGCCACCAATGCCGGCGCCGAACTGACCGGCGCCCGCATGGGCGCGTTCTTCAGCAACGTGCCCGACGGGTCCGGCGACCACATGGTGCTGCAGGCCCTCGCCGGTCCCGACCGCGAGAAGTTCGACCGCCTGCCGATGCCGCACGCCGCCGCCGTGTTCCAGCCGGCGTTCGCGGGCAAAGGTGTGATCCGCTCGGACGACATCACGCTCGACCCACGCTGCGGGCATAACGCGTCGCACCACGGCATCCCATCCGGTCCCGTGCCGGTGCGCAGCTATCTGGCCGTCCCGGTCACATCGAACACGGGTGAATCGCTGGGCTGCCTGATCCTCGGTCATCCCGAACCGGCGCGTTTCAACGCCCGCCACGAACGCCTGATGGTAGGCGTGGCCGCGCATGCTGCGATTGCCATCGACAATGCGCGGCTATTCGCCACCGCCCAGCACGAAGTAGAGGAGCGCCGACTGGCCCAGGAGCGCCTGCGCGAACTGAACGAGATGCTGGAGACGCGCGCCGAGGAGCGCACCCGCGAGCGCGACCGGGCCTGGGCCCTGTCGCGCGACCTGCAGTTGGTGATCGACTTGAACGGCACCATCCTTGCCGCCAACCAGGCCGCGGACATCCTGGGTTACCAGCCGGACGAATTGATCGGCCACAACGCCGAAGAATTCGTCCATCCAGACGACGTGGCCATCCACCAGCAAGCGCTCGCGATGGCCGCGCACGGCACGTTCCCGCCCGAGGAGACCCGCTGCCGGCACAAGGATGGCAGCTATCGCTGGCTGTCCTGGGCCAAGGCCGCCGACCAGGGTTTGCTTTATGCGAGCGGGCGCGACGTGACGCTGCAGAAGGAGCAGGCCGACGCCCTCGCTGCCGCCGAGCAGGCGCTGCGCCAGAGCCAGAAAATGGAAGCGGTGGGCCAGCTCACCGGCGGCATCGCGCACGACTTCAACAACATGCTGGCGGTGGTGATCGGCTCGCTCGACCTGCTCAAGCGTCGACTTGGAGGCGATGCGCGCGCGCTTCGCCGCCTCGAGGGCGCGGTGGAAGCGGCGAGCCGCGCCGCGCTGCTCACCAAGCGCCTGCTCGCCTTCTCGCGGCAGCAGCCACTGAACCCACAGCCGCTCGACGCCAACCGGCTGGTGGCCGAGATGTCCGAGCTGCTGCGTCATTCCATCGGGGCGGATATCCGCCTGCAGACCGTGCTCGCCGGTGGGTTGTGGCCAAGCCTGGTCGATTCCAACCAGCTGGAAAACGTGCTGATCAACCTGGCTGTCAACGCGCGCGACGCCATGCCCGAAGGTGGCTGCCTCACCATCGAAACCAGCAACACCAGCCTGGATTCGCGCTACGCCGCTCGCAACGCTATCAGCGCCGGCGACTATGTGCTGATCGCGATCACCGACGACGGTAGCGGCATGCCGCCGCAGGTGCTGGCGCGCGCGTTCGAGCCATTCTTCACCACCAAGGAAGTTGGCCGGGGTACCGGGCTGGGCCTGAGCCAGGTATACGGCTTCGTGCGGCAGTCCGGCGGCCACGTGATGCTGTACTCGGAGCCGGGCCAGGGCACCACGGTCAAGATCTACCTGCCACGGCTACGCAGCGATCCGGCCACAAACGCGGGGACTGTCAGTGCCCCGGCCAGCGTACCCGGCGGCCTGCAGGAGCTGATCCTGGTGGTGGAGGACGAACCTTCCGTGCGCCAGGTCAGCCGCGACGCGCTGGAGGAACTGGGCTACCGCGTGCTCGAAGCCGAAGGCGCCGCCACCGCGCTGCGCCTGCTCGACGAGCACCCCGAGATCGACCTGATGTTCACCGATGTGGTGATGCCCGACGTCAACGGCCGCAAACTCGCCGACGAGGTCCGCCACCGCCGCCCCGAGCTGCCGATCCTGTTCACCACCGGCTACACCCGCAACGCCATCATCCACCACGGCGTGCTCGACCCCGACGTCGAACTGCTCGGCAAGCCTTTTACCCTGGATGAGCTGGCGCAGAAGGTGCGGCTGATGCTGGATGAACGAGGATGACCAGCAGGTCGCGCCGATCGCGCGGCGAGCAAGCCGGTGGACATCGAACCGGGCCTTCGTCGGTGGTTGACCTGCGCCTGCATCGGCGATCTGCCGGGGAGCCACGGCTGGTGCCCCGCCATGGCGGGAACAGCCCGGCAGAATCACCAGCAACATGGCTCATACGGCGAACGACATCCTCATCGTGTTGCTCCTTGTGTAAACGATAGTTGCGCGGTGTTAGTGCGCGCGTCGGGCGTGCGAATGGCCCATTGGTCAGCCAGACCGAACGGCGGAAACGGCTGGGCTTGGCCTGATGCGCGGACGGCAACCAGGGAGACAGTCGAGCAGGCGCGCCTTTTCGGAGCAATCGCATTGCGACCCGAAGCTGTGCCCCGCCACGTTAAACTGCGCGCATGAGCACAACCGACCTCACCCTGATCCGTCCCGACGACTGGCACCTGCACCTGCGCGATGGCGCCTTGCTGGCCGCCGTGCTGCCGCACACCGCCCGCTGCTTTGCGCGCGCCATCGTGATGCCCAACCTGAAGCCGCCGGTGACCACCGTGGCGCTGGCCCGTGCCTACCGCGAGCGCATCCTTGCCGCACTGCCTGTGGACACGGCGTTCGAGCCGCTGATGACGCTGTACCTCACCGAGGCAACGACGCCGGACGACATCGCCGAGGCAAGCGCCAGCGGCTTCGTGCATGCGGTCAAGTATTACCCGGCCGGGGCCACCACCAACGCGGCCAGCGGCGTTACCGAACTGCGTCGCTGTTACCCGGTGTTCGAAGCGATGCAAAGACACAAGCTGCCCTTGCTGATGCACGGCGAGGTCACCGATCCGGCGGTCGACGTGTTCGACCGCGAACCGGTATTCGTCGAGCGCCACCTGACCGCACTGCTGCGCGACTTCCCGGCGTTGCGCATGGTGCTCGAACACATCACCACGCGCGAAGCGGCGCAGTTCGTGCGCGACGCGCCGGCGCACGTCGGCGCCACTGTCACGCCCCAGCATCTGCTGATGAACCGCAACGCCATCTTCGCCGGCGGCCTGCGCCCGCATAACTACTGCCTGCCGGTACTCAAGCGCGAAAGCCATCGCCAGGCGCTGGTCGAGGTGGCGACCAGCGGCGATCCGAGTTTCTTCCTCGGCACCGACAGCGCGCCGCATCCGCGCCACGCGAAGGAAAGCAGCTGTGGCTGCGCCGGTATCTATTCCGCGCACGCCGCGATCGAGCTTTATGCCGAGGCCTTCGAGGCCGCCGGCGCGCTGGACAAGCTGGAAGCGTTTGCCAGCTTCCACGGCGCCGACTTCTACGGCCTGCCGCGCAACACCGGCACCATCACCTTGCACAAGCAGCCCTGGACGGTGCCCCAGGAGTTCGATTTCGGTGGCGTGCCCGGTGTGCCGATGCGCGCAGGCGAAACCGTTGCGTGGCGGCTGGAAGCGTAAGACGTTCATCGCGGCTCGCGTGGCGCGGAATAGCTGCAGGCTGGAGAGCCCCTCGGTGTTCGCTCGCTCGCCGCCTATGCGGCTTGATGGCCGGCTGCAACAGCCGCCTGGGCGGCGAAAGCCCGCTGGTAGGCGGGGCGCGCTTCGCCACGGGCGACATAGGCAGCCAGTTTGGGGAATTCGTCCAGCATGCCCGAGGGTTTCAGCCGGAGCAGGACCGACACCATCATCAGGTCGCCGGCGCTGAACGCACCCTCTAGCCAATCGGCATCGCCCAGGCGGGCAGAAAGCTGGCCCAGCCGGGTGCGGATGCGTTCGGCGACCAGAGGCAGGCGTTGCTTGGTCCAGGGCTTGTCGCCCTCCAGAAATTTCGCGATGACGAGTTCGAGGATCGGCGGCTCGACCGAGTTGACCGCGGCGAACATCCAGGCGATCGCCCGCGCCCGCGCATGGACGTCGTCCGGCAACAGGCCCGCGTGGTGCTCTGCGATATGGAAGACGATCGCGCCAGACTCGAACAGCGCAAGCCCGGCCTCCTCATAGGTGGGAATCTGGCCGAAAGGATGAAGTGCCAGGTGCGCCGGTTCCTTCATCGCCTTGAAGGAAACAAGGCGGACCTCATAGGGTTGGCCCACCTCTTCGAGCGCCCAGCGAACGCGCGTGTCGCGCGCCAGTCCCTTGCCGCCATCGGGCGAGCGTTCAAAGGCCGTGATTGTGATGGTCATCGTGAGGCTCCTGGTGGCGAAAATCACTGCTGCAAGGTTGCAAGGCGGTCAAGGCAAATGCACCGAAGACGAATACACCCCGTGCCGCTCGCAAACCCCCTGTAGGAGCCCACTGGTGGGCGATGCTCCTGCCCTGATGCAAACAAAGAGCATCGCCCACCTGGGCTCCTGCAAGGCTGCGCGGTGTTCGGGACGACAAATGCAAAAGGCCACGCCCCATCAGGGTCCATGGCAGGTCTCGATCGCAGAATGCCATCTCTACGACGATCCAGCCGCACGCGGATCGACACGACCGCTCGGAGGGTCGGCGACACTCTCCACTTGGCGCCTTCCCCCTCGTGCGTGTTCTTGAGAAAAGCGCATATCGCCCTGATCCATGGAGCGCCGCGATTTCCTCCCGCAGGGGCCATGCTCGACACAATCAGAAACTGGCGCGTACGGCGCATCGTCACCCGGCGCCCTATCGCCGAACCGCTGTGGCAAGACGCGCTCCGTCGGTGCGCTCCGGCGCGGCGGCTGGGCGCCTCCGATCAGGCCACGCTGCGCGTGCTGGCCACGCTGTTCCTGGAGCGCAAGTCGCTGGAGCCGGCCCAGGGGCTGGAGCTCGACGATGCCGACCGTGTTCTGCTCGCGGCCCACGCGTGCGTACCCATCCTGAAACTGGGCCTTGACTGGTACGACGGCTGGCACAGCGTCATCGTCTATCCGGACGCGTTCATCCCACGTCGCACGCACACCGATTCGGCCGGCGTGGTCCACCAGACCAGTACCGTCATGGCTGGCGAGGCATGGGGGCGCGGGCCGGTGATCCTGTCATGGGCCGATGTACTCCATGCCGGAAAGAAGCCAGGCCACAACGTGGTCATCCACGAAATGGCACACAAGCTCGACATGCTCAACGGGGAGGCCAACGGTTTTCCGCCCTTGCACAGGCGCATGGATCGCCGCGTGTGGACGCAGGTCTTTTCGGACGCGTGGGATCGCCTGCGCGATGACCACCGCAACGGGCTTCCCTTGCCGATCGACCCGTATGGCCTGGAAAACCCGGCCGAGTTCTTCGCGGTGGCCAGTGAGCAGTTTTTCGAAGAGCCGGCAGCATTGCGCCAGCATCTGCCGGAGGTCTATCGGCAGCTTGAGCAGTTTTATCGGCAGCACCCGTACTAGGGCGCGGTGCAGGCGAAGCTCCCGGAGAAGCTGCACTCTGACGCAGATGTGGCCCCGGCCGCCTACCAAGAGCCATAAAAGCCCAGGGATAACTGGCAGGTCGCCCGGCTCTTTTCTGGCC
>Ga0308175_100002681_pt1 | contig 12205 bp, 11 predicted proteins | sample PhyCR1_3_FD_203893 | JGI IMG/M metagenome (GOLD analysis project Ga0308175, IMG submission 203893) | Soil microbial communities from UC Gill Tract Community Farm, Albany, California, United States - DLSLS.C.R1 | ecosystem: Environmental > Terrestrial > Soil > Agricultural land | place: USA... | reverse complement strand
TCTGCGACCCGAATGTGGACGTCGCGGGCATCGGCCATCTCGCGGAGTTGCCGGGCCGCCTCGCTCACGACCGTCGTGACCGACACCTCCTGGACGACGGGATTGTCCGCGCGATCGTTCATCCGGGCGATCGTTTCGAGCTTCTGGGTCAGCTCGACCAGGTGTGTGATATTCCGTTGCAGGGCATCGACCGTGCGACGGGTGCGCTCCGCATCGAGTTTCGCCTCGCCTAACAGACCGACGCCAAACCTCAAGGCACTCAGCGGCTGGCGCCATTCATGCGCAGCCATTCTCGTAAATTGCTCGAGCCGTTCGCTCTGGTCGGCGATAGTCTGGGTGTAGAGCGTGACGAACGCCTCGACGGTCGACTGTGACAGGACGTTCACCGCCTGATGAAGGCGCGAGACGAGCAGCACACATTCTGTGGGCGCAGGCGTGACACCGAGCCGCGCGGATTCCTCGACGACGAAGTTGACCAGCACGCCGCCAAGCAACTGATATTCGCGCAGCACCTGGTGAAGTGACGCTTTCTGCTGGTGGCGAAGCGCGCCGAGTTCGCGTGCCTTGTCGAGGATCGCGGTGTTCGACGAAATCGCGCCGTCTTCCGGCTCCCGCAGGTAGGTGCTGATCTCCAGGATCAGGCTCGGTACGTGATCGAGGAGACTCTCGGTCGGAAAGATGTGGCGTGCATCGACCGGCAGCAGATCCAGGAGCCGTTCGAACCAGCGGCCAGCGAGCATGCGGTGTTCGGCACGCATCCGCTCCGCGATGAGGTCGGCGAAATCAGCGAGGATCATGTCGGTTCCGCTGCTTGAAGACACGTGGACTGGGAATTGATGAGGCCGATGTGAACTCGAGCGTCGAAGTGCCCAGTTTACTCTGTTGGGGTCAGGACTCACACGAAGGCGGACGCATTCACCGCCGAAGGAACTCTGCGAAAGGGAAAAGGTCCGTCCGCTGATCGACCGCTGTTTCCCACTGAACGGCGTACCCTCCCGGTGCGCTATGTCGAGGACGGACACGCACGAGGGAAGGTCGTGATCACCGTGTGACGGCCACCGTGACAGCGGCCTCAGCTACCGGCCCGCAGTCGCCGGCGAGGGCAGCAATGTCGCGATCAGGGGTGAATGATCCGAGGCCGTCGACGCCTGAATAATCCGCCCGTACGCCGCCCTCGCGCCCTTTACGAAGATCCAATCGATCGGGTAACGGCGTCCACGTGACGTGGGGCCACGTGCCGCGTCGTCTCCCAGTGCATCGACGAAGGACGCGGAGAGAAGAGACGGAAACGTGAGCACCGTCCGCCGGATGCGATTGTTGAAGTCGCCCGCGACCAGCACTGGCGCATCCGCTCCGACCCTCGCCTCGTCCGCTACGATCTCCGCCATCTGCTTGCGCTGGACGACGACGTCGCCGCCACTCTCGATATGCGTGTCGTACAACAGCAGACCCGCGGTTCGCACTCTGAGCGCCAGCCGTCCACCGCGTCGAGGCTGAACGGGGTTGACGGACCAGCGCCAGCGGTCCTGAGCCTTGAACTGCATCGACCCGGCGTCATCGATGACGAATCTGCTCAACACGGCCTGACCGGTAAGAGCGGGTGTCCCGGCCCGGCCCTCACCGAGTTCCTGAAACTCACCGGCCGCCACCCAATTCATCTGGAGGGCTTCCGCCAAATCCCTCGCGACCTTCCGATATCCACTTCGGCGACAGCCGTCATCAACCTCCTGAAGAAGGACGACGTCCGGATCCAGGCCGCGCAACACGGCAAGCACGGCGGGGTACGCCCGCCCGCGCTCGATGTTCCACGTCACGACCTTCACAGGGGCGGCAGGATCCCTGGGGCGGTGAAACCGCGTGGGTTCGCCGGTGACTTGATGGATGCGCGCGTTCGGCAGCCACGCGTCGCTCATGAAGCCGAAAATACGAAGTCCGGCCAGACCCAGGAGCAGGCAGAGTGGTCGAATAGGCATCTATTGAACCTGCCGCACAACGATACGGCGCATTCTACCTGCGACCGAGGAGAACAGGTCCGCCGCGGGAATGGGAGGATCTCAGGGGACCACGACAGCACGCTGCGGAGGAGGGGTTGGCGGCAGCGCGTAGACCTGTACGGCCACCGCGCCATCGATTCGCCACTCGCGCCAGGGTGTGTGGCTGCGATGGATCTCGTCGAGCAGGTCGCGATTTTCGAAATAGACATGCCCATCCTGCGCCAGAACCCATGTCTCGCCGGGATGGGTCGGCAATCCCTGTCGGGCCAGGGAGATCGACTTCAGATCGGCGCGTCCGGCCTCCTGCAGGTATTCCTCAACGACGGCCGAGGCGTCGCTCGCGACCACGGCTCCGGAGTGGGCGACGCCAGCGATCGCCCGCACGGCCTCACGCACATCAGCGTCGTTGAACTCGTCGTCAGGAAACATGAATCCCGGCGGCGTGAGTGCGGCGCCGATGGCATTTTGCGCCAGTCCGCAGACGGGCCAGGCGGATACCTGGACGTACAGCGGCACGCAGACACAGACTGCTGAGAGCGCAGGCACCAGCCATCGATGGTGGACGGGCGCGGCCCGGCGGCGCGCCCGATCGAGCAGCCACACGATCCCGACGGCGGCAAGCATGTCGACGATCGCGAGCAGGGGCAACATGTAGCGCAGGAATTTGCCCCCAAGCAGCGAGTAAGGAAGGAGAAAGAAGACGAGAAAGATCCGGGCGAACACGAAGCCGGTGTGGCGCGGCTGACGACACATCGCCACCACACCGATGAGGAATGCCGCCAGGATCACCAACGGCACTTTCAAGGCGAGAAACGCGACATAAAACGAGACCGGCGGGCCGCCAGGCGTGACGAAAACGGAGTTGACGTAAAGTGTGTGCTCGAAGACGTACCCGGTGTGGCTGGTTGTGGATCCGTGGAGGTACTGCGACAGGCGTGCCCAGGTCGCCGGCAGCAGGATAGCGAAATTGGCGAGCAGAAATACCCCGCCCATGATGGCGTGCCACTCGAATTTTCGCGGCCGGTTCTCGCCCGGCGCTGGGTCGGTGATCCTGGCGAACAGCGCGTGCAGACCGTAATAGTGCGGCATGTACTTGCAAGCCAGCATGAGACCGAAGCTCGCCGCGCTGGCCGAGTACCACCTGCGGACAGTGGGCGCACGGTCGCGGCCGGCGCGTTTGGCGCGGCGATACAGCCACGCGGCGGCGAGGAAGAAGAAGAGGAAGAAGGTATCCTCCTTGGCCGTGCGGTTGATGGCCGTCGCACCGGCGTCGAGGGCCCACAACAGGCTGGTCCACGCCGCGATGCGTCTATCCGGAAAAAGCTCGGCGGTCAGCAGAAACAGGACAACCGTCGTGAGCACGCCGCCGGTGAATGCGCTCGGAAACCGGACCGCCGCTTCGGTTGAAATGGCCGGATAGTGCGCCGCGTTCCACGCGGTGGCCGTCTCGAGTGAGGCGAACGTCGCCAGCTTCGCGAGCATCGGATGCTCGGCGTTCGGCCAGAAATCGAGCTGACGATACGCCCGTGCGGCTTTGAGAATATCGATCTCGTCCTCGGCAAATCCCGTTGCGCCCAACGTCCAGCAGCGCGACCACGCCCCGAACACAATTGCGGCGAGCAGGATGAGACGGACACCACGCGACCTGGTTGCGGACGTCATGAATCAGTTCGCACCGGCTGCTGAACGCCGGCGCCAGATCCATCGGTTTGTTCCGTGATCCACGCTGCGCGCTGGGGCCACGCCGAGGCTTTGTCTGGCAATAGGAAAGACCCTTCATATGATTACCATGGATGAATGCCGCTCGATGGTCGGTCGGGGGGTAACCCTAGCACTGGCGTTCACCACCCTCATCGCGCAGCCAGCGCTCGCGCACCGTCAGTCTGCGAGCGCGCCAGACGTCCTGCTCGACAAGATGACCGGGCACTGGATACTGACCGGCACGATCGGCTACGCCAAATCCTGGTAATTTCAACGGTGGAGCGGCGTCCTTCACTCAAAGCTGCATCGCGAGCGCGAGCCCGCTGCCGGTGTCGGCCAGGGGCTCGCAAGCCGAACGCACCCGCCTCCACAGGCGACGGAGGCGAGTCCCGAAGCACGCGTCTTGGTTGATGTTTGGTTAGCTACGAGCAGGAGGAGGCGATCACCTTGATCGACTTGACCGAGAACGTCGGCATGCCTCCCATCGCGTCGCTCGCGATGCCCCCGATCGTGACCTTGTGACCGACGTGTTTGTCCAGATGCACGGAACTGCTCGACAACTCCAGCACGGGCTCCATCGCATTCTTCATCATCGAGTCCGTGGGCTCTTTGCCCATCGGATCCGTGGCCATCGAGTCCTTCATCATCGCCTTGTTCCCGCCGCTGGTCGAAGCCATCGCGTGGGTCAGGGTGAACGCGCCGTCTTGCGAGCGCTGGAGGCACCCCGTATAGCTGCTCGCAGATTTCATCCGCTCCATCTTGTTCGTCTTCTGGTCCTGCGCGCCGGCTCCCTGCGACAACGTCGCGAGGAGGGCCGCCACAACTCCGCCGCACATCATGTGTTTCATCGATCGCTCCTTTGGTGTGAATGCAGCGTCCGTCAGGACGTGATTGCCCTCAGACGGCTGCTTGTTGATACCGTTGCCACGCGTCCCACGAGAGGACGCCGTATTCAGGTCGCGGCTCGCCGGGGAGCATCGCGAGATACTCGAGCAAATGACCGTCGGGATCGCGAAAGTACACTGATGCCGCCGGCATCCACCCGAGTACGACGGGGGCGTCCGTGGCTTCACCGGCGAAATCGAGCGGCGTAATGCCCGCATCGCGCAGTGCCGCTGGTGCGGCGAGGACGTGGTCCAGCGTTGCCGTGAATGCGATGTGACTCGTCGTCTTCTGCGGTGCCGATCCGGCCGCCCACACGCCGAGCATCGCCCGGCCGCGGGAGCCGACCCACAGGAATGCCACGTCTGGCGTTCTGTGAGCCAGCGCGAGTCCGAGCACATCGCGATAGAACGTGACCGATGCGTCGAGATTCGTCACGGCCAGGTGCGCTTCGAACAGGCTTACGGCACCCGGCCTGACGATCCGTACAGCGCCGTCCCCGGCAGGCTCCTCATCGCGCATGGTCATCCCAGTCGCGCTGAAGCGGCCACCTGATCGCCACGGGATTCACACACGACGGATCGCAACGAGCGATCCGTCATGCGGTCAGGTCGATTCCTGTGCGCGACATACGAAGCGACGACCAGACTCAGGCCAAGTGCGGCAGGCGCCCAGACGTTCACCGGGTCGCCCACCGACAGGTGCGAATACAGCGCTCCGAGTACATCGAAGGTGAGTCCTGCGTAGGCCCACTCCTTCAGCCTCAGGAAGCCGGGCGCCAGCATCGTCGCGACGCCCAGCAGCTTGGCTGTTCCCAGGAACGGCAACAGATACGCTGGATATCCGAGGTGATGGAACACCGTCACCGCGCCTGCAACGCGGAGTACATCGGGGAGCGCTGACAGCACCATCAGTGCCGATGCGAGCCCCGTGGGAATCCACCGCACCCACGTGTGTGCCGTCATGTGTCACTCCTCCGTTGCGCCGGGCGCCCGCGGAGCGAGGATCGCCACGCCGTTCGCATCCGGCACGCCGAGATTGATGCTCGAGCCGACGACGGCAAGCTCGCCGAATTCGTTGTACGTGAATGTCGACAGATGCGATTGGCCGGCGCCGTGATCGATCACGCCGAGCACCCCGCCGTCCGCGTCGATGTCCGCCGGGCCGCCCGTCGGGATTTGCGCGGCGATCTCGCTATCGATGAAGAGAGAGGTGCCCGTTCCCACGAGGCGGCTGATCGTCCCGCTGCCGGTGTTCGCGACGAACACGTACTTGCCGACTCGCGTCATCCAGCATGATGCCGCCTGGCCGGCGGCAGCGACTGACGTAAACGCGCCATTACGAAACAGGCCGTCCTGATTCGAGTGGGTCAGCGTGATGAGCGCCGTGCCGTCCGGGTACGTCGCAAAGCCGAACGGCGTCAGCGATCCCTCTGGCGCTGAAATCGCTGTCGGCGCCGTGCCGATCACCCTGCCTTCATCCAACGCGACGATGTCGACGGTGCCGGGGTCGGGATCTTTGATGGTGACCAGGAGCGCCTTCGAGCCGATGGCTCCCACCTGGGCCGTGCTGCCGGCACCTGGGGATCCGCCACCGGCCAACGCGAGGTTGCTCGTGCCATCGAGCCACTCGACGGAGTTCCCGCGCAGCACGAAAGAATCGACCGTCGTCGTGCCGGCGACGTACAGATGGTCGTTGCCGAAATCGACGCTGACCGGGGCACTGGTGGTCGTGACGAGCTTGTCGAATGTCAACGCATCGTTGTCGCGCCTGAAGAGCGCGACGGTGTTCGAGCCATTGTTGACGACGGCCACAAGCGAGCGGCCGTATTGCGTGATCCCGCGTGCGTTCCCGCCTGCCCCACCCTTTCCACGCGTCGAAAGTGTCTGCAACAGGGCGTGGCTGTCGGCGTCGTAGACCCTGATCTGGTTCGCATCGGGATCGTTGGTCATGGTCACTACCAAGGTGCGCTCGTGACCGCTCGCCTGAATTCGCGTTGCGCTGTTCAGGACCATCAGGCAAGCCGCCGCTACACATGCAATCTTCAGTTTGGACATTCCGTTCTCCTTGCAAGCCGAAATAACCGCGAGGTCACAAATAATTCCGTGGCTGATCGGTGGACGCAGGAGACAGCTCCTGCCCGACGGGCCCGCGTTTGTGCGGACGCGAAATCACCTGGTCGATGCACCAGGGATCCGCACCGCCGAGGACGAGTGTCGCGAGTGCGCCGAGATACAGGAGATCAATCTCGTAGCCGGGAGGACCGAATTCAGGCCCGTTGGCGGTCACCGCCCGGAGCTTGATCGAGCTGAATCCGTACTGCCAGTGAACCGACATCGCGGCGACGAGCAGAATCGCCGCGAGCGGAATGCTCACGAGCGGAATCCACGCTCCGAGAAGAACCGCCAGGCCGCCGATCAACTCACACGCGATCGTCACCCAGGCCATGGCATGCGGCGCCGGCACTCCGAGTGCGTGAAGTGAAGCCGCGAAGTGTTCGGGGCCGTTGACCACCTTCGCGTAGCCGTGCGCGAGGAAGCCGTACCCGATGATTAGCCGCAGCGGGACGGCCGACCACCGTCGCCCAAGGGATGCATACGTGTCCGTTCTCATCAATCGCCTCCATCGCCCTGATGTCCGTCTACTCGTCAAATATTCCAGTGGCAGCTTGCGACCGACGCGCGGCGGCACGGAATAACGGCGGGGGATCCAGACATTTCGTCGGCGTGGCGCCGATGCGGTGCCCGGACAAGGAGAGCAATGGTGACCGTCGGACTGTGGGTTCGGTTGGAAGCGAAAGCAGGCCGCGAGCGCGACCTCGAAGCCTTCCTGCGAAGCGCGACGCCGCTCGTCGAGGAAGAATCAGGCACGCTCGTCTGGTTCGGCGTTCGCGTGTCGGCGACGACGTTCGGAATATTCGACGCCTTCGCGGACGAGGCGGGCCGTCAGGCGCATCTGATGGGCCGTGTCGCGGCGGCACTTGCCGAGCACGCTGCAACGCTGCTGGCGGCACCCCCCGTTGTCGAGCACCTCGACGTGCTTGCGGCGAAGCTGTCGAAGTAGTCGTGCGGAGTTTGCGCTGACTACGTCACGTCAGCCCGACCGTCGTTAACGAGTCGCATTCTGGGGCCGGTCGTTATGTTGCCGAACCGGGCTCGCCCAGTGCGGCGTCTGAAGATCCGACAACCTTCACGAAGGCAGGAATATTTTTGAACGGTGCGGTGATTCGGCCTGTAGCAGGCGGGAATTGCCGCGTCGCGGCCCGAGGCCCAAGCCATTTGCACTCAATGACCGCACGTCGCCCCTCCCGGGACGATCCGAGCGCGTGGGCTGCGTTCGAGGGAGAAGTGCTGCCACACGCAGCCCGGTTATTCCGTCTCGCCATGTGGCTGGTGCGGAATCGCGCCGATGCCGAGGACGTCGTGCAGGAGACCATGATCCAGGCGTTGCGATCGTTTCACCGGTACCAGCCTGGCACGAACTGCAGGGCGTGGCTGATCACGATTCTGCAGCGGATCGTGAGTAACCGTCGACGCACGAAGGGGCGATCCATCGTGGTGGACGACCCCGAAGACCGCATCGCCAATACGGTGCCGTTCGTCCCGCCCGTGCCGCAGGAGCTCACCGACGAACAGGTTCTCGAGAGTCTGCGGAAGCTGCCAACGGCATTCCAGGAGGTCATCCTGCTCTGTGACGTCGAGGACCTCTCTTACAAAGAAGCGGCGGAGGCGCTGGCCATCCCGATTGGCACGGTCATGTCCCGTCTTCACCGCGGACGCGCACAACTGAGAAGGGAACTCGTGGCCTCCGAGGTCGTTTCCCTCGGCAGCCGGAACGCCGAATCGACCCTGGCGTGAGAATCGAGGCGTCATGAGCTGCCGTGACATTCGGGAATTGGCCGATTCCTTCCTGTGCGAGGAGCTGCTCGCCGAGACGAATCACGAGATTCTTCGGCACCTGGAGACGTGCCCGTCGTGTCGGATGGACATTGACGGGCGCCGCAGGCTGCGCGGCGCTCTCCGCGTCGCCTTCCACGCGGCACCCGAGTTACAGCCTTCCCCTGATCTTGCACGTCGAGTGCGAGAGACGTGGCGCGAAACGGACCTGCGTGAGCGACGTTCGTGGGTTCCGAGACGACGCTGGCTTGCCGTCGCTGCCGGTGTGATCCTTGGGGTCGGGTTGATCGGTGCCCTGTTCCTGAAGCGATCGTTCGCGAACCCGGTCCTCGCCGCCAATGTGCTGGCGCAGGATGCGATTGGCGACCACCGCAACTGCGCACTCAAGTTCCGACTGGTGAGAGCACCCATTCGGCTCGAAGATGCGGCGGAGCGTTTCGACCGTTCGTACCGCCTGCTGCTCAGCGCTCCACCGGACGACGTCTCTACTCCTGGCGGTGCGGTCCACGTCGTCGAGCGCCATTCGTGCGCCTTTGGTGGGCGGCGATTCGGCCACGTCATCATGCAGTACCGTGGCCGGGTCGTCTCGCTGCTCATGACGGCCGACGACGGGGCCGCCGGTTCGCCAGATACAGCCGATGCGATTCCGCATCTGATCGGGCGACCGATGAACGGACTTTCCGTCGTAGCCGTCAAGGGACCGCGTCACGCGATTCTGCTCGTGAGCGACCTCGAGAGCAGCGACCTCGCGGAGTTATCGAGGGCTGTTTCAATGCCCCTCGCGAGACGGTTGGAGACGAGCGCGCTCACTCTTTCGGCCTGGCCGGCCGCCGTCTCGTCGTCAAGGGTCGGGGCTCGCCGAGCACGATCATCACCTCGTGGTCCCCTCCGTCGTCTGTCCACGGTATCGCACCCGCATTCACCGGGGCGCCATCCAGCGTCGCGGACTTGACGCCCGTCGAGCGACGCTCAGGATTCGAGACCGTAAAGCGATAGCAGGTGCGGTCCACCCGCCACTCCAGCGAGAACTGCGGCCAGAACATCGGGATGCACGGTTCGACGATCATCGTCGTCCCGTTCCGGCGGACGCCGAGCAGCGACTGCACGGCCGCCTGATACATCCATCCGGCCGAACCGGTATACCAGGTCCAGCCGCCGCGCCCGATGTGCATCGGATGCGCGTAGACGTCGGCGGCGACGACGTAAGGTTCGACGCGATAACGGTCCGCATCCTCCGGCCGGCGCATGTGATTGATCGGGTTGAGCATGTGAAACAGCTCCATCGCCTCGTCACCCATGCCCAGACGCGCCAGGGCCACCACCGTCCAGGCCGCCGCGTGCGTGTACTGCCCGCCGTTTTCCCGCACCCCGGGCAGATAGCCCTTGATGTAACCAGGGTCGTGAGCCATGTGATCGAACGGCGGTGTGAGCAGCAGCACGATCTGCGCGTCGCGGCGCACCAGGTGTGTGCGGACCGCATTCATCGCTCGCTCCGCACGCCTCGGGGCTGCCGCTCCCGAGAGGACGGCCCACGACTGTGTCAATGAGTCCAGCTTGCACTCCGGGTTCTGCACCGAGCCCAGGGGGGTACCGTCGTCGAAGTAGGCCCGCCGGTACCAGTCGCCATCCCACGCCAGTTCGAGCATGCCGCGCAGCCAGCTCGCTTCATCACGGTAGCGCTGCGCGAGATCGGGCTGACCGCGGCGCTCGCAGATCGGGGCGAACTCGTTCAACACCGTCACCAGAAACCAGCCGAGCCAGACACTTTCGCCCCGCCCCTCGTGGCCGACCCGGTTCATCCCGTCGTTCCAGTCGCCCGAACCGATCAGCGGGAGCCCGTGTGCGCCGTATTTCGAGGCGTGGCTGATCGCGCGAACGGCGTGCTCGAAGATGGTGGCGGTCGTCGCAGAGACGCGAGGCAGCGTGTAGGTCTCCTGCTGACCGGGCTCGAGCACCGGCGCGTCGAGAAAGGGGACGTCTTCGTCGAGGACCGATTCATCGCCGCTCTCCCGCACGTACCGGCCAATGACGTAGGGCAGCCAGAGCAGGTCGTCCGAGCAGCGCGTTCTCGTGCCGCGCCCGCCGGGCGGGTGCCACCAGTGCTGCACGTCTCCTTCCACGAACTGACGCGACGCGGCGTGGACGATCTGGACGCGACACAGATCGGGCCGCGCGTGCATCAGCGCGAGCACGTCCTGCAACTGATCGCGGAATCCAAAGGCACCGCCAGGCTGGTAGGGACCGCTTCGCGCCCACACGCGGCAGGCCAGGGTCTGATACAGCAGCCAGCGATTGACGAGCAGGTCGAAGGAATCGTCGGGCGTGTGCACCTGGACGGCCCCGAGCGTCTCGTCCCACGTGCGCTCGGCCGCCGCGTGCGTCGCGTCTGCCTGCGCGAGGGTGGCGTAGCGTTCGGCCAGTTCGAGCGCCTGCGCGCGATCACGGCCCTGTCCCAGGACGAAGGCCACGCGTTGTGTCTCTCCAGGTTCGAGCGGTCCGCTCACGTGCAGCGCGCCGCAGGGATCGAGTCCAGCTCCGGTTCGACCGGCGAGCCGCTCACGGAACAGCGCCGCCGGTGCGGCCAGCGTCCGGTTGCGCCCGATGAACTCGGTGCGATCGCCGGTGTGCGATCGCAACGGCGCCGTGGCACGCCAGAAGGCGACGCGATCGGCACACTCTGTGTTGTACCGGTTGTGCGCGAGCAGGGTGTCGGCGTCTTCGTCGAACTCGGTCACGACGAACCGCTGCTCGCCCGCACGCGGGGGACCGAGGCACCATTCGACGTAGCCGAACACGCTGATGCGCCGAGCCTCTGTTCCGGTATTGGTCAGCGTCAGCACCGCAATCTTGACTGGATCGTCAGGCGCGACACACACCGCCAACTCCTGCTGCAGGCCGGCGATCGCATGCGCGAACCGCGTCACCCCCGCGCCATGCCGCACGAGCCACCGTCCGTCGCCGTCGTGCCGCGGCAGCGGGCCCGGCGTCGCGCTCCACACTGCGCCGGACTCGTCGTCGCGCAGGTAGATCGCCTCCGAGGTTGGATCCCTCAACGGGTCGTTCGCGAACGGCGTGAGCCGGTTCTGGCGGCTGTTCACGGCCCACGTGAACGCCGCCCCGGAACTGCTGACGATGGTGCCGAAGTCGGGGTTGGCCAGGACGTTCGACCAGGGCAGCGGCGTATCACGCTCGCCGTCGAGCACGATGACATACTCGCGCCCATCGGCCGTGAAGCCGCCGAGGCCGTTCTCCATCACCAGCGGCGGGATCGCGAGGGCTGTCGCGGCGGGCTGCGGCCGTGGCAGGTTCGCGGCGCCGGGCACGTCGTGTCCGTCGTACATCCACGGCGCCGGCCGTTCCAGCTGGGAGACGAGATCGCCGCGGTCGCCGGGCAGTACGACGCGGGCCACCGCGGCGAGGAGCCGCCGATCGACATCGGCCATGCCCTCAGCACGCAGCAGGAACACTCCGCCGGGCTTGCCGTTCCATCCTGCCCAGGGTGGTTCCTGCACCAGGTGGGACAACGCGTTCTGCATCTCGTCGAGATAGTCCGCGGCGTGCTCGTTGAGGATGACGATATCCGCCCGCAGACCCTTGACCCGCCAGTATTCCTGCGCCTTGAGGACGTGGCGGACCAGCGGCAGTGCCTCGACCTGGTCGGCGCATACCAGCACGATCGGCAGATCGCCGGAAATCCCCTGCCCCCAGAGGTTCTGCTGCCCCAGCGTGTTG
>Ga0308175_100002677_pt1 | contig 12208 bp, 3 predicted proteins | sample PhyCR1_3_FD_203893 | JGI IMG/M metagenome (GOLD analysis project Ga0308175, IMG submission 203893) | Soil microbial communities from UC Gill Tract Community Farm, Albany, California, United States - DLSLS.C.R1 | ecosystem: Environmental > Terrestrial > Soil > Agricultural land | place: USA... | reverse complement strand
TGACGAGGTCTTCGGGGATGTTTCGGAGGCGGGCAATGGAAAGGTGCGATCGTATCCGCTACTGGCGCGATTTGCAGGCGAAGACGGCCGCGCGGACGGACATAATACCCAATTCAGCCTTCAGCACGCCGCGATCACGCCGAATCATCACGCGATCGCAAAACGCTGGGCGTTCAGCGACAATTTTTACGCCGATTCTGATGTGAGCACGGAGGGGAGTCACTGGCTCACCGGAGCATACCCCGACCTTCTTACGGAAAGCGGACTGCTGGCGGCGTACGGCGGGCAGCGGCAATTTGAACTGACGGACAGTTCGCCGGGGCGGCTGCTGTTCGGCGGCTCAGGTTCCTCCACACTCCCGGAAGGACAACCCGAGGCGGGAAGTCTCTGGCATCATCTGGCGCGAAACGGCGTATCCTTCCGGAATTTTGGCGAGGGATTGAAACTCGCGGGCGCGGGGCAAGAGGAGAAAGAAGAACCCACAGGCGCGCGGTTCCTGACGAATACGCCAATGCCCGCACCGCTGTTTGAGAATACTTCGCGTGAATATCCGGGGTTTAATATGAATATTCCCGATCAATATCGGGCTTCGCAGTTTATCCGGGAGATCGAGACACGGTACGTAAAAGGAGGCGAGCCGCTTCCCCGGTTCATCTATATTTATTTGCCCGGCGATCATATGGCGGCGCCGCGGCCGGCGAACGGATACCCGTATCAGGCGTCCTGGGTGGAAGACAACGACCTCGCGCTGGGCAGGATTCTCGAATACCTGTCACACACGAGATGGTGGCGTGAAATGCAGGTCCTGATTACGGAGGACGCCGCACAGGGCGGGCTCGATCACATCGACGCGCATCGCACGATTCTGCTGGCCGCGGGACCGTACACAAGAAAGAACTACTGTTCGCATACGAATACCAGCTTTCCGGGCCTGCTGAAGACCGTTTTTGGGCTCCTCGGGATACCCCCGCTGAACCTGATGGATGCGACCGCCGCGGATCTGCGGGATGTCTTTACGAACGAGCCGGACGACACGCCCTATACCGCGCGGATTCCCGACAAACGGGTGTTCGACGCCGGCGCGGCGAAGACAGGCGATGGAAGACCGGTTCCGATCCAGCCTCACTTTTGAATTTCACCGAAACTCGATCAAACCACCTTTTATTTTCGCTGCCGAGTGGGACAATTCGGGAAATACGGTCGTCTGATGACTCATAACGGCTTCATACCCCATGGTTATTGCATGCAATGGGATGTACCGCTCATCGTCACGTATGTGATTACCGATGCGCTGGTTGCCCTCTCCTATTACTCGATTCCCGCGGCCCTGTTTCTGGTCGCGTTCAGGAAGCGGCAGGCAGTGCGGCTCCAGCCGCTGCTGATTCTGTTCGGCCTGTTCATTGCGTTCTGCGGAGGCGGACACGCGATCGATATCGTCGCGCTCTGGAAGCCCGTGTACTGGCTGAAGGGGATCTGGAACGTCGGCACAGCTTCAACTTCGGTGATTACCGCGGTCATTCTTTTTCCCAAGGTGCTCGAGTTCGTCCGGATGCCGGAGACGGCGGCCAGGCTGGAACGGGAAAAGAATGAACTGGAGGAAAGGCAAAGCCTGCTTCACGCAGTGCTCGATTCGGCGTGGTCAGGGATAATTCTCACCGATCGCCATGGCAAAACCCTGCTGTATAACGCCACGGCCGCGCAAATACTGGGATCCGCGCCCGGCGAGGCGCCGCAAATCTCCTGGCCGGGACGCCGCTCCACCGATGAAGACGTGGCGCGCCTTTCAAACGGGCGAATTGTCGAGCGATTTACGCGGGAAGTGCCGGGATACGGGCAGTTATTCGCATTGCGCGACATCACGGAACGGCGCGCGTCCGATGAGCAGCGCCTGCGGCTCGAGCGCATCATTCAGACAATGACGCAGGGATTCGCAATCATCTCGGCGAATAACGGCGTAATTATGTCTACAAATCCCAGCTTCGACCGGATGCATGGTCGCCCTGAAGGCGAGCTCATTTCCCGGAAATTCGAAACTCTGCTCGATGGATCCACAGAGGATTCGCACGCAGCCGCAAAGGAGATGATCAGCCACGCCATGGATGAGGGCTTCTGGGAAGTCGAGATGAACTGCCGGAAAAGCGACGGGACGGCATTCGTCGCGCATGCCAGGCTGAACCTGCACGAGCACGGCGAAAGCCGGCTGATCTCCATCATTCAGGTGGACATCACTGAGCAGAAGCGGCTCGAACAGGAAGGCAGGCGCTTACAGGAGAAGATGCTCGAAACCGCCAGGCTGGAAAGTGTGGGCGTGCTGGCCGGCGGAATCGCGCACGATTTCAACAATCTGCTAACCGGAATTCTGGGAAACGCCAGCCTGGTGTACGATCAGCTCTCGCCCTCAAGCCCGCTCCGTCCGCGCGTGAAAGACGTGGTGGCGGCGAGCCAGCGCGCAGCGGAGCTTACCCGGCAGCTCCTTGCCTATGCCGGCAAGGGCAGATTTCTGCTGGAGAAGGTGGAGCTGAGCGCGCTTCTTCGGGAAATCGCCAGACTTGCGCGGATGGCGACCCCACGTAGCGCGCGACTCACGGTTCGAGCGGGCGAAGACCTTCGGATCGACGGCGACCGAGGGCAGTTGCACCAGCTCCTGATGAATTTGATCATCAACGGCGCTGAGGCGATTCAGGACCGCAGCGATGGATCCGTAACCGTCTCGGTGGCGCGCGAACGTCTGGATTCGGATGCCATTGCCGCGCTGTTCAGTCCCGAATCGCTCAAAACGGGCGAGTATGTGGTGATCGAGGTTCAGGACAACGGCGTCGGAATGTCGCAGGAGACGATGTCCCGTATCTTCGACCCGTTCTTTACGACAAAATTCACGGGAAGAGGTCTCGGCCTGGCCGCGGCAATGGGCATTGTTCGGGGCCACAAAGGCGCGATCAAGGTTTCGAGCGAAATCGGCGTTGGCAGCACGTTCCGGGTTTATTTACCGATCGCGGCGAGCGACGCCGGCGCGGTGGAACGGGAAGAGCCATCCACGGCCAAACTGATGGGGACCGGAACCATTCTGGTAATCGACGACGATGAATCCGTGCGGAACATGGCGCGGCATACGCTCGAGTTCTACGGGTATAGGGTGATCGAAGCTGAAAATGGCAAGCGCGGCCTGGAAATGTTCGAGGAGAACGGAGAGTACATTTCCCTGGTGCTGCTGGATCTCACGATGCCGGTGATGAACGGAGAAGAAGCCTTGCAGAGCATACAGAGAATCCGGCCGCGCGCGCCGATTGTCCTCTCGAGCGGCTTCAACGAAACCGAGGCGCTGCGTCGATTCGGGTCAGCCAGGCTGTCCGGTTTTCTTCAGAAACCGTATACGTCGGCAAAACTTGCGGAAACGGTGCGGAAGGCTCTTCCAGGACTTCGAGGCAGAATCGTGGAACGGGGACCGGACGGGGAATTGAAGACGATAAGCTGAATACAGTGCTGGTTACGATAGCGTCTGGCCCACCTGTGCGCCCCCCATGGCTGCGAGCCCCTGCGCCGGTGGGCGAAAACTACCGTGAGCTGAAGGCGCTGATCACGGCTTTGAAGCTGCACACGGTGTGCGAGAGCGCCGCATGCCCGAATGTGGGAGAGTGCTGGAACCGGCGGACCGCGACTTTCATGATTCTGGGCAACGTGTGTACGCGGCGTTGTGGATTCTGCGCAGTGCAAAAAGGCGGTCCCCTGCCGGTGGATTATGATGAGCCGCGCCGCGTTGCCGAAGCCGTGGCGGCTCTGGAACTGCGCTACGCCGTTGTCACCAGCGTGAACCGCGATGACCGGAAAGATGGGGGCGCGGAACTGTTCGCGCTAACCATCGAGGCCATCCGGGCACGCGTTCCCGGATGCCGCGTCGAGGTGCTGGTTCCGGATTTTCAGGGCAGCCACGCCGCCATGAAAACCGTAATGGACGCACACCCGGATGTCCTGAACCACAATACGGAAACAGTGCCGCGACTATACCGCCAGGTTCGCCTCGGCGCCCGCTACGAACGTTCGCTTGAAATGCTGCGCTACGCAAAAGAGCTTGGCCCCGAAACTCCCGTGAAATCCGGTCTGATGCTCGGGCTCGGAGAAACCCGGGAAGAGGTGCTCGAGGTGATGCGGGACCTGCGCGCGCACGGCGTGGACATTCTGACGCTTGGGCAGTACCTGAGGCCGTCTCCGAAGCATTTGCCGATCGTGAAATACGCGACGCCCGAAGAGTTCCAGCAATTTCGGCTCGCGGGAAACGCGATGGGGTTCGCCCATGTGGAAGCGGGGCCGCTGGTCCGCAGCTCCTATCATGCCGACGATTCTCACCTCGCCGCATCCGCTCCGCCCACGCGGAATTGAAGTTAGGCGCGCCACTGCTACGCGACGGAATCGCGGATTAAAGGGAAGCCTCGAAATCGGGAATCCGTGCTAACTTCTTGATATCTATTTAATCTTCACTGACATTTGACGCGCGAACGTATCCGACACGCCGTTCAACACAGTTATAAAACGCACGTTTTTAACGAGCTAAACCGCACTAAACCCATCTACCCTTAAGCAACCGGTATGCCGTCAGCAACACGTGATCGTAAAACCCCGTCTGCGCAGAGCAGCGAATTGCTCGATGTCCTCCTCGCCGTTCAGCGGGGCAATTTTTCCGCTCGAATGCCGCACGACAAGACAGGACTTGACGGCAAGATCTGCGATGCCTTGAACGCGGTGATCGAGATGAACCAGCGGCTCTCGCAGGAGCTTCAGCGCATTGGCAACGCGGTCGGCAAAGAAGGCAAGATCACGCAACGCGCGTTCCTGGGCGATGCGACGGGCGGGTGGTTCGACTGCGTAGAGTCGGTGAACGGGCTGATTGCGGATCTGGTTCAACCATCCACCGAAGTGTCGCGGATTATCGGAGCGGTGGCGAAGGGTGACCTCTCGCAGAGCATGGCTCTTGAAGTAGAAGGGCGACCGCTCAAGGGCGAATTCCTGCAGACAGCTCGCGTTGTGAACACGATGGTGAGCCAGTTGAACTCGTTCGCATCGGAAGTCACCCGCGTGGCGCGAGAAGTCGGGACAGAGGGCAAGCTCGGCGGTCAGGCGGTAGTGGAAGGCGTCGCGGGCACATGGAAAGACCTCACGGAAAGCGTCAACTCAATGGCGAGCAACCTGACCAATCAGGTGCGCAACATCGCTGGCGTGACGACGGCCGTTGCCAAAGGCGATCTCACCACGAAGATCACCGTGGATGCGCGCGGGGAAATTCTGGAGCTGAAGAACACGATCAACACCATGGTGGATCAGCTCAGCTCGTTCGCATCGGAAGTGACGCGCGTGGCGCGTGAAGTGGGCTCCGAGGGCAAACTCGGCGGCCAGGCGGATGTACGCGGCGTCGGTGGCGTTTGGAAGGATTTGACGGACTCTGTAAATACGATGGCGGGCAACCTGACCAATCAGGTGCGCAATATCGCGGGTGTTACCACGGCAGTTGCGAAAGGCGATCTCTCAACCAAAATCACGGTAGATGCTCAGGGCGAAATTCTGGAGCTGAAGAACACCATTAACACAATGGTGGACCAGCTCAACGCATTTGCCAGCGAAGTGACGCGCGTGGCGCGTGAAGTGGGTTCGGAAGGCAAATTGGGTGGCCAGGCGGACGTGCGCGGAGTCGCGGGCGTTTGGAAAGACCTGACCGAGAGCGTCAATTCGATGGCGAGCAACCTGACGGATCAGGTACGCAATATCGCAGGCGTCACTACAGCGGTGGCGAAGGGCGATCTTTCAACAAAAATCACGGTGGCGGCGCGGGGCGAAATTCTGGAGCTGAAGAACACGATCAACACCATGGTCGATCAGCTCAGCTCGTTTGCATCCGAAGTGACGCGCGTGGCGCGTGAGGTGGGAACCGAAGGCATTCTGGGCGGCCAGGCGGAAGTGAAGGGCGTGGCCGGGACGTGGAAGGACCTGACGGACTCAGTGAATTCGATGGCGCGCAACCTGACGGCGCAGGTACGCAACATCGCGGGCGTTACCACGGCCGTTGCGAAAGGCGATCTCACCACGAAGATCACGGTAGATGCTCGCGGCGAAATTCTGGAGCTGAAGAACACGATCAACACTATGGTGGATCAGCTCAGCTCGTTTGGGTCGGAAGTGACGCGCGTGGCGCGTGAAGTCGGAACCGAAGGCAAATTGGGCGGCCAGGCAGACGTGCGCGGGGTTGCGGGTACATGGAAGGACCTGACGGATTCGGTCAATTCAATGGCCAGCAATCTGACGAATCAGGTGCGCAACATCGCCGAGGTGACCACGGCCGTAGCGAATGGCGACCTTTCGACAAAGATCACGGTAGATGCTCAGGGCGAAATTCTGGAGCTGAAGAGCACCATCAACACCATGGTGGACCAGCTCAACGCGTTCGCCAGCGAAGTGACTCGCGTGGCGCGCGAGGTGGGCACCGAGGGCATTCTGGGAGGCCAGGCGCAGGTCCGCGGCGTTGCGGGGACGTGGAAGGACTTGACGGACTCGGTCAATTCAATGGCCCGCAATCTGACGGGACAGGTGCGTAATATCGCCGAAGTCACCACTGCGGTGGCGAAGGGCGATCTTTCACGCAAGATCACGGTGGACGTACAGGGCGAGATTCTCGAGCTCAAGATCACCATCAACACCATGGTGGATCAGTTGAACGCGTTCGCCAGCGAGGTAACGCGCGTGGCGCGCGAGGTGGGCACAGAAGGCATTCTGGGCGGCCAGGCCGACGTGCGGGGCGTGGGCGGCGTCTGGAAAGATCTGACGGATTCGGTCAATTCGATGGCCGGGAATCTTACGGCGCAGGTTCGAAACATCGCGGGAGTCACGACGGCTGTTGCGAACGGCGATCTTTCACGCAAGATCACGGTGGATGTGCGCGGCGAGATTCTCGAGTTGAAAAACACTATCAACACCATGGTGGATCAGTTGAGCTCCTTCGCGTCCGAAGTCACGCGCGTGGCGCGAGAAGTCGGCACGGAAGGCATTCTCGGCGGTCAGGCCGAGGTACGGGGCGTCGCCGGCACGTGGAAAGATCTGACGGACTCCGTGAACTCGATGGCGAGCAATCTCACGAATCAGGTGCGCAACATCGCGGAAGTAACGACTGCCGTGGCCACGGGCGATCTGTCCCGCAAAATCACGGTCGATGTTCAGGGCGAGATTCTCGAGCTGAAAAACACCATCAACACCATGGTGGATCAGCTTAGTTCCTTCGCGTCGGAAGTGACGCGCGTCGCGCGAGAGGTCGGCACAGAAGGCAAGCTCGGCGGCCAGGCAGAAGTCACGGGCGTGGCGGGGACGTGGCGCGATCTCACCGAATCGGTCAACTCGATGGCGAGCAATCTGACCAATCAGGTTCGCAACATCGCGGGTGTGACGACGGCCGTGGCGAAGGGCGACCTGACCACGAAAATCACCGTAGATGCGCGCGGCGAGATTCTCGAACTGAAGAACACCATCAACACAATGGTGGACCAGTTGAGCTCGTTTGCCTCGGAAGTCACCCGCGTGGCGCGCGAGGTCGGCACGGAAGGCGAACTCGGCGGGCAGGCGGAAGTGCGAGGCGTCGCCGGGACTTGGCGCGATTTGACGGAGTCGGTCAACTCAATGGCGCGCAATCTGACCAATCAGGTTCGCAATATTGCGGAAGTGACGACCGCCGTAGCTAAGGGCGATCTTTCACGCAAGATTACGGTGGACGTGCGCGGTGAAATCCTCGAGCTGAAGAACACCATCAACACAATGGTGGATCAGCTCAGTTCCTTCGCCTCCGAAGTAACGCGCGTGGCGCGCGAAGTCGGGTCGGAAGGCATTCTCGGCGGCCAGGCGCTGGTACCTGGAGTGGCGGGCACGTGGAAGGATCTGACGGATTCCGTGAACTCGATGGCGCGCAACCTGACAGGTCAGGTGCGAAACATCGCCGAGGTAACGACTGCCGTGGCGAAGGGCGATCTTTCGCGCAAGATCACGGTGGACGTGCAGGGCGAAATTCTCGAGCTGAAGGACACCATCAACACCATGGTGGACCAACTGAACGCGTTCGCCAGCGAAGTGACGCGGGTGGCGCGCGAGGTGGGCACCGAAGGCAAGCTGGGCGGCCAGGCGCAGGTGCGGGGCGTGGGCGGAACCTGGAAAGACCTCACCGACTCGGTGAACTCCATGGCCAGCAATCTGACCAACCAGGTCCGCAACATCGCGGAGGTCACGACCGCCGTTGCGACCGGCGATCTTTCACGCAAGATTACGGTGGATGTGCGGGGCGAAATCCTCGAGTTGAAGAACACCATCAACACGATGGTGGACCAGCTGAACGCGTTCGCCAGCGAAGTGACGCGCGTGGCGCGCGAGGTGGGTACTGAGGGTAAGCTGGGCGGCCAGGCGCAGGTAAGAGGCGTGGCTGGAACCTGGAAGGATCTGACCGATTCGGTGAACTCCATGGCCAGCAACCTTACCGATCAGGTTCGAAATATCGCGGCGGTAACCACGGCGGTCGCGAACGGCAATCTCTCCCGCAAGATCACGGTGGATGCCCGCGGCGAAATCCTGGAGCTTAAGAACACCATCAATACGATGGTCGACCAGCTGAACTCATTTGCGAGCGAAGTGACGCGCGTGGCGCGTGAAGTCGGCACGGACGGCAAGCTCGGTGGACAGGCCGATGTGCGGGGCGTGGCGGGAACGTGGAAAGACCTGACGGACAACGTGAACCTGATGGCGTCGAATCTGACGACTCAGGTGCGCGGTATCGCCAAGGTAGTTACGGCGGTCGCGAACGGCGACCTGAAACGCAAACTGGTTCTCGAAACCAAGGGCGAGATCGCGGAACTGGCGGACACGATTAACGAAATGATCGACACGCTCGCGGTGTTCGCAGACCAGGTGACGACCGTGGCCCGCGAGGTCGGTATCGAAGGCAAGCTCGGCGGGCAGGCGCGAGTGCCGGGCACAGCCGGTATCTGGCGGGACCTGACGAATAACGTCAACCAGCTCGCGGCCAATCTGACGACTCAGGTGCGCGCGATCGCCGATGTGGCCACAGCCGTAACCAAAGGCGACCTGACACGGACGATCGCGGTTGAGGCGCAGGGCGAAGTCGCCGTTCTGAAGGACAACATCAATCAGATGATCGGCAACCTGGCCGAAACAACGCGCAAGAACAACGACCAGGACTGGCTCAAGACGAACATCGCGAAGTTTACGGGAATGGTGCAGGGCCAGCGAGATCTGCTCACCGTGGCGCAATTGCTGCTCTCTGAACTGACGCCGCTTGTAACCGCGCAGCATGGCACGTTCTATATGGCGGAAGGCGCGGAAGACACGCCGGTACTGAAGCTTACGGCGGCGTATGCCTGGTCGGAAAAGAACGGCGCTCCGAAGCAATTCCAGGTCGGTGAAGGGCTGGTGGGCGAATGCGCAAGGCGCAAGGAACGGATTCTGCTGAATAATGTTCCGGGTGATTACGTCAGGATCACCTCCAGCCTGGGGGATGGCACGCCAGTCAATCTGATTGTTCTGCCGGTGCTGTTCGAAGGAGAAGTGAAAGCAGTCGTTGAGCTGGCTTCCATGTATCAGTTCAGCGACATTCACCTGGCGTTTCTCGATCAGCTTACGAAGAACATCGGCATCGTATTGAACACGATTGCCGCCACCATGCGAACGGATGAGCTGCTGAAGCAATCCCAGGCGCTGGCCGAACAGCTGCAGCAAACGAACGAAGAGCTGCAGGAAAAAGCCAAACTGCTCGCCGAACAGAAAACCGAGGTCGAGCAGAAAAATCAGGAAGTGGAGCAGGCGAAACAGGCTCTGGAAGAAAAGGCCGAGCAACTCGCGCTTACTTCGAAGTACAAATCGGAATTTCTTGCCAACATGTCGCACGAACTGCGGACGCCGCTGAACAATTTGCTGATTCTTGCGCGCATGTTGTCTGAGAATGCGGATCGCAACCTTTCGCCCAAACAGGTGAAATACGCCGAGACCATCCACTCTTCCGGCACGGACCTGCTCGCGCTCATCAACGACATTCTTGATCTGGCGAAGATCGAATCGGGAAAGATGGACGTGGAACTCGGAACCGTGAGTTTTGCAGGGCTCGAGGAATACGTCTCACGCACCTTCCGGCACGTGGCCGATGGCAAGGGCCTCGAGTTCAATATCGAAATCGACCCGACGGTCGGACCGACGATGCACACGGACGCCAAGCGTCTGCAGCAGGTTTTGAAAAACCTGATTTCCAACGCCCTCAAATTCACGTCACAGGGGGTCGTGAAGCTCCGGATCGAGAAGGCAGCGTCCGGCTGGAGCGCGCGCCATCCTGTGCTGAACCGCGCCAAGACGGTGCTTGCATTTTCAGTAACCGACACCGGAATCGGCATACCGCTGGAGAAGCAGCAGATCATCTTCGAGGCCTTCCAGCAGGCTGACGGAACCACCAGCCGCCGCTATGGCGGCACTGGTCTGGGCCTTTCGATCAGCCGGGAACTCACGCGTCTGCTCGGCGGCGAGATCCGTTTGCAAAGCCAGCCGGGAGTTGGAAGCACGTTCACGCTATATCTTCCCCAGACCTACAGCACGCCCGCGTTCGCGCCCAGGGCTGCTGAAACCGGTCAGCAGGAACCACAGGCGGTAGCCGCCATAGGCGCGCACACCGAGTCCATCGCAAATCTGGACGTGATTCTGCCCACCCCGCGGACAAATGTCCCCGCCGTGATTGAGACCGTGACGATCGAAGACGATCGAAACAACATACAGCCGGGCGATCCGGTCCTTCTGATCGTGGAAGACGACGTGACTTTCGCGCGCATTCTGGTGGATCTGGCTCACGAGAGAAATATCAAAGCGCTGGTTGCGCTTCGCGGCGCAACGGCCCTCGCGCTCGCCCGCGAGTTCCATCCCGGCGCGATAACGCTCGATATATCGCTGCCGGATATGGCGGGCTGGACGATTCTGGATCGCCTGAAGCACGATTCCGAGATCCGTCATATCCCGGTTCACGTTATTTCGGGCGATGAAAACCGGCGGCGAGGTCTTGCTCTTGGAGCAATGACGTACCTCGAGAAGACGCTCTCTCAGGATTCGCTCAAAGACGCTTTCGCCACCATAGAGCATTCAATTACCCCCCGTACTCGTAAATTGATGTTCATTTCGGGCGTAGAGTCGAACATCGCCCGTACAGCGGAGTTGCTGGGGGGCGATGACGCCGTGATCCGGACTGCACGGGACGGGGCCGAAGCCCAGGCAATCATCGCGAATGAATACTTCGACTGTGTAATCGTCGATCTGCAGACGCCGGATGAATCCGCGATGAAAGTCGTGGAGGACATCCAACGCCAGACATCCCCGAATCCGGTTCCGTGTGTTATTTACGGCACGCGTCCGTTAACGGAGGAGGAGCACATCGAGCTTCGCTGGGCGGCGCGGTCCGGCGCGACCCGCTATGCCCCGACTCCGGAACGGCTGCTCCACGAAAGCGCGCTGCTCAGCCATCGGAATGAACAGCTGCTTTCCAGCCAACAAAGGGAGATTTTGCGGAAAATCCGGCAGACCGACTCCGTACTCGCCGGCAAAAAGGTGCTCGTCGTAGACGACGATCTCCGCAACATTTTCGCGCTTACCAGCGTTCTCGAGCATCATGACCTGCAGGTGATCCATGCCGAAAACGGCAGAGCGGGTATTGAGTTGCTGGAAAGGACGCCCGATGTGGACGTGGTCCTGATGGACATTATGATGCCGGAAATGGACGGCTACCAGACCATGCGGGCGATCCGCAGGATTCCGCGGTTCCGCTTGCTTCCGATCATTGCGCTCACGGCCAAGGCGATGAAGGGCGATCGCGACAAATGCATCGAGGCGGGCGCTTCCGATTACGTGACGAAGCCGGTGGACCTCGAGCAACTATTCAGCGTCATGCGGGTCTGGGTTGCAAGCCCCGAGAACGTTCGCGGGGCGGGCGCCGGCAATCGCAGATGACGCCCAAGAGCTTCGAATGGAAATCGAAAAGGCGCCAGGCGACAAAGTCAAGCTGCTGCTTGTCGACGATAATCCGGAAAATCTGATCGCGCTCGAGGCCACGCTCGAAAGGCTGGGGCAGGAGCTGGTCACTGCGCGATCCGGAATCGAGGCGCTCCGCTATCTTCTGGAGGAGGACTTCGCCGCAATCCTTCTGGAT
>Ga0308175_100002676_pt1 | contig 12208 bp, 8 predicted proteins | sample PhyCR1_3_FD_203893 | JGI IMG/M metagenome (GOLD analysis project Ga0308175, IMG submission 203893) | Soil microbial communities from UC Gill Tract Community Farm, Albany, California, United States - DLSLS.C.R1 | ecosystem: Environmental > Terrestrial > Soil > Agricultural land | place: USA... | reverse complement strand
GGCCGCCGCTCCTCGTCGGACCCCGGCGCCTCACCGGACCCGGCGCCCGTCCGGTGCCGGGCGAGATAGGTGCTCCGCGACTCCCATACGGCGTCCCCGCCGGCCCGCAGTTCGGTGACCACCGTGGCCTCGGTGCCGCGCCGGTGCGGGGCGAGACCGGCTATGCGCACGGCGAGTTCGTACTCCCCGGTGGCCGGCAGGCCGGCGCGGCGGACGATCCCGATCGAGGTGTGCACCAGGCCGAGCAGCGGCAGCGGGAAGTCCCGGCCGCTCATCAGGCGCATGGCCAACGGGAAGCCGAGGACGTGCGGGTAGGTGACGGGCATCGCGTCCGCGTCGTCGGCTGGACCGGGGGCGAATCCGCAGACCCGCTCGTAGGCGGCCAGCCGGGCCAGGTCCACGCGCAGGCCGGGCAGGACCAGACGGTCGCGCGGGAAGTCCGCCTCCGGGGACGGGCGCTTGAAGGGCGAGCGCAGGGCGCCGCGGGCCAGCAGCGGGGCCAGCGCGGGGGTGGAGGACAGGGTGACGGCGGTCATCTCACGCTCCCAGCAGGCTCTGGCCGCACACGCGGACGACCTGGCCGTTGACCGCGCCGGAGGCCGGGTGGGCGAGCCAGGCGGTGGTCTCGGCGACGTCGGCCGGCAGGCCTCCTTGCGCGAGGGAGTTCATCCGGCGGCCGGCCTCCCGGATGAACAGCGGGATCGCGGCCGTCATCCGGGTCTCGACGAACCCGGGCGCGACCGCGTTCACGGTCACCCCGTGCTCCGCGAGCGCACGCGGCGCGAGGGACCGTACGAGGCCCACGACGCCCGCCTTGCTCGCGCCGTAGTTGGTCTGCCCGGCGTTGCCCGCGAGCCCGGCGATGGAGGCGGTGGCCACGATCCGGCCGCCGGAGCGCAGCGCGCCCTTGGCGAGCAGGGCGTCGGTGGTGCGCAGCACGCTGCCCAGGTTCACCTCCAGCACCGTGCTCCACCGGTCCGCGGGCATGTTGACCAGCCGGCGGTCCCGGGTGATGCCCGCGTTGTGGATCAGGGCGTCCAGTCCGTCGGGGAGAGCGCCGGCGATGCGCTCGCCCGCGTCGTCGGCGGTGATGTCCAGGGCGAGGGCGGTGCCGCCGAGCCGCTCGGCGACCCGGCGGGCGTCCGCCTCCGCGGCGGGCACGTCGAGCACGACGACATGGGCGCCGTCCCGGGCCAGCGTCTCGGCGACGGCCTCACCGATCCCGCGCGCGGCGCCGGTGACCAGCGCGGTCCGCCCGGCGAGCGGCCTCGACCAGTCGGCCGGGGCGATGGCCGGCCCGGCGCCGACCTCGACCACCTGGCCGCTGACGTAGGCCGACCTGGGCGAGAGCAGGAAGCGCAGGGTGGACTCGGCGGCGGCCGCGTCGGTCAGCCGGACCAGATTGACGGTCCTGCCCCGGCCGATCTCCTTGCCGAGCGAGCGGGTGAGGCCCTCCAGGGCCTGCTGGGCGGCGGCCTGGTGGTGGTCGGTGGGGTCGAGCGGGGCACCGAGGACCAGGACCCGGCCGCTCGGCGCGACGGACCGTACGACGGGACGCAGGGCCGCGTGCACCTCGCCGAGCGTCTCGACGTCCCGTACGCCGCTGGCGTCCAGGACGACGGCGGCCGGGTCCCGGTCGCCGGCGGTGAGGCCGGTGCGGGCGAGCACGCGGGCCGGGTCCAGGGCGGAGGTCCCGGCCGTCAGATGCAGCAACGGGCCGTCCAGCGCCGGGTGTTCGGCCGACCAGCGGCGCAGCTCGGCCGGCTGGGGAAGACCCAGGCGCCGGGTGAGGAAACGGCCCGGTGCCGTGCCGGTGAAGCTCAGGTAGCGGTCGGCCATGTCCAACTCCCGTGCGACTCGGTCAAAGATGCTTACTCTGGAGTAAGGTTACCGGAGGTAAGCCTATGTCACGGCTGAGGAGCAGGTCGAGATGAGTTCCCTCGCAACCCCGTCCGAGCACCCCCGGGTGCGGCGTGTCGCGGTGATCGGCGGCACCCGCCTCCCGTTCGCCCGCTCCGACGGCCCGTACGCCACCGCCTCCAACCGGCGGATGCTCACCGCGGCCCTCGACAGCCTGGCCGAGCGGTACGGCCTCGACGGGCCGGGCGCCGTGGGCGAGTTCGTGGCCGGCGCCGTCCTCAAGCACAGCCGGGACTTCAACCTGGCCCGCGAGAGCGTGCTCGGCTCCCGGCTGGACCCGCGCACCCCCGCCTACGACATCCAGCAGGCCTGCGGCACCGGGCTCCAGGCCGTCATCGCCGCCGCCAACAAGATCGCCCTCGGCCAGACCGAGTCGGCGGTCGCGGGCGGCGCCGACACCGCGAGCGACGCGCCCCTCGGCGTCAACGACCGGCTGCGCAGGATCCTGTTGGAGGCCCGCCGGGCGAGGACCACGGGCGCCCGGCTGAAGGCCCTCGCCGGGATCCGCCCCGGGCACCTGGTCCCCGACATCCCGCGCAACGCCGAGCCGCGCACCGGACTTTCGATGGGCGAACACGCGGCGGTGACCGCACGCGCCTGGGGCATCACCCGGGAGGCGCAGGACGAACTGGCCGCCACCAGTCACCGGCGGCTGGCGGCGGCGTACGACCGGGGCTTCTTCGACGACCTGGTCGTCCCCTTCCGCGGCCTGGAGCGCGACCAGAACCTGCGTCCCACCTCCACCCCGGAGAAACTGGCCGCCCTGAAACCGGTGTTCGGCCTGAAGGACCCCGGGCCCACCATGACCGCGGGCAACTCGACCCCGCTCACCGACGGCGCGGCCCTCGTCCTGCTGGCGAGCGAGGACTGGGCCGAGGCACGCGGCCTCCAGCCCCTCGCCTTCCTCACCGCGCACGAGACGGCCGCCGTCGACTTCGCGCACGGTGACGCGGCGGGCGGCGAGGACGGCCTGCTGATGGCCCCGGCGTACGCGGTGCCGCGCCTGCTGGAGCGCACCGGTCTCGGCCTGGACGACTTCGACCTGATCGAGGTCCACGAGGCCTTCGCCTCCCAGGTGCTGGCCACGCTCGCCGCCTGGGAGAAGCGGGGGCTGCCGGCCGTGGACCGGGCCCGGCTGAACGTGGCCGGGTCGTCGCTGGCCACCGGGCATCCGTTCGCGGCGACCGGGGCGCGGATCGTCGCCACCCTGGCGAAGCTGCTCGCGGAGCGGGACCGGCCCGGCAGGGGCCTGATCTCCGTCTGCGCGGCCGGCGGCCAGGGCGTGACCGCGATCCTGGAACGCCCGTGAAACCACTGGCCGGCGGGCCGGACCGGCCTGGGGCGGTGAGTGTGAGCCAGGGAACATGAACGTCTCTCACATGATCCTTGAGGCTGCACACCCCCGTTCCCGGACCATCCCCGAACTCGCACAATCCCCCCACAGTCGACCCGTACGATCACCTGCCTAACCGCCGGTAACTCCTTACTGCGGGACCGCCGCCGGTGAACGCCTCGCCGCCCGAGGCACGTACGTCAGGCAGCAAGCAGTTCGCCGCTGCACGCCCGAGGAGCCGCCCCGTGTCCACCCCGTACCCGAGCGCCCCGGTCTCCTCCGGCGCCCCCGTCCAGGCCACCGACTACGACGGCCTGCCGGTCCTGGTGGAACCCGAGACCCGGCGGCTGGACGGTGCCGTACGGGAGGCGTACGTCCCGCCGTTCGCACCGCCGGTGCGGCACGGCTCGCTCGCGGAACTGCCGTTCGAGAACGCCGAGGCCGACCCCGGCGCCGTCGTGCTCAGCCGCAGGACGGCCGACGGCCGCTGGACGGACGTGACGGCGGCGCAGTTCGCCGCCGAGGTGCTCGCGGTGGCCAAGGGCCTGATCGCGTCGGGGCTGACGCCGGGCGACCGGATCGCGGTGATGGCCCGGACCAGGTACGAGTGGACGCTGCTCGACTTCGCCGCCTGGGCGGCCGGCCTGGTCACGGTCCCCGTCTATCCCACGTCCTCCGTCTTCCAGACCCGCTGGATCCTGCACGACTCCGGCGCGGTCGCCCTGGTCACCGAGACCGGCGCCCAGGCCGCGGCGATGGGCCCCGAACTGGAGCGCCTGCCCGACCTCGGGCACCTGTGGGTGATGGAGCAGGGGCACGTGGACCGGCTGGCGGAGCTGGGCGCCGAGGTGCCGGACGGCGAAGTGGCCGTACGCCGTGGCATGCTGAGCCCCGACACCCTCGCCACACTCATCTACACCTCCGGCACCACCGGCCGCCCCAAGGGCTGCGTCCTGTCGCACGGCAACTTCTTCGCCGAGGTCGACAACGCCATTCAGCTCCTCCACCCGGTCTTCCGGACCGCATCGGCCGAGGAGGCGTCGGTACTGCTGTTCCTGCCGATGTCCCACGTCTTCGGGCGGATGGTGGCGATCGCCTGCGTACGCGCCCGGGTCCGGCTCGGGCACGCGCCGAGCCTGAAGGCCGAGGACCTGCTGCCCGACCTCGCCGCCTTCCGGCCGACCTGCCTGCTGACCATCCCGTACATGCTGGAGAAGATCTTCAACTCCGCGCGGGCCAAGGCGGAGGAGGGCGGCCGGGCGGCCGCCTTCGACCGGGCGACCGCGGTGGCCGTGCGGTACGGCGAGGCGCTCGAGGCCCGGCAGACCGGCACCGGCGGCGGCCCCAACCGGGCCCTGCGCACGACCCGTTCCTTCTACGACCCGCTCGTCTACCGGCGCATCCGCAACGCCATGGGCGGCAGGGTCAAGTACGTCATCTGCGGCGGCTCACCGCTCGGCCGGCGCCTGGCCGCGTTCTACGCCGGCGCCGGGATCGAGGTCTTCGAGGGGTACGGCCTGACGGAGACCGCCGGCGCCTCCACGGTCACCCCGCCGCTCAAGCCCCGGCTGGGCACGGTCGGCTGGCCGCTGCCCGGCACCCGCGTGCGGATCGCGGCGGACGGGGAGATCCTGCTCGCCGGCGACCATGTGCTGCGCGGCTACTGGGACCCGCAGGCCGGCGGAGTGGTCCCCGCCACCCAGGACGGCTGGCTGCCCACCGGCGACATAGGCGAGCTGGACGACGAGGGCTATCTGACCATCACCGGCCGCAAGAAGGAACTGCTGATCACGGCCGGCGGCAAGTCGGTGGCCCCGGCACCGCTGGAGAACTGGCTGCGCCAGCACCCGCTGATCTCGCAGGTCATGCTCGTCGGCGACGGGCGCCCGTACGTCGCCGCCCTCGTCACCCTGGACCCCGACGGCATCACCCACTGGCGCCAGATGAACGGCAGGCATCCGGTGCCGCCGGAACTCCTGGTCGGGGACGCCGAGCTGGAAGCCGTCCTGCAGCGTGCCCTGGACGAGGCCAACCGGCTGGTGTCCCGCCCCGAGTCGATCCGCCGGTTCGCCGTGCTGCCCGTGGACTTCACGGAGGAGGCGGGCCATCTGACCCCCTCGATGAAGCTGCGCAGGGAACGGATCATGCAGGACTTCGCCCAGGAGGTCGAAAGCCTCTACGAACGCTGACGCGTTCGGCGCGCGAAGCGGGGAAAACGGCCGGACAGAGGTGCTGACCGGCTGCTCTGTCCTTACCGTGAAACCGCCCCCGGCACGTGCCCGGGAACCGGTAGCGTACAAGGGGGTCCTGTGGTGCCCACGGTTCGTCAGCCCCCCTCAGAAGTATGCGTTCCGGGCACTCGCACCACCTCGGGAACCGGCCGGGACCGGATCGGTATCGGCCGCTCGTAGCCTGCCTTTCCACCCCCGCCTACTCCGTCCCCCGAGCAGAGGCATGAAAGAACACAACGACGTCCGCCGGATCTTCCTGCTGAACCCGGACCCGCGCCTCGTCCGCCAGGCCGTGCGCGCGGGAGTCCAAGTGCGCTCCATACGGACCGACGCCACGGACGAGGCGGCGCTGCGCGCCCCCCTCGCCGAGGCCGCGGAGGCCGGGCTGTGCGTCAACCCGGCCCGTGCCCTCGTGGTGCTGTCCGCCCCGGCCGCCGTGCAGCGCCTCGTCCGCGACAACCGGCTCTCGCCCGGCGGCACCGAGGTGGCCCCCGGCGACCTGCGGCTGACCGTGGAGACGCTGAGCGTGCACGGCATGCACCAGGCCGTCGCGATCGTCGCCCGCACGCCCTACGGCCTGCTCCACCCCGCGCCGCTCACGGCCGACACCGCCGCCGAGGTGCGCGCGGTGGTGACCGCGCTGCTGGACCTGACCGGATACCAGTACGGTCCGGCCCATTCGAGTGTCGCCCTCACCCCGCGCGGCCCGGTGATCACCGGCTGCCGGTCGGGTCTCGGCGACGACCCGGTGCCGGAACTGGTCAAGGCGGCCGGCGGGCTGGACCTGGCGGCCGGGGCGGTGGAGGTGCTGGCCGGGCGACTGGTCGACACGGTGCGGCCGAACCGCTTCGCCGCCGCCGCGCTCATCAGCCCGCCGTGGCGGCTGGCGGAGGCGGAGGTGGGCGGCCTGCCGCACGTCCGGTACGTCTCACCGCCCGAGGCGCCGCACCCCGGCCACCTCGTCGTCGGCGCCGACTCGCCCGACGTGGCGGCCCGGCGGGTGGCCTCGCTACGGGCGCTCGTCGTCGGTGACGACACCCGGCCGGGAACGGACCGGTAACGATCCGGTAGCCGCGCCCCGCACTGTTGATACGTCGCCGGAAGAAGGACGACGACGCCAGCGACATCAACGGGAGGCGGAGTCAGGATGCTGAAGTTCTCGATCCTCGGGGCACTGCAGATCCGTACCGTGTCCGGCCCTGCGGAGATCTCCGGCGACCTGCAGCGCACCCTGGTGCAGGCTCTGCTGATCAGCGAGGGCCAGCCGGTTTCCGGGGAGAGCCTGGTCGAGGAGATGTGGGGGGACGCCGTACCCGACAACCAGGCCAACGCCCTGCAGGCGCACGTCAGCCGGCTGCGCCGCAAGCTGCGTGGGCTGGAGCCGGGCCGGGCGGGTTCCAGGGTGACCATCCACCCCTCGGGCTACCGGCTCGTCGTGGGGGACGGCGAGTTGGACGCCGCCGAGTTCGTCAGGGCCGTACGGCATGCCGAGTCGTGCCGCGGGGGCGACCCGGCGTACACCGCCCGGCTTCTCGGCGACGCGCTCGCGCTGTGGCGCGGCCCGGTCTTCGGCGGCTTCGCCTGCGGAACCCTGTGCCAGCTCGCGGGTGCCCGCTACGACGAGTACCGGATGCGCGCCATGGAACTGCGCTTCGACGCCGAGCTGCGGCTCGGCCGGCACGCGGCGGTCCTCGCCGAGCTGACCGACGCGCACACCAACCACCCGCTGCGGGAGCGGTTCTGCGAGCAGCTCATGATCGCCCTGTACTGCTCGGGGCGGCAGGCCGACGCCCTGGACGTCTTCCGCCGCATGCGCCGCCACCTCGACGACGAACTCGGCATCCAGCCGTCGCCCGCGTTGCGCCAGGTGGAGAGCGCCATCCTGTGCCACGACCCGGCGTTGGCCGGAGATACGCGGTCCGTTCTCCCACAGCTCGCCTGAAGATGGTCCGGCTTTGGGCGCGGACCAAGGGGTAACCCTTGTAACGTGAAGTCGTCTTCCGATGTGACAGGTTCGGGGTACAACCTAGGATTGTCCCGAACATCGGGGGGGCTGAGCAGTACGACGGGGCGGGGGGACGGGTTACGTGGAGTCGGCGGCATCCGGTCTGCCTGTCGTGCGCTTCAACATCCTTGGTTCGCTGGAAGGGTGGCACGGCGACCGGCGGCTGAGACTCGGCAGCCCCACCCAGGAACGGGTGCTGGTCACGCTGTTACTGGAGCCGGGGCGCATGGTGCCGATGCCCCGGCTGGTGACCGCCGCCTGGGAGGACGAGCCGCCGCAGACCGCGGGTCACCAGATCCGCAAGGCCGTCGCCGCGCTGCGCACCCGCATCCCCGGCGGCTCCTCCCTGATCGTCACCGACGGCGCCGGATACCGGGCCGTGCTCGAAGAAGAGCAGCTCGACCTGCACGAGTTCGGCCGGCGCGCGCGTGAGGCGCGCCAGGCGGTGGCCGCCGGACGGCCCGCCGAGGCGGTCGGCCATCTGCGGGCCTGCCTGGACCTGTGGCGCGGCCCGGTCATGGCGGGCGCGGGCGGCCCGGTGATCTCCGCGGCCTCCGCCGCCCTCGAGGAACGGCACATGGCGGTCGCCGAGCAGTACTTCGAGCTGCAGCTCGAACTCGGTGAGTCCGGCGACCTGGTCGGACCGCTGCGCGAGCTGGTCACCGCGCACCCGCTCCGGGAGACCCTGCGCGGACGACTGATGCTCGCCCTGTACCGGGGCGGGCGGCAGGCGGAGGCGCTGGAGGAGTTCGGCCGGATGCGCGAACTCCTCGTGGAGGAACTGGGCATCGACCCGGGCGCCGAACTGACCCGGCTGTACGAGGCCATCCTGCGCGACAGCCCCGAAGTGGCCCCCCGGGTGCCCCAGTCGGTGGCCGACCGCGCCGCCCTGCTGGTGCCGGCCCCGCCGGCCCAGCCGTCCGGGTCCGAACCGGCGCCCTGCACCCTGCCGTACGACCTGCCGGACTTCACCGGCCGGGACGCGGAACTGGCCCGGCTGCTGAAGGTGGGCCGGGCGTCGGCCGCCGAGCGAACCCGGATCGTCGGTGTGGACGGCATGGGCGGCAGCGGCAAGACAGCGCTCGCGGTGCACGCCGCCCACCAGCTCGCCGCCGACTACCCCGACGGCCAGCTCTTCATAGACCTGCGCGGGTTCAGCCCCGGCGAGAAGGCCCAGGAGCCGGGCGCCGTGCTGCACTCGCTGCTGCGCACCCTCGGCGTACCGGACGACCGCATTCCCGACGACCTGGAGAGACGCACCGCCCTGTGGCGAAGCGTTTCCGCGCAGCGGAAGCTGCTCCTCCTCCTGGACAACGCCGCCGACGCCGCACAGATCCGGCCACTGCTGCCCGCCTCCGAGGACTCCCTGGCCATCCTCACCGGCCGGGTGCGCATGCTCGACCTCGACGCCGCCGAGTGGCTCTCCCTCGGGCAGCTCTCCGCCGACGACAGCACCACGCTGCTCAACCGGATGCTCGGCGCCGACCGCACCGCCGCCGAACCCGACGCCGTCGCCCTGCTGGCCGACCTGTGCGGCGGCCTGCCCCTCGCCCTGCGCATCACCACCGCCCGGCTGCGCAACCGGCCCCGCTGGACCGTCCGGTACCTGGTCGACAGGCTCGCCGACGAGACCCGGCGGCTGCGCGAGCTGAGCGCCGGGGAACGCAGCGTCGAGGCCACGCTCAGGCTGTCGTACCAGGCGATGGAGGAGGACCAGCGCGTGGCGTTCCGGCTCCTCGGGCTGCACCCGGGGAGCACCATCGACGTCCACTCCGCCGCCGCGCTGCTCGGCACCGGCGTCCATGACGCCGAGGACGCCCTCGAACTGCTCCTCGACGCGCATCTGCTGGAGCAGCACGAGGCGGGGCTGTACGGCTTCCACGACCTGGTGCGCACCTACGCGATGAGCGTGCGGGAGGCCGAGGACGACGAGGAGGCCGCGGTCGAGCGGCTGGTGTCGTACTACACGCTCGCCACCGACATGGCCTGCGAGACGCTCTTCCCCGGCCGCAGCCGCTACGGCGACCCGCCCGCCTCCGGCAGCCCCGAGCTGCCCCGGCTGGACGGCGACGAGGGGGCGCTGCGCTGGTTCGACCGCGAGTACGACGCACTGCTCGCGGTCGCCACCCAGGCGGGCCCGCGGGGGCTGCACCGCTACGCCGCGCTGCTCGCCCGCAATCTGCTCTTCTACCTCGATCTGCGCGGCAACTACGAGGAGTTCCGGGTCGTCGGCCGCATCGGCGTAGGCGCCTGCCGGCAGCTCGACGACCCGGCGCTGCTCAGCATCAGCCTGGGCAACCTGGCCGTGGGCCACTGGTGGCTCGGCGACTTCCAGGACGGCATCACCACCGCTCAGGAGGCCCTGAAGCTGGCCTCCGCCGACGACCGCCGGGGCGAGGCCATGTGCATCGACGTCCTCGGCCTGCTGCACGGGGCGCTCGGCAACTTCGACGAGGCCCGCGCCTACCTCGTCCAGGGCATCGCCCTGCACCAGGAGCTGGGCTCGGCCCGGATGGAGGCGCAGGCCCTGGACAACCTCAGCACGGTGGAGACCTGGTCGGGCCACTACGCCGAGGGCGCCCGGTACGCGGCCCGGGCCACCGAGCTGAACCGCAGCCTCGGCGACCGCAGCAACGAGATCGCCTCACTCACCTGGCTGGCCCTGGCCCACCTCGGCACCGACGAGGACGAGCGGGCCCGTGCCTGTCTCGCCCAGGCCCTCGAACTGTGCGACGAGTCCCGCAAGCCCGCGAACGTGGCCGTCGTCCTCGCCCACTGGGCGCAGGTCTGCCAGCGGCTCGGCGAGGTGCGCTCGGCCGCCGAACACGCCGAGCGGGCCCTGGAACTGGTCTCCGCCGAGGGCACGGCGCTGCGCCAGGCGTCCGTGGTCAACGTTGTCGCACTGGTCCACCTGCGGCGCGGCGCGCCCGAGCGGGCGATGGAACTGCACCGCCACGCCTACGAGCTGGCGTCCCGCCTCGGCTACCGCATCGAGATGGCCCGCGCCCTGCTGGGCCTCGCGGAAGCCGCCCACGAACTGGGCGACGACCCGACGGCCCACACCCACCGGCAGGCGGCGGAGGACCTGTACGACGCGATGGGCGTAACCCAGGAGGGCCGCCGACTGTAGCCGTGGCCTCACGGCTGAACGGGGCCTGTGGTTGACCGGGGTTCCTGTGGTTGACCGGCCGGCCCGTGGCTGGACCATCGGCCCGGCGTCCGGCAGGCCTTGCGGGCGTTCGGCAGTCCCGTGCGCGGCCGGACCGGCTTTGCGGTTGATCGACTGGCCGTGTATTTCATCGGTGGCCTCGCGGCCGGCTGGTGGCCTCGCTGTCGGCCGGCCTCGGGCTGACGGACTGGCCTCGTGGTTGATCGGTGGCCCGTGGCCGACTGGTGGGCCTGCGCCCGACCGGCCGGCCCGGCGGCCGGACCGTGGTCCCGCAGGGGCCGTCCATGTGAAACGGCACCGGCGGGGGTGGGGCCCGGCCGGTGCCGTTGGTCGCTGGGGTGTGCGCCGCGGGGGGCGCGGTGGGGTCAGCCCTGGGTGAAGCCGGGGCCGTGCCCGTTCGCCAGGGCCGGGGCGTCCGCCTGGTGGCCCGTGAAGCCGGAGGCGACGTGCACCAGGGCGTCCTGCACACCGGTCGCCGGAACGGCCGCGGCGGTACCGAGTGCGAGGACACCGGCGCCGGTGAGCGTGGCCAGAACCGTCTTCGTACGCAGTGCGATGGTGCGCATGTCGTGACTCCCCCTGGGTATACGGATCGGGATCCGGTCGCCGGTTTCTCCCCGGCGCCGCAACCGATGCTGGGGGGAGTCGATCCCCATGCCGTCCCCGCCGGTTACCGGCACAGGTCGCGCTCCCGGTACTCCCGGTTTCAACCGCTCACGGAGCCCCTGAGTCACCCTCGAACATGCGTAGTGACCTGGGCGGACTTCCGGGCGAGGAGAAAGGCCTGGGATACCGATTCGCCGAGACGCTCCTCGGGTTCGCGCACCGTGCGCCAGGCGAGGCCGAACCCCGCTTCCCCGAGCAGCCGCGTCATGTGCTCGGGGCGGCGCCGTTGGAAGTCGAGCGTCACCGGGTGACCCCAGGGGCGGTCGAGCCGGAGCGGCCGCTCCCCGGCCTGGAAGGCGAGCAGCAACTGCCCGCCGGGGGCCAGCACCCGGTGGAACCCGGACAGCAGGGCGGGCAGCTCGTCCACAGGGGTGTGGATGGTCGAGTAGTAGGCCACCACCCCGGCCAGGGAACCGTCGGCGAGAGGCAGATCCAGCATGGAGCCGAGCTCGAAGCGCAGTCCCGGGTTCTCACGGCGGGCGATCGCGAGCATGGACTCGGACAGGTCGAGCCCGAAGACGTCGAGACCGAGCGAGGCCAGGTATCCGGTGACCAGACCCGGGCCGCAGCCGAGGTCGGCCACCGTCCCACCGGCGGGGACCGTTTCGGCGTAGGCGGCGAGCAGGGCCCGGTCCAGCGGCCGGTCGGCGAGCGAGTCCTTGAAGTGGTCGGCGTAGTCGGCGGCGATGGTGTCGTAGAAGACACGGGTGGCGGTGAGGAAGTCCTGGGCGTCCGTCATGGCCCGGGACCGTAGCCGGGACCACTGACAGACCCGCGATACCGGTCACACGCCCCGTTTGCCTCGCCGACCGCCGACGGGCGGCGCATCGCCGGCCGAGTCCGAGGTGCCGACGGCGGGGCGAGGGGGGCGGATTGGCATCCGG
>Ga0308175_100002675_pt1 | contig 12209 bp, 9 predicted proteins | sample PhyCR1_3_FD_203893 | JGI IMG/M metagenome (GOLD analysis project Ga0308175, IMG submission 203893) | Soil microbial communities from UC Gill Tract Community Farm, Albany, California, United States - DLSLS.C.R1 | ecosystem: Environmental > Terrestrial > Soil > Agricultural land | place: USA... | reverse complement strand
ACCTGAAGCTTCACCCGGTCCACATCCTCCGGCGGCCGGATGTCGAGGATGCTCATGCCGAGGAACTGCTCGGCGGAGTAGCCGTAGTGTGCCACCGCTGCCGGGTTCACGGCGAGGAAGCGGAACGTCTGGACGTCGTACACCCATGCCGGCAGCGGCATGACCTCGAACAGCAGCCGATAGCGCTGTTCGCGCTCGGCGAGCTCGCGCTCCCATTCGTAGCGGTCGGACACATCGATCACCACGCCGACGGTGCCGATGATGTGGCCGTTGCCGTCGACGTACGGGCCTGCCGACACCTCGGCGAGGAACGAGGTCCCGTCGCGTCGGCGGTGCCGGACTTCGTAGACTTCGCGCTCGCCCGCTTCGCGGCGGAGGAGGCGCTGGCGATCGAGCTCCTGGTCCTCCGGCGAGAAGAAGAGCGAGGCGAGCCGGCGCCCGACCAGCTCCTCGCGCATGTAGCCGGTGCGCTCGCAGAGATAGCCGTTCACGTACACGGCGCGGTTGTCGAGGTCGGTGACGACAAGGCCGGCGTGCAGGTTCTCGGCAACCGCACTGAAGCGCGCTTCCGTCTCACGGAGCAGTGACTCGGCGGGCCGGCGGTCGGTCGGACGAACCGCGCAGAGCAACCCACCGTCGGGCAGGGCCGTCGACGCGACCTCGGTGTTGATCGCCCTGCCGTCCGCACGCAGCAGGCGGCGCAGCGAGACTGTGGATCCGTCGCGCGCGACGATCGCGGTGCGGATCGGGTTCTCCGCGAGGTCGGCCGGGTGGAGGAGCGAGACGATGGAGTGCCCGACCAGTGCGTCGGTCGGCATGCCGATGATCTCGGCGAATGCGCGGTTGACGCGGACGACGTTCAGCGCCGCGTCGATGACGACGAGGCCATCCGATGCGAGGTCGAAGAGAAGTTTGAAGTCGGGAGATGGCATGCGCGCGGGGGTGACACTGATAAGTATCGGCACGCGCGGTCTGCCGCTGAAGGCCGGCGAGGCGCTCCTTTCTGCGGCCGCCCGACGAGCCCTATATTGAAAGGCGGCGATCCATCCCGCATACCAGGAATCCCGACCAGGCTGGTCATGCAGTCAAAGTCCGAACCCGCGCTCCGGCTCGCTCGCGCCGATGCGCCTGCGGCGTCCACGGCGGACGCGCCCGCTCGTCCTCGCCTCACCGACGATCACGTCGAACGCAATCCCGGCACGCCGCTGGATCTCGACATCGTGCGGGCGCTGCGCGTGAATCGCTCCGCCGTGGAGCGGCGCGCGGCGACGATCCCGACTCGGCGCACCGTGAAGAAGGAATGGCAAGCGGCGTGGCTGCTGCGCGCCATCTCGCTCATCGACCTCACCACGCTCGCCGGCGACGATACGCCCGGGAACGTGAAGCGGCTGTGCGCGAAGGCAGCTCATCCATTGCGCGACGACGTGGCGAAGTCGCTCGGCGTGGAGGACCTGCACCTCACCACCGGCGCGGTGTGCGTGTACCACCAGCTCGTGCCCGTCGCGGTGGAAGCACTCGCGGGAACGGGCATCCCGGTCGCCGCCGTGAGCACCGGCTTTCCGGCGGGGCTGTCGCCGCTGGAGGAGCGGGTGCGCGAGATTCGCGCGTCGGTGGCCGCGGGCGCCAAGGAGATCGACATCGTCATCACGCGCGGCCACGTGCTCACGGGCAACTGGCAGGCGCTGTACGATGAAGTGAAGCTCTTCCGCGAGACGTGCGGCGACGCGCACATGAAGGCGATCCTCGCCACCGGCGAGCTGGCAACGCTCGGCAACGTGGCGCGCGCGAGCATGGTGGCGATGATGGCCGGCGCCGACTTCATCAAGACGAGCACGGGCAAGGAAGGAGTGAATGCGACTTTGCCCTTCTCACTCGTCATGGCGCGCATGATCCGCGAGTATTTCCAGCAGACCGGCTACGCGGTCGGCTACAAGCCCGCCGGCGGAATCCGCAGCGCGAAGAACGCGCTCGAGTATCTCTACCTGATGAAGGACGAGCTGGGGACGCGCTGGCTCAGGCCCGACCTGTTCCGCTTCGGCGCGAGCGGACTGCTCACCGACATCGAGCGGCAGCTCGAGCATTTCGTCACCGGGCGCTACTCCGCGGCGCACCGTCATCCCATGGTGTGATCATGACTTCAGTCCGCGAGATCTTCGATACCATGGAGTACGGTCCGGCGCCCGAATCGGCGAAGCCGGCGCAGGAGTGGCTCGCTGCGCACGGCGAGCGCTTCGGCCACTTCATCGGCGGGCGGTTCACGAAGCCAACGGCGACGTTCGAGGTGATGAATCCGGCGACGGGCACGCGGCTCGCCGACGTCAGCGAGGGCTCACGAAAGGACGTCGACGCGGCGGTGAAGGCGGCGCGCCAGGCGCTCCCCGCGTGGCAGGCACTCGGCGGACACGGACGCGCGCGGCATCTCTACTCGCTCGCGCGCATCGTGCAACGCAACTCGCGGCTGCTCGCCGTGCTCGAGAGCATGGACAATGGAAAGTCCATCCGCGAGACGCGCGACCTCGACATCCCGCTCGTGGCGCGCCACTTCTACCATCATGCGGGCTGGGCGCAGCTGCTCGACACCGAGTTCCCCGGCTATCACGGCGCCGGTGTCGTCGGGCAGATCATCCCGTGGAACTTCCCGCTGCTGATGATGGCGTGGAAGGTGGCGCCGGCGCTCGCCGCCGGGTGCACGATCGTCATCAAGCCGGCGGAGTTCACGCCGCTCACCGCGCTGTGCTTCGCCGAGCTGGCGGAACAGGCGGGATTGCCAGCCGGCGTGCTGAACGTGCTCACGGGTGACGGCGAGACGGGCGCCGCCATCGTGGCACACGATGGCGTTGATAAAATCGCGTTCACCGGCAGCACGGAAGTGGGGCGCATCATCCGCAAGGCGACCGCAGGCTCGGGGAAGAAGCTGTCGCTCGAGCTGGGTGGAAAGAGTCCGTTCATCGTGTTCGACGACGCGGATCTCGACTCGGTGGTGGAAGGCGTGGTGGACGCGATCTGGTTCAACCAGGGGCAGGTCTGCTGCGCCGGTTCGCGGCTGCTCGTCCAGGAAGGGATCGCCGAGCGGCTGTACGACAAGCTGCGCGCGCGGATGGAGACGCTGCGGCTGGGCAGTCCGCTCGACAAGGCGGTGGACATGGGCGCCATCGTTGCGCCGGTGCAGCTCGAGCGCATCCGCACTCTGGTGGAGCAGGGCAAGCAGGAAGGCGCCGACTTCTGGCAGCCGACGTGGGCGTGCCCGACTGAAGGCTGCTTCTACCCGCCGACGTTGTTCACCAACGTGGCGCCGTCGAGCACGATCGCGCAGGTGGAAATCTTCGGACCCGTGCTCGTGGCGATGACGTTCCGTACGCCATCGGAAGCCGTCGCGCTGGCGAACAACACGCAGTACGGGCTCGCGGCGAGCGTGTGGAGCGAGAGCATCAACCTCGCGCTCGATATTGCGCCGAAGATCAAGGCAGGGGTGGTGTGGATCAACAGCACCAACCTGTTCGACGCCGCGGCGGGGTTCGGCGGGTATCGCGAGTCGGGCTTCGGACGGGAGGGTGGACGGGAGGGGATGTACGAGTACCTGAAGAAGGACAGTCGGACCGAAGGACCGAAGGACCGAAGGACCGAACCAGCAGACGGAAAACGCCGATCCGGTCATCCGGTCATCCGGTCATCCGGTCAGACCAGCAAGTCCGCGAAGTCCTCATCGCGGGCTGCCGAACTGGATGACACGGACCGCGGCCCGAAGCTCGACCGCACGGCCAAGATGTACATCGGTGGCAAGCAGGCGCGCCCCGACTCCGGCTACTCGACGCGCATCACCGGTCACGACGGCCGGTTGCTCGGCGAGGTTGGCGAAGGGAATCGCAAGGACATCCGCAACGCCGTCGAAGCGGCGCATGCGGCCCTCGGCGGCTGGTCGAAGTCCACGGGACATGCACGCGCGCAGATCCTCTACTACATCGCCGAGAATCTCGCGGCGCGGCGCGACGAATTTGCCCGGCGGCTCACCGCGCTCACCGGCGGCGATGGCGAGGCGGAGGTGGATGCGTGTGTCGAGCGGTTGTTCACCTACGGCGCTTGGGCGGACAAGTACGACGGCCAGGTGCACCAGGTGCCGCTCCGCGGCGTGGCGCTGGCGATGAACGAACCAATCGGCGTCGTCGGCGTCGTGTGTCCGGACGAGCAACCGCTGCTCGCGTTCGTGTCGCTCGTGGCACCGGCGATCTGCGTCGGCAACACGGTCGTGGCCGTGCCGAGCGAGACGGCGCCGCTCGCGGCGACGGACTTCTATCAGGTGCTGGAGACGTCGGACGTTCCCGCCGGCGTGATCAACATCGTCACGGGCCCCAGGGAATCCCTGGCGAAGACGCTCGCCGAGCACGACGACGTGGACGCGGTGTGGTACTTCGGGTCTGCCGACGGCGTGAAGGCGGTGGAAGTGGCGAGCGTGGGCAACATGAAGCGCACGTGGTGCGAGTCGGCGCCGCGCGCGTGGACGGATCGCGGTGACAGTGAGGGGCGCGAGTTCCTGCGCGAGGCGACGCAGGTCAAGAACATCTGGATTCCGTACGGCGAGTAACGGCAAATGCGAGTACGCGGGTAAACGCGGTACCGCGTACCGAGATTGGCAGATTGGCCCCAGGAAATCGGGGCTGCTCGTGGATGAATCGAGGCACCAGGCCATGCTTCCGTGCGCGGCGACGGGCAGGGGCGGTCGTCGGTAGAGGCATCGGCGGCTTTCGGGGGCAGTATGCCAGTCCGCGTACGGGGTACGAGGTTACGCGCGTACTCGCCATTGCAGTTCCGCCATCGCGCGGTGACGCACGTTACCCTCGCGCCCGCCGGCCCGTCCTTGGACACCATGCCCATGGACTCTCCCGCCTCCTCCCAGGAGCTGGTGCGCGCCGACCTGTCTCCACCGGATCCTTCGGTGGTGGCGGCGCTCGCGGTGCATGGGCCACTCGCGGCGGCGATGGAGCGACTCGTCAGCCTCGCGGCCTCGGCGCTGCGGGCGCCGTTCGCGTTCATCATTCTCACCGGTGAGGACCGCCGCTGCTTCGGCGCGGGACCCGAGCTGCCCGACTGGGCATTGCACGACGCCGGCGCCTTCTGGCGCTCGGGCATCGTCGACCTGATCATCGACGGCCCGGTCGAGATGCGCGATCTCACGCGCGATCGGCCAGCCGAACAGATCGCCGCTGCCGCGGAGCTCGGGATCGGCTCCCTGCTCGGCGTGCCGATCCGCACCGTGCCCGGACTGACGGTCGGCGTGTTCTGTGCCGCCGATCCGCAGCCGACGCAGTGGAACGAGGACGATGTCGAGATGCTGACCCAGTTCGCCTCCACCGCGGCGAGTGACTGGGAGCTGCGACATTCGCTCGCGGAGCACGAGGCGAACGAGCGGCGGATCGGCTTCTTCAACAATCACGACGCGCTCACCGGGCTCGCCAACCGCGCCGTGCTGCTCGACCGGCTGCGCTTCGCACTCGAGCGACCGGCATCGCGGCCCGCGCCCGCCGCCGGCGATCCGGCTGGCGTCGTCGAGGCACCGCCCGAGGAGCTCGTCGCCCTCTTCTTCCTCGACATCAACGAGTTCCGCGCCGTCAACGATCGTTTCGGCCACCACATCGGCGACCAGTTGCTCGCGTCGATCGGCAAGAAGCTGCGTCAGGCCGCGGGGCCGCACGCCACCGTGGCGCGGCTCGGCGGCGACGAGTTCGCCGTGCTCGTTGAGCACGTGGACGCGGCGGATGTCGCCGAGGAGCTCGCGGAACGCTTTCGCGCCGTGCTCGCGCAACCGACGTCCATCGGTGGCGAGGAGGTGTCGCTCACGGTGAGCGTCGGGATCGCGCTCAGCACGACGGCGGCGGAGCTGCCCGAGCACGTGCTGCGGGGTGCCGACCTCGCGATGGCGCGCGCCAAGCGCATGACGCGCGGCGATGCCCCGCCGCCGCCAGTCCTCTTCGACTGGAAGATCGCCGCGGAAGCGCGCGCGCGGCGTCGGTTGCAGGACGAGCTGCGCTCGGCGGTGCTGAACAACGAGTTCGTGCTGCACTACATGCCGATCATCCTGCTGGAGACAGGGCGCATCTCCGGCGCGGAAGCGCTCCTCCGCTGGAACCATCCGACGCGCGGCCTGCTCTCCCCGATCGAGTTCCTCGGCGTCGCCGAGGAGCTGGACGTCATTTCCGACGTAGGGCGCTGGGTGCTGCGCGAGGCGTGTCACCAGGTTCGCGAGTGGAACTTCGAGGTGCCGGGCGGCGCGGGGCTCACCGTCGCCGTGAACCTCTCCAACCGTCAGTTCAGCGCGACGGGATTCCTCGACGACGTCGCGCGGACGATCAAGATCTTCGGCCTGCCGTCGTCGTCGCTCGTGCTCGAGGTGAACGAGCGCGTCGTCGCCCAGGACGTGACGCGTGCCGCCGGTGTGCTCACCGGCCTGCGCGCGCTGGGAACGAAGATCCACATGGATGATTTCGGCTCCGGCAACTCGCCGATCGGCTACTTGCAGCGCCTTCCGCTGGACGGCGTGAAGATCGACCACATGCTGGTAAACAAGATGGACCGCGACGACCGCGCCCTGCGCATCGTGCGATCGGTGGTCGGACTGGCGCGCGAGTTCGGGCTGGACGTGGTGGCAGAGGGGATCTCCTCGGCTGGGCACCTGAAGGTGCTGCAGGAGATCGGCTGCACGCACGGGCAGGGACAGCTGTTCTCGCCGGCTGTCGTGGCGAGCGGGGTGACGGCGATGCTGCGCGAGCGGCCGTGGTGATCGGGTAGGGCAACTTCGAGTACTTCGTATGGAGTACCGAAGTACCTGGACCTTGGGGCTCGCTCCAGGACTGTGCCGACGCTGCCTCGCGGCGCTGTCATCCCGCAGGGCGAAGCCCTGTCGGGATCTGCTTTCACTGTAGCGTAGCCGGCTTCGGCCCAGGTAGAGTAGGTCCCGACAGGCACGGCGCGCCTGCGGGATGACATGGATGTGAAGGGCCCCGCATTCGTGGGGCCCAGATGTCGGTCTCCGTACTTCAGTACCAGGTACGAAGTACTCGCCGCTGCCGTTACTGCCGCCCCATCCTCTCCTCGATCTTCCCCAACTCCACCCTCGCCCCGATCTCCCGGGCGATCGCCGCTCCCCGCTCGAGGTGGGCGCGCACGGCGTCAGGATCGCCTTGCGCCTCCGCGATATCCGCCAGCACACACAGGCACTCGATCTGCCGCCAGCGATTCTCGGAAACGACGAAGTGGCCGAACGCTTCGGCGGTCATCGGGCTGGCGTCGTCGAACGCGCGCTGCGCCACGCGTAACTGCGCCAGGTTGAGCAGCGCGAGCGCGCACAGCTCGGCGTCCTCCACGTCGCGCGCGGCGTCGAGGGCGGCGCGCAGCAGCGATTCGGCACGTTCCGAATCTCCCACGTCATGGGCGAGGCGGCCGAGGTTGTTGGTCGCGATCGCCACGCCACGGGCGTAGCCCGCTTCCTCGAACAGGGCACGCGACTGCTCGAAGGCATCGGCGGCGCGATCGTGGTCGCCACGCTGGGCGTGGATGGAGCCGAGGTTCTGCATGGCGATGCCGCGCTGGCGGTCGTCGGTGGCGACGCGCGAGAGCCGGTCGTACACCTTGACCGCTTCATCGAATCGGCCGCTGCACATCAGGGCGTTCCCTTCCGCCACCAGCGCCTCGGCGCGGAGCGTCGGCAGTTGCGCGTCCTCGGCCAGCTCGCGCGCGCGGCGGGCATAGTCGGCGGCGAGCTCCCATTCGCTGAGCCGGCGGTAGACGGCGGCCTGGCCGGTGAGCGCACGCGTGACGACGGCTGGATCGTCGCCGGCGCGAATGGCGGCGTCGGCGTAGTGGTGGAGCGCGCGCTGCAGGTCGTCAGCGTGCTCGGCGCGGCGGCCGGCATCGAGCGACTCATTCGCCGAGAGGACGCGGGAATCGGGCATGCGGACGAATATCCAGGCGGTCTGTGATGGCTCTCACACGCAACTGCAGCGCCGCGCACGATACTTGAGAGGGAGTCGCCCAACGACGTGTGGGTTCGACCCGAACTACAAGAATACTACCGGCAGCGAGGTCTGTGGATGATCCGTGTCACCGATTTCCGGCTGTTCCTTGCCCTGCTCGCCGTAGCCGCCTGCTCGGGCGACGTCGCCGCGCCGACCCGGCCGCTCGATGCCGGTGCTGGCAGGGCCGCGCTCCTGCCGCTGTTCACGCAGCCGAGCGCAACTGACGCGACGCTGATCGCATGCCCGACAGCAACGACCCAATCCGTCACGTCGCGCATCGGTCCGCTCGGCGGACTGCTCGCCCTCGGAAATACGCGCGTCCTGATCCCGGTCGGTGCAGTGCTCTTCCCCCAGGACTTCACGCTCACGATTCCGGCGTCGCAGTACGCCGAGATCCGCGTGCGGGCGGGAAGTGCCGAACACTATCTGTTCCAGCAGCCGGTGCTGATGACGATCGACTACTCTCGCTGCGCGACGCCGGAGCTGGACAAGCGGCAGTTGGCAGTGTGGAACATCGACGAGAGCAGCAAGGCGCTGCTGGAGCAGATGATCGGCGTCGACGAGAAGCTGACGCACACGATCGTGTTCACGACCATCCACCTGTCTGGGTACGCTGTCGCGGACAGGGCTGATTCAACGGGCGTGGGGAGCGACGGCACCTGAAGTGAGCGGTATCTGGTACTTCGTACCGGGACCGCTGGGCCGGGATCTACAAGGCGTGGTTATAAAGGGGTGCTCGGCAAGCCGAGCACCCCTCTCTTCGTTCACCCACCTGGCCACCTGTCCGGCCACCTGTCCTGCTACCGGCTCCGCCTCGCGCGGCCATCGCGTCCGCGTCCCTTCGCCACCGACTCGGCAACGAACAGCGCCGACTTCATCGCCATCGCACTCATTGGGCCGTTCGTGAAATCGCGAACCTCATCGAGCAGCGCGAGGCGAAGCTGCTGCAGCTCGCGGTCGCCGAAGGTGTAGCCCTGGATCCGCGCGGCCGTTGCCTCGAGCACGCGACGCGCGCGATCGTAATCGCCGTGCCGGTTGAACTCGGTCGCCTCGGCACGGGCGCGGGCGGCGAACAGCCGGGCCACCTCCCGGTCCACCACCCGGTCACGCGGCTGTGCATCGTTCTCGGCGTGGTTGGCGAACTGCCAGAGCAGCGTCTGCTCCGCCTCGCGCGCGAGCGGATCGGTGCCGGCGACCGACACGCGCACGCCGGTGACCGTGCCGTGCTCCCCGCGCGGGAAGCGGATGCGAACGACGGCGCAGATCTCCTGCCCTGAGGTCAGGTCACCCAACTCGAGCCGGAGCTCGTTGTCACCGGCGGCCCGCACGACGCGGAATCGGTTGAGCGACTCGGCTTCCGCGCCGTCGGGAAGCTCGATCTGGAGTGCCGCGTCACGACGCACGACCTCGAGCGCCTCACCCAGCTCGCTCGTCAGCAGGTCGGGAATCTGCGCCGGCGCCTCGACGAAGTAGAATTGTCCGCCGCCCTCGTGCGCCATGTCGCGCAGGAGCCGCTCGTCGAAATCGGCACCGACACCGAACGTGGTGGTGGCCACGCCAAGAATGTGAAATTCGCGGGCGCGCTGGGTGAGCGCGTACGGATCGGTCACGCCCTCGTTCGCGAGGCCATCGGTGAGGAGCAGCAGGCGCGTGACTCCGCCCTTTTCCGTACGCGCCTGATCGAGAAGACCGAGTACGCCAGCGTTCCAGCCGCCGTGCAGGTCCGTACAGCCGCGCGGCTGCACACCGGCGAGGCGCTGCAGCGCGGTGCGCTTCGCGTCCGGTGTCGCACGCGTCGACGGCATGAGCACCTCCACCTCACCGTCGTACACGACGAGGGTGAAGCTGTCGCTGGCGCGCAGGAGCCGCAGCGACTGCTCCACCGCGTCGCGGGCGAGGGTGAACTTGCGCTCGCCGGCCATGGAGCCGGAGCGGTCGAGCACGAGGCCGACGTTCACCGGCGGCCGTTCGGTGCGCGGCGGTGCGACGGGCGCGGTGAGCGAGATCATGAGGTAGCGCGTGCTGCGCGCGCCAGCGCGGATCAACTGCCGATCGGTACGGAGCGAGAGCTGCATGAAGGGGCGCCTCGTCGGAGTGTCGCGCCGGCAATGGCCGGCACACTCGACCGGTGGTCGAGCCCGAACAATTTCGGCGCACCCTCTGACAGTCCCCCTGCGACTACCTCTTCGCCATGTCGAGCCCGCGCTCGCAGCGTGCGCGCTCGTCGCGGCGCACGGCGGCAATCAGCTCGTCGAGCAACTGGGTCTGCTTGCGAATGGACGAATGGTAGTCGTCGAAGCTCAGGAGCAGCCGCTCGCGAAGCTGCTCCACCGACGGCTGCGGCATCAGGTGTCTCCGGCAGGGTCGCTCATATAACGCGCCGCGAAGCGGTCCGTCACGTCGCGCAGGTCCGCGCTCAGCCGAACGCGCGCTTCCTCGCGCAATTTGGAGGTTACGCCGCCATGCCACGCCTCGGCGAGCGAGCCCGCGATGGCGGCCTGGGTATCGGCGTCGCCGCCGAGCCAGATGGCGTCACGAATGGCGCCTTCGACATCCGATGCGCCGAGAAAGGCGACGATCGCCTCGGGCACCGAACCCTGGCAGGAGACGTCGAAGCGATAGCCGGGACGGATGTCCTCCACCGTGCGCGCGAGGTCATAGCCGAAGCGTTCGCTCAGTGCGCGGCGGATGTCCTCCTTCGATGCGCGCTGCCGTCCGAGGAGAATGCCGAGCGCGACGGCCTGCGCCCCGGCGATGCCGAATGGATGATCGTGTGTCACCGCCGCGCTGCGTTCGGCTTCACGCAGGACGTCCTGCTCGGTGTCGAACGCCCAGCCCACGGGACTGACGCGCATCGCCGAACCGTTGCCCCAGCTGTTGTAGGGCTTCGGCGCGCGCGAGCGCAGCCACTCGCGGAACGTCCCGCCGTAGCCGGCATGTGGATGACGATTGCCGAACGCGTGGTACGCGGCGGCGTAGTCGCCGTCGGTGAGGATCGCGTGCGCGGTGGCGACGGTGAGCACCGTGTCGTCGGTGAACCGGCTGGCGCGCGTGAAGAGCGGAAAGTCCCGCGTCTCGGCGCGATGGTGCTCGTGCGTGGAGCCGGCGATGTCGCCGGCGATGGCTCCCAGCATGGCGGGTGCGGTGGTGAGAGGGCGGCTAATGTACCCCTCCCCAGTGACGTTGACGAAACGTCAGGGAGTCCGTAGGGTACAAAAGGGCTCACAGTGCGCCGCGGATCGCCGAGGCCGGAGGAGATCATGAGTCGCTCGCAGCAGGTTCGTCGCTTCACGGTTGCCGCCCTCGCGGGCGTGCTTGGCGTGGCGGCGATGACGTCCGACGCCAGCGCGCAGCGCAGGCCGCGCATCGGCACCGCCGCGCGACCCGCGCCGGCGCCGCCGCAGATGACCGTGCCCTATCCGGGCGCCACGGTCACCGTGGATCCGCAGCTCTACCAGCTCTGGTATCAGCAGCAGTATGGGCGCCCCTACCCGCAGCGGGGTCCCCTGCCGCAGCACCAGTCGCGCGACGGACGCGGTACGCCGCCGGTGTACTACGTGCCGTACCCGACCTATCCAGCGTATCCGTCGTATGGCGGCGGGGTGACGGACGCCAACGGTCGCCCGCTCTACATCGAGAGCGCTCCCGAGCCCACCCAGGGCGGCTACGGGCTCGGTACGCCGGACCTGAGCGGCGCCCCCTACGTGGTGGACCGGAACAGCCGCATGCTGGTGGACTTCGGCAGCGGACCCCGCGAAATCCCGTCGTGCGCGGCGGAATCCGCGCAGAGCGCACCGGACGGCAAGCCGCGAACGATCTTCTACCAACCGGCGGCGGGTGGCGTGGTGCTGCGCGAAGGCCAGCGCGGCCGGGTGGTCGGCGTTCCGCCGGTGGATGCGAAGGCGTGCTACACGGTGGACGCGTACGGGCGAATGGCGCTGGACTGGGATTAGCCCAGCACTTCCCGCACCTTCTCCCGCAGCTCCGCCGGTTCCAGCAGCTCCGCATCCGGCCCGTACTGCAGCACGTGGCGCACGGCCCACGAGTCATCCGCGACCGGATGCTCGAGGGTGAGGCCGCCATCCGCGTCGAGCGGCTCGCCTTCGCGCTCCGAGACCCAGCGCGCGATGCGCGGCGAGTAGCGCACCGTCATTCGTTTCGTCGTGTCGGACGCGAAGGCGCGCCCTGATTCCTGGACGCGCG
>Ga0308175_100002674_pt1 | contig 12213 bp, 11 predicted proteins | sample PhyCR1_3_FD_203893 | JGI IMG/M metagenome (GOLD analysis project Ga0308175, IMG submission 203893) | Soil microbial communities from UC Gill Tract Community Farm, Albany, California, United States - DLSLS.C.R1 | ecosystem: Environmental > Terrestrial > Soil > Agricultural land | place: USA... | reverse complement strand
TCTATCTGCTGCTCCATCAGCCGAAAGCGGCTCCAGCCTTCGTCGGCCATCCGGCCTCCGCATGACGCCTGCGGATACGAAACCGCCGCAGAGAGATCTGGCTCCCGGCGGCGGTTCGCCTGCCCACGCTGGAGGGTCGTGCCGTACGGGCCACGCCCTGCGACTTACCGGCGGTGTGCGCCCGCGCCCGCCGTGGTGCCGATCCCGGCCGCCACCGGCTTGCCCGCGGCATAGAGCTGCTCGATCAGGGCGATCGAGTCGCGGTCCTCCGCCAGATCCCGGTCCGTCCCCGGGCGCCGGCCCGCCCCGCCGGCGAGGCCAGTGAGAATCCTGGCCCCGAGCGCACGTCAGACGGGAAACGCATCGAGTCCACGACCCCAGCCTCGGAGCCTGCCATGCCCGTCCGTACCTCCCGTGTCACGCGCACCGGCCTAGTCCTGGGCGTAGCCGCCCTTACGGCCGCGGCCGCCTGGAACATCCATCGTGATCCGGCCCCGGCTCCCGGCGCCGCCGGCTCGAGCGCCCGGTACGGTACCGCGGTCGCCATCGGCAACGGCCAGGCCCGCACCTATGTCCTGAGCGATCCCAAGTCCGGCCACCCGGTCGAGGTCGGCATTGCGCTGAGCGCCGAGGCGCTCGACAGCCTGCCCAAGCTCTCGGCCGAGCACGCCCCCGGGGCTCACGGCCCGATGCGCGAATACCTGCTGGAGCTGCCGGCCGGCAACCCGACCCCGTATCGGTTCGTCGAAATCGACTGGAACCCGATGGGCCACGGCGGCCCCTACACCGCGCCGCACTTCGACTTCCACTTCTACCGCGTGCCGCTCGCGGCGCGGAACGAGATCGTGCTCGAAGACCCCGCCTTCGCCGAGAAGGCCGCCCGCCTGCCCGCGGCCGATGAGATGCCGGCCGGGTACGTCTCGAGCCACGTGCTGCTCAAGACCACGCCCGCCGGCATGACCGTGCCGCGCATGGGGCTCCACTGGCTGGACATCAAGTCGCCCGAGCTGCCGCCCAGCAACCGGCCGTTCACCACCACGTTCATCGTGGGCTCGTGGAACGGGCAGGTGATCTTCGACGAGCCGATGGTCACTCGCGACTTCATCCTGGCGCAGCGCACCGGCCCCGCGTCGGCCGACTCGATCCCGCTGCCGCAGGCGCAGCGCTACGTGCCCGCGGGCTATTACCCGGTGAGCTATGCGGTGCGGTGGGACAGCGAGGCGCGTGAATACCGGATCGCGCTCAAGGGGCTGACGCCGCGCAACTGACGGCGGCGAAGCAGGATTCGTCGGAGGCCCGGGCGAGTTCGCCGCGTGGAGCGCCACCGGAGCCCCGGCCAAACTGACCCGAGGCGAAACGCTCTCATCCGGCACGGCCGATCGTATATTGGCCTCCCAGCTGCGCCGCACCACCACCCAAGGAGAGAGCCATGTTGGCACTTCGTCGCCTTCTCGTCGGAGCGGCCGTCGTCACCCTCGCCATTGCGCCGCGACCGGCGCACGCGCAGGACAGCAGCAAGGCCCTCACTCCGACCCATGCCGTCGCTCCCGCCAAGACCAAAGCAGCCTCGGCGAGCACCAAGCCGGCCGGCGCTCAGATCGATATCAACTCCGCCGGCAAGGATTCGCTGATGACCCTCAAGGGCATCGGCGACGCCTACGCCGACGCGATCATCAAGGGCCGGCCGTACAAGAGCAAGAAGGAACTGGTGGACCGCAAGATCATTCCGGCCGCGACCTACGCGAAGATCAGGCCGATGATCATCGCGAAGCAGAAGAGCTCGTAGCGCTGCGCGCGCGCACGAAAAACCGCTGCCGTGAGCGCCATGCTTACGGCGGCGGTTCGTGTGTCCGGCATTCTCGCTCGAGCGCTCGACTAACGCTGGGTCTGCGTGAACGGCTCGGTCGCGGGAGCCTCCTCGACCTGGTCCCACGCTTCCTGCACGGTCTGGTTCACCTGTGGCACCACGTCCGTCGCCGGCAGACCCTCCTGCTGGAGGTAGCGGACCACCGACTTGGGCACCAGCGTGTCGAACCGCAGGATTGCCTCGGCGTAGTCCCGGAAATGCTGCCGGCCGAGGTCGGCCACTTCCTGATCGCCCAGCGCGAGCGCGGTGGTGTGCAGCATCAGGTAGCCGATGTTGGCCAGGTTGAACGCGGTGTAGTCGTCGCGCAGGTTCTTGGGCAGGCCCTCCGACCGCACCAGGTCGATCACCCCCGCCGCGGCGCCGGCCACCGCCGAGCCCGCCCGCTTGACCGCCTGGGTCACCCCGGCGGCCTTGCGCCGGTCGCTCAGGGCCTTGAGGTCCGAGATGTGGTGCTCCACTTGGTGGTGGATCTGGCGCAGCTCGGTCACGACGTCCGGATAGTCCTTCAAATCGGTGAGCTGGCCCTTGAGCGCCTTCTCGATGTGGTCCTCGAGGGCCAGCATGTCGCCGATGTAGCTGTTGATCGCTTCGTTCTTGTCGCGTGCCACGATTGACCTCGCTAGCTGGGTGGTGAGGAGAGTCCAGCGCGCCGCCGGACCGTACCACTGAACCCGGTATAATGCGCGCCGGCAGCGCCGAGGTCTGTGCGTGAGGTCACGGCTACGGTCCGATGGTCCGAAACGGCCAAAGCCCCGCCTGCTTACGGCTCCCACGCCGGATCGGAGCTCTTCCCGTCGCTGGTGAGCCGCACCGGGCTGCTACCGTCCGCGTTCATCACCCACACGTCGCTCGGAAAGAATCCCTGTACCGGCGGCCCCGACACCTGCGTGAAGGCGATGCGGCTCCCGTCCGGCGACCAGGCTGGCCGGCTCGAGAATCCGCCGGCCGGCGAGATGGTGAGCCTGACCGGGTTGCCGCCGCCGGCGTTCATGACCCAGACCTCTCTCGCGCCGCTCCGGTCCGAGCTGAAGGCGATGCGGCTCCCATCCGGCGACCAGGCGGGCGCCGAGCTGTTCGAGGACAGGTCGGTGAGCGGCGTCTGGCCGCTGCCGTCCGGGTTCATCACGAAGATCTGCATGTGGTTTCGCTCGTCGCTCACGTCGGTGTCCCACCTGGCGTAGGCGATCTTCGATCCATCCGGCGACCAGGCGCCGTCGAGGTCCTCGTAGTCGTCGTTGCTGATCCGGGTCTGTCCGCTGCCGTCGGCGTTCATCACGTAGATCTCGCCGCCGAGGCTGCTGGTGTTGTCGTCGCGCGACGAGGTGAACACCATGCGGCTCCCGTCCGGCCCCCAGCCGGGCTCGTAGTCCAGGCCCGTGTGGGTGATCTGCGTGAGGCCGGTGCCGTCGGGATGGATGGTGAAGATGTCGCCCAGGTTGGGTGCCGACGGGCCGAAGAACGCAATCCGGCTGCCGTCCGGCGACCAGGCCGCCTCCGTGCTGAGGCCCAGCGTGGTCACCTGGCGCTGGCCGGTGCCGTCGTTGTTCATGGTCCAGATCTCGTGGTCGCCGGTGCGGCGGCTGGTAAAGGCGATCCGGGGGCACCGGGCCGAGAAGTCCACCACCGTGGTCGCGCCGGACACGACGGTCGCCGGCTCGGCTGCCACCGGCGAGCAGTAGGCTGGGAGGCCGCTGAGCGAGACGGTGTAGGCCCCGGGCGCGACGTTGTCGAACCGATAGCCGCCGGCGTTGGTGGTGCCGGCGAACCGGTTGGCGGGCGCGAGCGACACGGTCACCTGCCCGAGCGGTCCCTGCTCGGGGGAGCTCACCGTCCCCGCGATGGCGCCCGGCACGGTCAGGTCCGCTGCGAGCACGAAGTAGGTCGTGAAGCTCTGCACCGCCGGATCCACGTCGAAGCCTACCGTCCGAGCCGCCGCCGTCGCGCCCGCGGCGAGCGGCGCCGGAAATGGCTCATACCGGGAGCAATCGCTGTTGCTCTTGGCGCCGCAGGCGCCGTCCCGGAAGAAGTTGAAGGGGGCGCCGTCCCAGTCGGTGCTGGCGACGATCGCGCCGGTCCCGGCCGTGAGCGTGGTGGCGAAGGGAAACAGCAGCACCGACGTGTTGCCGGGAGGCGGCGTCGGAAAGGTGGGCCCGAGGAGGTCGACGCTCGAGCGGTTGGTGAGTGCCACGTCGAACCGCACCCGGACCTTCTTGGGGGTGAATTCGCCCTGGGCGGACCGGGAGAAGTTGGACGTCGTGGCCGCGATCTCGTTGGCGCCGAGCAAGGCGAAGGAGGCGCCGGTTCCACGCGCGGCCATCGAGGCGGACGACCGGTCGAGCACCGTGACGGTTCCGGCCTCGACGTCCACCCGCACTGCCACCGCTCGGGCGGCGAGGGGCTGATCGAGGGGCGGCGGCCCGACCTCCGGGTCGGTCGGGCGATCGGGCGAGCAGGCGGCGGCAAAACCGGCGATCAGCGCGAGCAGCGCGCGGCCGAAGGGACGGCGGCGAGCGGACATGGCGGCTCCTGGATAGGGTAGGGAAAAGGCGTCTTCCTCCCTTAAAGGCGGAAAGTGGCGCCGAGACCGGCCACCCGGCGGCCGGCTGGCCGGGCCGCTCCTTCCCTTCCATCTTCCTTGCATCTCAGGTGGCAGGGAGAGCCCATGGGCCACGCTGCCGACGCGAGCTTCGCCGGCTCGCTCCCGGCGTTCTACCAGCACTACATCGTTCCCCTCATCTTCGAGCCCTACGCCGCCGACCTGGCCCGGCGCCTCGCCCGGCGCCCGCTCCGACGCGTGCTCGAGATCGCCGCCGGGACCGGCGTCGTCACCCGTCGCCTCGCCTCCGTGTTGCCCCAGAGCGTGGCGATCGTGGCCACCGATCTCAACCCGGCCATGCTCGAGCAGGCCGCTGCCACGGGCACCTCACGCCCGGTCGAGTGGCGGCAGGCCGACGCCTCCCTGCTGCCGTTTGCCGACCAGAGCTTCGACGCGGTCGTCTGTCAGTTCGGCGCGATGTTCTTCCCCGACAAGGCGAGGGCGTTCGCGGAGGTGCGCCGAGTCCTGCGGCCGGGCGGCCTCTTCCTGTTCAACGTGTGGGATCGGATCGAGGACAACGACTTCGCCGACGTCATCACCGCGGAGCTCGCAACACTCTACCCCGACGATCCGCCGCGCTTTCTGACCCGCACCCCGCATGGCTACGCCGATCGCGCTGCCATCGAACGGGATCTCCTGGCGGCCGGGTTCGGCCGCCCGCTCGAGTTCGTCACGCTCGCCGAGCCGAGCCGGGCCGACTCGGCGGACATCCCCGCGCTGGCCTACTGCCACGGCACGCCGCTCAGGAACGAGATCGAGGCTCGGGATCCCCAAGGCCTCGCGCGGGCCACGGCTCGGGCCACCGAAGCCATCCGCCGCCGGTTCGGTGCTGGTGCGGTGGAGGGCAAGGTGCAGGCCCATGTGATCGCGGTCGAGAAGCGGTTCAGAAGCTGATGAAGGGGCACGGATCGGCGTAGCTCCGCCGCCTCGCGGCCCGAACGAGAGGCCGGATTGTCCCATCCCGCCCTCCAGCACACACCCCGGTTGGGTCATCCCTCCCTACATCGGAAGGACGGACGCTCCCACCAGCGCTAATGGTGGCGGACGTCGCCGCTCACGAGATTGTCGTCGCCAAGGGGAGAACAGGGCGTCGACAACTCGATCGGGGGCGGGACATGCGCGCAATGACACGGCTGATGCAGGCGATGGTGGTCACGACGCTGATCGCGGGTTGCGGCGGCGGGTCGATGGCTACGGCTCCGGGAGGCGGCGGTGCGTACGGCGGCGGCACGGGCAGTGGTACCGGCGGCGGCGCCCAGGGCGGTGGCACTCAGGGCGGCGGGACTCAGGGCGGCGGGACTCAGGGCGGCGGGACCCAGGGCGGCGGGACTCAGGGCGGGACCACTGGCGGAGGCATGAGCGGCGGGACCGGTGGCGGTGTCGTCTCGAGCGCGGTGACCATCACGGTTGGGAACGACTTCTTCCGCAGCGACCGCAATGGCTCGGCGAACTCGGCCGTCGACACCATCCCCGCCGGCGGAACGGTGACCTGGCGCTGGGGCACGACTGGCTCCGTACCCCACAGCGTGCAGTCGGTATCGGCGCCGAGCTTCACCAGCAGCGCGATTCAGACCGGCAGCGGGAGCACCTATCAGCACACCTTCACCGCGCCCGGCACCTACCGGTACAACTGCGCGGTTCACGGCGATCTGATGACCGGCATCGTGGTGGTGACCGCGCCATGAACGGGCGGGCATGGAGCCGGTTTGCGGCCTTCGCCTGGATGGCCTGCGCCATCCCGGCAAGCCTCGCCGCGCAGTCCGGCGTCTGCCATCCGGGGACGGGGTCCAACGAGGCCAAGACGCTGGCCATCCTCTCGGTTCCCGTGGTATTCAGCCCGGGCGCTCCGCCCGGCGAGCCGAGCGGCATCACGCTCGGGCTCGAGGCCGCGCGCGTGCCCGGGGTAGATGCGGCCACGGCCACGCCGACCATCTGCCGGCCCGGCAAGGGCGCCGAGAACACCGGCGTGCTCCCCGCGCTGGCTCGCCCGCGCCTGGCGGTGCCGCTGAGGCACGGGCTCGCGCTGGAAGCGTCGTGGATCCCGCCGATCCGGGTGAACGGGGTCAAAGCCAACCTGATCGGCCTCGCGCTCACCCAGAGCGTCGGCCACCGGGATGGTCTCAACGCCGCCGTCCGCGCACACGCCACCTTCGGGTCGGTGAATGCCCCGGTAACCTGCGATCACGATGCGCTCGCGGATCCGGTCAGCGAGTGCTTCGACGGGACGCTGTCGGACGATCGCTTCTCGCCCAACATCATGGGCCTCGACCTGAGCGTGGGGTGGGCGATGGCAGGCGGCCGGCTCCGTCCCTACCTGGGGTCGGGATACAATCGGCTCGAGCCCCGCTTCCAGGTGAACTTCACCAACCAGTTCGGGACCGTCGACCGGACCCGGGTGGCCGTGAACCTCGATCGCGTCGCCCTCTTCGGCGGTGCGGCGTGGCAGGTGACGAATCGCTTTGCCATCACCGGCGAGGTCTACGCGGCCGTGGCGGACGCCGCCACCGGCCGCGTGGTCATCCGCCGAACCTTTGGATCCTGAACCGCGCCGGAGCGCGATCATGCAACCGACTCTGCGAGCCAGCTTTCCTGCAGCAGCGCTATTCCTCCTGGGTGTGGCCGCCACGGCCGCCGCCCAGCAACCCGACCCCTTCGGTGCCCGGCCAGCCGGCGCCGCCGCGTCCGCCGACGACTCGGACTCGGAGTCGGGGCTGGTGCCGGGCATCGATCAGCGTCTCGGCACGACAGACTCGGTCGTCTACCGGCTGGCCAGCAGCAGCCGTCTCGATGTCAAAACGGGGAAGGCGGGCCTGTTCGGGTTTGCCGGCCACGCCCACGTGATCGAGGCGCGCGGGTTCGCGGGGCAGGTGGTGTACTACCCGGGCAAGCCCTCGAGCTCGCACCTGGACATCACGGTGGGCACTGACAGTCTCGAGGTCCTCACCCCGCCCGACACCGCGGAGATCCGGAAGGTCACCGAGTCGATGCGCGGCGTGCTCAAGACCGCCGAGTACCCCGAGATCAAGCTGACGTCTCGGCAGGTTGTACCCAGCCCGGACGGGTTCCACATCGTCGGCGCGCTCACGCTGGTGGGTCAGACGCGCGAGATCCCGATCGAGGTGGTCGCCCGGATCGGGCTCGATACGCTGGAGGCCGCCTCGACCTTCGCGATCAAGCAGACTGATTTTGGCATCACGCCGTTCAGCGGCGGCCCCGGCGGCACCGTCAAGGTGGCGGACCGGGTCACCTTCGATATCCGGGCGGTCGCGGTGCGGGTGGATGAGCCGCAGGCCCACGCCGAGCGTGAAGGGAGCGCACGTGCACACTGATCGTACCGACCGCCATCAGGGCGGGATGCCGGCCGACGCGGCGATGGCCGTGGCGCCGGCCGACGCGGCGACGGCCGTAACTCAGTCGCGCGAGGCGGCCGAGCGTCTGTGGGCGGAGATCGGCCGGCTGCTTGCGGCGGCGTCAGGTCACCGGTAGGGTCGCCGGCGCCTTCAGGCCGATCCGGAGCTCATGCTCGGTTCGCGGACCGGATGAGCCACCCGAGCAGCGGTAGCGACTCACTTCGCTACCGCTCGCTCTCCTACCACTCACTTCGCTACCGCATCCACCTGCAGCAGCACATCCGCGAAGTCCGGCTCACCCGGGTCCCCTGGCCGCCCCCCGTCCTCGTAGTGAATCACCCAGTTCGGGAAGGTCCCGGTCACCTGCGCCGAGGGCGGCGCCACCGCCGGCTGCCCCGCCTTGGGCGTGCCCTGGTCGAACCAGATCCGCACCCGTCCGCCCACCTCGAAGATGTACGCCGTGTCGCCCGGTCCGCCGAAAATCCTGGTGGAGTCGCCCACGGCCTTAGTGCACACGTTGAGGAATACCTGGTCCTTGCTGGGCGGCGGGATGGTGATGCGCTGCCCCGAGAGATCGCAGCTCACGCCGGCGAGCTTGAGCTTGATGGTGGACCGGCTGGTGACGTCGAGCCCGCATTCGATCCGCGTGCCCGACGTGGTGCACCCCTCGGGACCCCACACCGGGGCGCCCACCGAGACGGTCTGGGTCTCGACGGCCGTCGCGCCCTCGTTGTCCGTCGCCGTGAGCGTCACGGTGAAGTCGGTCGTGGGATTGAACACCGAATAGGTGTTCGTCGGGCTGGGTGAGGTGGACGTGTGGCCGTCCCCGAGGTCCCAGGCCAGGGCCGCGATCGAACCCGGCGCGGCATCGGTGCTGGTGCTGGTGAAGCTGCAGCTGTTCGCGGTGCAGTTGTGGGTAAAGCCGGCGACGGGCGGCGTGTTGGGCTGAGCCGGCGGCGCCACCGTGACGGTCTGCGAGGTCGAGGCGGTGGCGCCCTCGTCGTCGGTGACCGTGAGCGTGACCGTGAACGGCGTCGAGACTGCCACCGCGTAATGGTGCAACGGCGCCGGCTCGGCGGCCGTGCCACCATCGCCGAAGGTCCACGACCAGCCGGTCACGCTGCCGGGCGCCGGGTCGGTGCTGGTGCTGGTGAAGCTGCAGTCCAGGTCGGTGCAGCTGAAGGTGAAGCTCGCGGTCGGCGGCGTGTTGCCCGGCGGTCCGGGCGGCGCCTCCGCTACGTCGATGGTGCTGGTCTTGGTCCCGCTCAGCCCCTCACCATCGTGCACCGTGAGGGTCACGTCGTAGCTGCCGGCGGCGGGATAGGTAAAGGAGGCCGACGCCGTGCTGGCGTCGGGCGTCCCGTCGCCATTGAAGTCCCAGCTCCAAGCGGTCACGGCCGCGTCGTCGGTGCTGGTGCTGACGAAGGCGCATTCCTGGCCGGCTACGCACGACGGCAGGTCGAAGCTTGCCGCCGGGGCTTCGTTCTGGGGCGGGGTCACCGTATCCCCGCCGCCGCCGCAGGCCGAGGCCGCGACCAGCAGGCCGGGGAGCAGCAAGGCGGGCAGCAGTGCGGAATTCTTCACAGGGCGCTTCATGGGACGCATGGATTCTCCTGGACGGCTCGCTACGCTTTGGCCTGATGGGATGACACTGATACGGCGAATGCCGCCAGGAACGCGAGAGCCGTGCCATTCGACCGGGCGGAGCTGCGCTCGGGGAGGCCCCCGGAACGAGCGGCCGGACAAGCACATGCCCTCTCGTTCGGGGGATTGCTCTAGTGCGCCGGGACCACACCTGTCGCGAACACCGGGCCGCGCTTGCCCTCCGGCTTCGGGTCCGTCCACCCCGGCTCATGAGTGAGGGCGCACTGGCCGAGGGCCCGGCGCACCCGGGAGCCTGATCGTCGGTGGAAGCGCCGCGACCAGCGCGGGCAGGGAGAACGGCTTGGCCAGCGTGGGCAGCGAGTGGAGTCCTTCGTAGGCGGCGCCCGGCAGCCGGTCCTGGGTGCAACTCAGCCTCAACACCCGGAGCCGCGGCGCCTTCATTCTGGCGTACCGGATCACGTCCCAGCCGTGCAATCCGGGCATCTCGGTGTCCACGATCACGAGCGCGAGGTCGCGCCATCGCCGGGAGAGGAGCCCGACGCCCTGGTACCCGTCGCGCGCTTCGAGCACGTCCGCCCGTAGCGCTTCCAGCGCCTGCGCCATCATCGCCCGGTAGGCCCGGTCGTCGTCGACCACCAGTACGGTCCGGGCCCGTCGTTTCCTGTCCCGCATGCGGGTGTCGAGGCCCCGCCAGGAACGCCGGGGCCTTCGCCTTTTAGCGGATTGTTTAGCGTGGCCGCAAGCAGCGTCAAATCGCCACGGTCGTCCGAATCGGACGCGGTCCTGCAAGGATGTCAGCTACCGACTAGGACACTCCAGGTCCGCCGGACCCTTACACCGGGCCCCGGCCCCACCCCGCGGCCCCGCGGCCCCTCCCGTGGCTCTCCGCGATCGACACGACCCGCTATTCCTTAATGGTGGCGCTCGACACGGTTGCCGGCCGGGAGTCCCCGCGCATCGTACGGTTCGTGAGGAGCGGCCGCGGATTGATGCTCACGGCCGCCGCGCAGGGGCGCCGGGCCCTGGCCCCGGCTCCGCGCCGCCGGCACGCGGGCCCGGCGCCGAGCTGCCCGGCTGTAAGTCTCGCGCTCATCCGTAGTGCGCTGCTCGAGTGGCTTTCGCGGCGCCTGCGTTCCCAAGCCTGAGGGTCGAACGACGGTTCATGTCTGCCTTCTCCCGTCTTGCCCTGCTGTCCTCGCTCACGGTCGCCGGCATCGTCCCGCCTGGCCTCGCCCCGCTCGGCCTCGCCCCGCTCGCCGCGCAGGAGCCGATGCCGCTGGACTCCGCCGTCACCATCGGCCGGCTGCCCAACGGCCTGCGTTACTACATCCGCGAGAACCACTATCCCGAGCACCGGGCCGAGCTGCGCCTGGTGGTCAACGCGGGCTCGGTGCTCGAGGACCCCGACCAGCTCGGACTGGCCCACCTGGTCGAGCACATGGCCTTCAACGGCACCCGGCATTTTCCCAAGCAGGCGCTGGTCGAGTACATCGAGCGGATCGGCATGCGGTTCGGCGCCGACCTCAACGCCGAGACCAGCTTCGACCACACCGAGTACCAGCTCATCGTCCCGACCGACTCGGCCGGCATGCTCGAGCAGGGGGTCCAGATCCTGGAGGACTGGGCCCACGAGGTGACCTTCGACACCACCGAGATCCGGAAGGAGCGCGGGGTGGTGATCGAGGAGTGGCGGCTCGGCCGCGGCGCCGAGGGGCGCCTGTTCGACCGCACCTTTCCGGTGCAGTTCCGCGGCTCGCGCTACGCCGAGCGGCTGCCGATCGGCACGCTGGCGTCGCTGCAGCACTCCTCGCCCGCCGCGCTGACCCGGTTCTACCACGACTGGTATCGGCCCGACCTGATGGCGGTGGTGGCGGTCGGCGATTTTCACAAGGCCGACGTGGAGCGGCTCATCCGCGACCGGCTGAGTGTCATCCCCCGCGCCGTGCGGCCGCGGCCCCGGCCGGTAATGCGGGTGCCGCCGCGCACCACGGAGACCGTCGCCATCGCGACCGATCCCGAGGCCACCCGCACGATCGTCAACCTGCAGGTGATGCGGCCGGCCCACCACGACACCACCGTCGCCGGCTACCGCGAGGATCTGCTGGCCTCGCTCTATGCCCGGATGCTGAACGCACGTCTCGACGAGCTCGCCGAGCGTCCCGACCCGCCGTTCCTCGGCGCGTGGGCCGGCACCTCGGAGCTGCTCCGGCCGGTCGAGACCTTCACGCTGCAGGCCGCCGTGCGCGACAGCCTGGTGCTCCGCGGCTTCGGCGCGGTGCTGACCGAGGTGGAGCGGGTGGAGCGCCACGGCTTCCTGCCCAGCGAGTTCGAGCGGGCCAGGGCGGAGCTGGTCCAGAGCTACGAGAATGCGTACGCCGAGCGCGATCACCAGGAGTCGGCCGGGCTGGCGGAAGCCTGCGCGGCCCACTTCCTGGACGGCGAGCCGATGCCCGGCATCGCCGCGGAACGCGCGCTGGTCACGCGGCTGCTCCCGGGGATCTCGCTGGGCCAGGTGGACAGCGCCTCGCGCGGCTGGGGCAAGCTGCGCGACCGCGTGATCACGCTGACCGCGCCCGCGGCGGCGCGGCCGATCCTCCCCACCAAGGCCCAGCTCCTGGCCACCGAGGCACGGGCCCGGAGCGCGCCGGTCGAGGCGTACCGCGAGGCGCTGGCGGATGCCCCGCTCGTCGCCGACAGCCTGCCCGAGGCCGCCATCGTGCGCGAGGCCTACGACTCGAGCCACGGCGTCACCCGCTGGACCCTCGCCAACGGCGTTCGGCTCATCGTCAAGCCGA
>Ga0308175_100002673_pt1 | contig 12213 bp, 13 predicted proteins | sample PhyCR1_3_FD_203893 | JGI IMG/M metagenome (GOLD analysis project Ga0308175, IMG submission 203893) | Soil microbial communities from UC Gill Tract Community Farm, Albany, California, United States - DLSLS.C.R1 | ecosystem: Environmental > Terrestrial > Soil > Agricultural land | place: USA... | reverse complement strand
TGACGCGAGGACCCACGCTGCCTGCGCATCGTCTCCCGTACCTCCCCACGCCGCTGGACGCCTTCAACGCCGCCCCCGCCGGCGAGGCGCGCGCGATGCTGCTGCGCTGCCTGCGCAATCCGCGCTGGTCAGGGCGGATCGCCGAGCATCGCCCCTACCCCGACCTGGACGCCCTGCTGGCGGCGGCGGACGAGGCGACCTACGACCTGCCCGCGGCCGATCTCGCCGGGGCCCTGGCCGGCGAGCCGCTGCCCCGGCTGCCGGAGGACACCTACCAGGCGGCACACATGGCGCTGAGTGCGGCACACGCGGCCTACGAGGCGAAATTCGGACACACGTTCGTCATCTATCTGGGCGACACCCCGGCGTACGAGGTCATCGACCGCATCCTCGAGGGCATCCGGTCACGATTGGCGAACGATCCGGAGGAGGAGCGGGTCATGGCGGCGGAGGAGCTGCGGCGCCTGGCGAAGCACCGGCTGGCGACGTACCTGGCGGGTCCGGCGACCCGCCAGTCACCGGGCCCGCCCAGCGGCGCGACCAGCCACAACACGCCCGCTTCCGGGATATGACCGCACACATCACGCAAATGCCGCACCCCTAGCCCGTCCGGTGCCACTTTGATCACACAAGTAGGCCCCCCGTAAGCCTCACCGCGCCGCATGGATACGATGCTGAGGGCCGGTGGACCGTACCCGGCCGGGCCCGACCGACCGTGAAGCCGGCGCGGCCCTTGTCCCCGCTCCCGGAGGGTTCTTCCGTGCCGGCTGGAACGTTGTACCGCGGACGGGAAGGAATGTGGTCCTGGGTGGCTCACCGAGTCACCGGCGTCCTCATCTTCTTCTTCCTGTTCGTGCATGTGCTGGACACCGCACTCGTCCGTGTCTCCCCCGAGGCCTACGACAAGGTCGTGGCGACCTACAAGACGCCCATCGTCGCGCTGCTGGAGTACGGCCTCGTCGCCGCCATCCTCTTCCACGCGCTCAACGGCCTGCGCGTCATCGCCGTCGACTTCTGGTCGAAGGGCCCGCGCTACCAGAAGCAGATGTTCTGGACCGTGATGGGCGTCTGGATCGTCCTGATGATCGGCGCGATCTACCCGGTCCTCGGCCACGCCACTCGTGCCCTGTTCGGGAGCTGACACTCATGTCCACGACTGAAACCCCCGCGTCCGGAGTCGGCCCCGTCGAGGGCGCCCCGGTGTACACCGCCGACAACCCGGCCCCGCTGATCGAGGCGCCGCGCAGGCGGACCAATAAGACCCCCAAGTCCACTCGGGGCAACTTCGAGCTGGCCGCCTGGCTGTTCATGCGCCTGTCCGGCATCGTGCTGGTCGTCCTCGTCATCGGCCACCTGCTGATCCAGCTCGTCCTGGACGGCGGCGTCTCCAAGATCGGCTTCGCTTTCGTGGCCGGCCGCTGGGCGTCCCCGTTCTGGCAGGTCTGGGACCTGATGATGCTGTGGCTCGCGATGCTGCACGGCGCCAACGGCCTGCGCACGGTCATCAACGACTACGCCGAGCGCCCGAACACCCGGCTGTGGCTGAAGGCTCTGCTCTACACCGCCACGGTGTTCACCATCCTGCTCGGCACGCTGGTGATCTTCACCTTCGACCCGAACATCCGCTAGGCACGGGGCTGCGAGAAACATGAAGATCCACAAGTACGACACAGTCATCGTCGGCGCCGGCGGCGCCGGCATGCGCGCGGCCATCGAGTCGACGAAGCGCAGCCGCACCGCGGTCCTGACCAAGCTCTACCCCACCCGCTCCCACACGGGCGCCGCGCAGGGCGGCATGGCCGCCGCGCTGGCCAACGTGGAGGAGGACAACTGGGAGTGGCACACCTTCGACACGATCAAGGGCGGTGACTACCTGGTCGACCAGGACGCCGCGGAGATCCTGGCGAAGGAGGCCATCGACGCCGTCCTCGACCTGGAGAAGATGGGCCTGCCGTTCAACCGGACGCCCAACGGGACGATCGACCAGCGCCGCTTCGGTGGTCACTCCCGCAACCACGGCGAGGCCCCGGTCCGCCGGTCCTGCTACGCCGCGGACCGCACCGGCCACATGATCCTCCAGACGCTGTACCAGAACTGCGTCAAGGAGGGCGTGGAGTTCTTCAACGAGTTCTACGTCCTGGACCAGCTGATCACCGAGGTCGACGGCGTCAGGAAGTCGGCCGGCGTGGTGGCGTACGAGCTGGCGACCGGCGAGCTCCACCTCTTCCAGGCGAAGGCCGTGATCTACGCCTCCGGCGGCACCGGCAAGTTCTTCCGGGTGACCTCCAACGCGCACACCCTGACCGGTGACGGCCAGGCCGCCGTCTACCGCCGGGGCCTGCCGCTGGAGGACATGGAGTTCTTCCAGTTCCACCCGACCGGTATCTGGCGCATGGGCATCCTCCTCACCGAGGGTGCGCGCGGCGAGGGCGGCATCCTCCGCAACAAGGACGGCGAGCGCTTCATGGAGAAGTACGCGCCGGTCATGAAGGACCTCGCGTCCCGTGACGTCGTCTCCCGCTCCATCTACACGGAGATCCGTGAGGGCCGCGGCTGCGGTCCCGAGGGCGACCACGTCTACCTGGACCTCACCCACCTGCCGCCGGAGCAGCTGGACGCCAAGCTCCCGGACATCACCGAGTTCGCGCGGACGTACCTCGGCATCGAGCCCTACACGGACCCGATCCCGATCCAGCCCACCGCGCACTACGCCATGGGCGGCATCCCGACGAACGTCCAGGGCGAGGTCCTGGCGGACAACACCACCGTCGTCCCGGGCCTCTACGCGGCCGGCGAGGTGGCCTGCGTGTCGGTGCACGGCGCCAACCGCCTGGGCACCAACTCGCTGCTGGACATCAACGTGTTCGGCCGCCGCGCGGGCATCGCCGCCGCCGAGTACTCGGCGAAGGCCGACTTCGTCGAGCTGCCGGAGAACCCGGAGTCGCTCGTCGTCGCGCAGATCGAGCGGCTGCGCAACTCCACCGGCAACGAGCGGGTGGCCACCATCCGTCGTGAGCTGCAGGAGACCATGGACGCCAACGTCATGGTGTTCCGCACCGAGCAGACGATCAAGACGGCCGTCGAGAAGATCGCCGAGCTGCGCGAGCGCTACAAGAACGTGGCGATCCAGGACAAGGGCAAGCGGTTCAACACGGACCTCCTCGAGGCGGTCGAGCTGGGCAACCTGCTCGAGCTGGCCGAGGTCATGGCGGTCTCCGCGCTCGCCCGCAAGGAGTCCCGCGGCGGTCACTACCGCGAGGACTACCCGAACCGCGACGACGTCAACTTCATGCGGCACACCATGGCGTACCGCGAGGTCGGCGCCGACGGCTCGGAAACCGTCCGTCTCGACTACAAGCCGGTCGTCCAGACCCGCTACCAGCCGATGGAGCGTAAGTACTGATGGCTACCCCTGTTCTGGACAAGGCGGACGCGGCCGGCCAGCCCGAGCCCGGCTTCGCCGACTCCCCCTACATCACCGTCACCTTCCGGATCCGCCGCTTCAACCCGGAGGTCTCGGCGGAGGCGGCCTGGGAAGACTTCCAGCTGGAGATCGACCCCAAGGAGCGCGTCCTCGACGGTCTGCACAAGATCAAGTGGGACATCGACGGCACCCTGACGTTCCGCCGTTCCTGCGCCCACGGCATCTGCGGCTCCGACGCCATGCGGATCAACGGCAAGAACCGTCTGGCCTGCAAGACGCTGATCAAGGACATCAACCCCGAGAAGCCGATCACGGTCGAGCCCATAAAGGGCCTCACGGTCCTGAAGGACCTGGTCGTGGACATGGAGCCGTTCTTCCAGGCGTACCGGGACGTCATGCCCTTCCTCGTCACGAAGGACACGAACGAGCCCACGCGCGAGCGTCTGCAGTCCGCCGAGGACCGCGAGCGCTTCGACGACACCACGAAGTGCATCCTCTGCGCCGCGTGCACGTCGTCCTGCCCGGTGTTCTGGAACGACGGCCAGTACTTCGGCCCGGCCGCCATCGTGAACGCCCACCGCTTCATCTTCGACAGCCGTGACGAGGCGGGCGAGCAGCGCCTGGAGATCCTCAACGACCGCGACGGCGTGTGGCGCTGCCGCACGACCTTCAACTGCACGGACGCCTGCCCGCGCGGTATCGAGGTCACCAAGGCGATCCAGGAAGTCAAGCGCGCGCTGATCACGCGCCGCTACTGATCGCCCTTCGCACCCCACGAGTTGGGCCCCGTTCCCGGTCACGCACCGGAAGCGGGGCCCTTCCCGTTCCCGGGCCGGCAGGTGACAGGATGATCCCTCGATCCGACGAAGCGGCCATCAGGGGGACGCCAGCATGACCGAGCCGTATCCGCAGACCGGCGCGAGCAACCAGTGGGGCCCCGGGCAGCCTCCGGCAGCGCCCACGCAGCCCCCGGGCATCCCCCCGCATCCCCAGTCGGGGCCCGGCTACGGCTACCCGGCCCAGCCCGCGGGCGGGCCCGGCTACGGCTACCCGGCGCCCGTGCCGCAGGGGTACGGGTTCCCGCAGCAGCAGGCGGCTCCGGGGGCGCCTGCCGCTCCGGGGCCCATGGGCGGTGCCACGCTGCTGGCGATCGGCGACATCGCGGTGACGGGCGATCAGATCATCACTCCGGCCGGGCAGCTGCCGTTGCGCGGCGCGGTCTGGAACGCCACCGACATGTCGCACACCGAGGAGCGGATCCCGCCGCACGCCATCGTGCTCGCCGTCGTCTTCTTCCTCTTCTGCCTGCTGGGCCTGTTCTTCCTGCTGATGAAGGAGAAGCGGACCACGGGCTACATCCAGGTCACCGTGACCAGTGCGGGCCGGCACCACTCCACGATGCTCCCGGCTCACGGCCCGGGCACCTTCCCGGCGATCATGGCTCAGATCAACTACGCCCGGTCGCTGAGCAGTATGTAGGCGCCCTTCCCCGCGTTTCCTTGAGCCCCGCCGAACGAGTTTCGGTGGGGCTTCTCGCGTATGGTCGGGTTTGAGCCCTAATGTGACGACATGTCAGACAAAGGGTCGTACGAACTGCTCGGGTTCGACAACGCGCTGTTTCCCGTCGGCGACCTCGGTGAGGCCGTCGACTTCTACGAGCGGGCCGGGTTCACCGTCGGGTTCCGGCTCGACGAGGCCGGGATCGCCCTGCTGAAGGTCGGCGGCGAGACGCCCGGGATCCTGCTGCGCGCCGAGGAGGCACTGGGGCACCGGCCGCCGGCGTGGCCCTCGCCGCGGCTGTGGCTCGAGGTGCCGGACGCGCGGGCGGCGGCGCGGGAGCTGGCCGGCGCCGGGATCGTGCCGCTGGACGAGGTGTTTTCGGTGGCCACCGGCTGGACCGTCGAGATCGCCGACCCCTGGGGGAACGTCCTCGGGTTCACCGACTACAGCAAGCGCCCGGAGCTGGGCCGCCGGAGCTGACACGCGGAGCCGGAGCGGCTCGTCGCGCCCATTGAGTTGAACATGTTCAAAAGCAGGTCTAGAGTCATCCCTGTCAGCGTTTTGAACGCGTTCAAGAAGGGGTGGGGCATGGACCGCACCGTCATCGCCTACGTCATCTACCTGGTGGTCAGCATCGCGCTGACCGTCTGGGTGGCCCGCACGCTCAGCCGCAACGGCCGGGTCTTCCTGTCCGACGTGCTGCGCGGCAACGAGAAGCTCGCCGACGCCGTCAACCACCTCCTGGTGGTCGGCTTCTACCTGGTCAACCTCGGCTTCGTGGCGCTGTACCTGAACGACAGCGGCGACATAGACGACACCCGGGGCATCTTCGAGGCCCTGTCGGCCAAGCTCGGCGTGGTGCTGCTGGTGCTCGGTGTGATGCACCTGGGCAACGTGTACGTGCTCAGCAGGATCCGGCGGCGCGGGCTGATGGAGCGGGAGCAGCAGCCGCCGGTGTCCCCGCAGGCCTGGGTCCCGCCGACGGCCGGGGCGTGAGCGCGGTGGCCTCCGCGCAGGACCGGGGCGCCGCGTCCGTCCCGGTCCGCGGGCTCACCGTCCTCTACGACGCCGAGTGCGCCCTGTGCACGCATCTGCGCGGCTGGCTCGTACGGCAGCCGAAGCTGGTGCCGCTGGAGCTGGTCCCGGCCGGCTCGGACGAGGCCCGCCGGCGCTTCCCGGGGCTCGACCACGCGGCCACCCTCGAGGAGGTCACCGTGATCGGCGACTCCGGGCAGGTCTACCAGGCCTCCCGCGCCTGGATCGTCGTCCTGTGGGCGCTGCGCGAACACCGCCCGCTCGCCCACCGGCTGAGCACCCCGGCGGGGGCGAGGCTGGCCCGGGGCGCGGTGCTGGCGGCCGCCAAGTGGCGGGGCGCGCAGTGGGGCGGGCAGGCGTACCCGCGGACCGACGGATGGGCGTACGACCCGCGCGCGGGCTGGACCCACAACCCGCCGACCTGTTCCGGCGGCGCCTGCGCCACTGGTTAGGCTCCTGTCGTGCCCGCGAAGAACGAAGGCCCCGAAGCGGCCGGCCCCCAGACCAAGTCCGAGCAGACCCGCGCACTCATCCTGGAGACCGCGATGCGGCTCTTCCAGGAGCGCGGCTACGACAAGACGACCATGCGGGCCATCGCCAAGGAGGCCGGCGTCTCCGTCGGGAACGCCTACTACTACTTCGAGGGCAAGGAGCACCTGATCCAGGGCTTCTACGACCGGATCGCCGCCGAGCACCAGGTGGCGGTCCGGGAGGTCCTGGAACGGGAGACCGATCTGGAGGCCCGGCTCGCGGGCGTCCTGACCGCGTGGCTGGACATCGCCAGGCCCTACCACGAGTTCGCGGTCCAGTTCTTCAAGAACGCCGCCGACCCCGACAGCCCGCTCAGCCCGTTCTCCCCGGAGAGCGAGCACGCGCGGGAGCAGGCCATGAGCGTCCACCGGGAGCTGCTGGCCGGCTCGAAGTCCAAGGTGGCGCCCGAACTGCGGGACGTGCTGCCGGAGCTGATGTGGCTGTCCCAGATGGGTCTCGTCCTGTACTGGATCTTCGACCGGACCGAGGGCCGCGAGCGCAGCTACCGGCTGGCGCGTCGGGGGGCCCGGCTGACCGCCCGTGGGGTGGCCCTGGCCCGGTTCCGGGTGCTGCGCCCCCTGGTGCTGGAGGTCCACGAGCTGTTCACGGACTTCCTGCCGGGGATGACGAGGGCACTGCCGGACCCGGCGGCCAGAGCCGGACGCGCGGGCGCCCGCGCGGACGAGGACGGGGCCGAGGACTGACCCCTCATCCGCGGGGCGTCAGATCCACTGCAGGCGCCACAGGCGGAACACGCCCGTGCCGTCCGAGAGGTACTGGCCGCCGCCGACGTCCTCGGTGCTGACCACGTACTCCTTGCGCTGCCACAGCGGGATCAGCGGCACGTCGGCCGCCACGTCCCCCTGGATGTCGCGGAAGTCGTTCGAGGCCCGGGAGCGGTCGGCGTACTGCTGGCTGTTCCGGATGACGGCGTCCACGGCCTTGTTGCTGTAGCCGGTGCTCATGGTGGAGCCGGTGCCGACCAGCGGGGAGCCGAAGGTGTCCGGGTCGGGGTAGTCGGCCACCCAGCCGACCGCCCAGGCGTCCATCTTCCCGGCGGCCCAGCGCTTCTGGAAGTCGGTCCACTCGTAACCCTGGACGTCCACCTTGAACAGGCCGCCCTTCTCCAGCTGCTGCTTCAGCTCCGCGGCCTCCTCCGCGCCCGCGCCCCGGCCCTTGCCGTAGCCGAAGGTGAAGCGCACCGGCAGGGTCACCCCGGCCTGGGTGAGCAGCTCCCGCGCCTTGGCGGTGTTCTGCGTCGGGTAGGTGTCGAAGAAGGACGTGGTGTGGCCGATGATGCCGGTCGGGATCAGCGAGTACAGCGGGTCGACCGTGCCGTCGTACACCTTGGCGGCCAGTTGCTCGCGGTTGACCAGCCAGGCCATGGCGCGGCGCACCCGCGCGTCGTGCAGCGGGGAGTTCGCGCGGGTGTTCAGGTAGAGGTTGCGGGTCTCGGAGCTGTCGGACTCGGTGACGCGCTGGGTGGGGTCGCTCGGGTTCAGCTCGGACAGGACCTGCGGCGGCAGGGTCCGGGTGGCGACGTCGAGCTGCTTGTGCCGCCAGGCGCTCTGCAGCTTCTGGGAGTTGGCGTAGTAGCGCAGCTCGACGGAGTGGCCGGTGCCGCCGAGGTAGCCCTGGTACTGCCCGTAGGGCGCCAGGACGGCCTTCTGGTCCTTGGTGTACGAGGTCAGCGTGTACGGGCCGGTGCCGTCGACACCGGTGCCGGTGCGCAGGGCCCTGGCCGGGTACGCGTCCTTGTCCACGATCGAGCCGGCACCGGTGGCGACCTTGAGCGGGAAGGTGGCGTCCGGGGACGACAGGTGGAAGGTGACGGTGGTCGCGCTGTCGGCGGTCACCGAGCCGAGGGTGGAGAACAGGGACGCCGGGCCGACGTCCGAGTTGATCCTCTTGACCCGCTCGAAGGAGTACTTCACGTCCGCGGCGGTGAGCTCGCGCCCGCTCGGGAAGGTGATGCCGTCACGCAGCGAGCACCGGTACGTCTTCAGGCCGCCGCCCTCGAAGGTGCAGCTCTTCGCCGCGTCGGGGACGGGTCGGACGCCGCCCGGCTCGAAGGTCAGCAGGGTCTGGAAGACATTGCTGAACAGGGCCCAGGAACCGGCGTCGTAGGCGCCGGCCGGGTCCAGTGAGGTGACGGCGTCGGTCGTGCCGACGGTGATCGTCCGGTTCTTGTCGCCCTGCGACGACAGCAACTGCCAGCCGCCGATTCCCACGACGGCGAGTACGAGCAGCGTCACGAGAATGCGCATGCGAACAGATCGCATGGTGGTGCCCCTCCCAGGCCTGCCAGGGCCCTACCCCCGGCCCGGCACAAAAAAAACGGCCACCCCCTAGTGGCGCGGCTCACCTAATCACACCTGTTTCAGCGGGGGGAAGAGCAATCGGCACGAATGAGGGAGAACTTACCGAGGCGTTGTTTCCGCCGAATTCCACAGCGTCTTCACAGGGAGGTGGAAGCGGTTTCCGCCCCGCGCGCCGGCGGCCGGGTCAGGCGCGCGTGGCGGCCAGTTCGATCACGGTCACGTCCGAGGGCGCGTCGACCCGGGTGGGCGGTCCCCAGGCGCCGGCGCCCCGGCTGACGTACAGCTGCGTGTCCCCGTAGCGTTCGAGGCCGGCCACGGTGGGGTTGGCGGCGGCCGCGATCAGGTTGCCGGGCCAGAGCTGGCCGCCGTGGGTGTGGCCGGAGAGCTGGAGGTCGACGCCGTGCCGGACCGCCTCGTGGATCTGCGCCGGCTGATGGGCGAGCAGCACACAGGCGCGGGCCGGGTCCCGGTCCCCGAGCGCCTTCGCGAAGTCCGGGCCCTGGCCCTCGCTCTCGCCCTGGAGGTCGTTCACCCCGGCCAGGTCGAAGTACGGCAGCTCGGTGTGGGCGTTCTCCAGCGGGTGCAGGCCGAGGGTGCGCACCTCGGCGACCCACTGCTCGGCACCGGAGAAGTACTCGTGGTTGCCGGTGACGAAGTACGCCCCGTGCCGTGCGGTGAGCTGGGCCAGCGGCGCGGCGGCCGGGCCGAGGTCCTTCACACTGCCGTCCACCAGGTCGCCGACGACCGCGATCAGGTCGGGCTGGGTGGCGTTCACGGTGTCGACGACCCGCTGCGCGAAGCCGCGGCCGAGGACGGGTCCGAGGTGGATGTCGCTGACGACGGCGATCCGGAACCCGTGCGCGGCGCGCGGCAGCCGGGTGAGCGGCACGGTGACGCGCTTGACCCGCGGCCCGCGCAGCACGCCGTAGGTGCCGTGACCGACGGTTCCGACGGCGGCGGCCGCGGCGGCCCCGCCCACGACCCGGGAGACGAACAGCCGCCGGGAGGGTGCGTTCGTCCCGCGTGGCGCCTGCCCGGCGGGCTCCGGCTCGTCCGGCGACGGCCGCGGTGCCGCCGGCACGGTCTCCGGCTCCCGTACGAGGGTCTCGGTGGTCCGCACCCGGCGCGCCAGGAGCCGTCCCAGCAGCGGCCGTACGACCTCGCCGGCCACCACCGCCACCAGCAGGTACAGCGCCAGCGCCATCCACAGGAAGCCGGGCCAGGCGAGGGTGCGCTGGAGCCAGAAGGGGGCGCCGGAGCGTTCGGCGACCAGGGCGCCGGCCATCAGCAGCGGGCCGGCGACGAACACCGCCGTGCCGGTGCGGCGGGCGGGGCCCGGACCGCGGGTGGTGTCGCGGACCAGACGGCGCCACACGTACCAGTGCCCGAGCACCAGCACGGCCAGGACGGCCGCCGCGAGGAGGGCGAAGACGATGACCACGCTGCAGTGTCTCCCGGCTATGACGTCCGGCGCAGGGCGCGCAGTCCGCGCAACCCGATGACCCCGATGACCGTCCCCAATACGAAGGAGACGATCGCGAGCAGCAGATGCACCCAGAAGTACGCGGTCGGGTGGCCGTCGTCGAAGGCGAGTCCGCTGCCGTCCTCGACCAGGTTCTTGACGAAAGTGATCCAGATGACCCAGCTCCACACCCCGAAGGCGAGCAGGAACCAGGAGACCGGGCGGCTGAGTTTCACAGGGACTGACCTTTCGACACGACGCCGGGCCCGGACGACCGGCCGGGGGTCCGGGGGTTGTGCCCCGGATGAGCACGGCATGGATGCAGTATCGCTGTTCGGGGTTCCGTTCCGTGGCCGGGGTGGGGTGCCGGGCGGGACTTCGGTGTCCACGGCAGGTACGTTTCCGACCGTGCCCGCTCCCAAGAAGACCCTCCGGCGATCCCTGCTGGTCACCTCCGCCACGCTGCTGTCCCTGTCCGCCACCGCGCCCGTGGCGCTCGCGGCCCCGACGCCCTCCACGAGCCCGGCGGCCACTCCCCCGGCGGGCATGTCGCAGGTGGGCGGCGCCCGGCTCGGGCGGCCCGGCACCCAGGTGAACCTCGCGGCCGGAGTGCCCGTGCTCCCCAAGGACCTCACCGCACGGTCCTGGATCGTCTCCGACGCCGAGTCCGGCGAGGTCCTCGCCGCGCACGACGCGCACTGGCCGCTGCCCCCGGCGAGCACCCTGAAGATGCTGTTCGCGGACACCCTGCTGCCCCGGTTCCCGAAGACGATGGAGCACAAGGTGGTCCCGTCCGACCTCGCGGGCATGGGCGCCGGTTCGAGCGTGGTCGGGATAAAGGAGAGCCACACCTACTCCGTGCACGACCTGTGGCTCGGGGTCTTCCTGCGCTCGGGCAACGACGCCGTGCACGTGCTGTCCGCGATGAACGGCGGGGTCGAGCGGACCGTCAAGGACATGCAGGACCACGCCGACGAGCTGCAGGCCCTGGACACGCGCGTGGTCAGCCCGGACGGATACGACGCGCCCGAGCAGAGGTCGTCGGCGTACGACCTGACGCTGTTCGCCCGCTCCGGGCTGCAGAAGAAGGACTTCCGCGAGTACTGCTCCACCGTGTCGGCGAAGTTCGAGTCCGGCGAGATCCGCAACACCAACCGGCTGCTGAGCGGCGACACGGACGTGCCCGTCTACCAGGGCATCGCCGGGGTGAAGAACGGCAACACCACCGACGCGGGCGCCACCTTCACCGGCGTCGCCGAACGCGACGGCAAGGTGCTGCTGGTCACGGTGATGAACCCGGAGAAGCACGAGCACAACGAGGTCTACAAGGAGACCGCGAAGCTGTTCGACTGGGGCTTCCGGGCGGCCGGCAAGGTGCGGCCGGTGGGCGAGCTGGTCCCGCCGAAGAGCGCGCAGTCCACCGCCCAGCCGGGCGCCACCGCCTCCCCGGGGCCCGCGCACAGGACCGGCGGGTCCGGCACGCGGCCGGTGGCGAGCGCCTCCGGCAGGATCGGCGCCACCGGCGTCGGAACCGCCCTGGCCATCGCCGGCGGGCTGCTGGTGCTGCTCGGAGGCGGGGTGTACCTGATCAACCGCCGTTGGCCGCTGCCGGATCTGATGCGCCGTCGGACGCGTTCGTGATCTCGGCGTCCTTGCTCGGCGTCGCCGTCCAGGCGGCGCAGAACAGGACGAGTTTCGCGGTGAAGTTGATCCACAGCAGCAGGGCCACGGGCACGCCGAACGCGCCGTACATGCTCTTCGAGGCGACTCCCTGGATGTAGCCGCTGAGCAGCAGCTTCAGCAGTTCAAAACCGACCGCCCCGGTCAGCGCGGCCACCAGCAGGCGGCGGCGCGGGGGTTCGACGCCGGGCAGCAGGGTCAGCACGTAGAGCAGGAGCAGGAAGTCGGCGAGCACGGCCACGGCGAACGCGATGATCTGC